>Ga0080013_1005222_pt1 | contig 12248 bp, 15 predicted proteins | sample ETNvirenome_6_85_FD_69236 | JGI IMG/M metagenome (GOLD analysis project Ga0080013, IMG submission 69236) | Marine viral communities from the Pacific Ocean - ETNP_6_85 (SPADES assembly) (version 2) | ecosystem: Environmental > Aquatic > Marine > Oceanic | place: Pacific Ocean | collected 2013-06-19 | reverse complement strand
AAAATAAAGAGGAAATAAATACGGAAATAGAAGTGCAAGTGGATGAAGAATTTGAAAAAGATGAATCCTTTTATGATACAGAAAGAAATAAACCTTTTCAAAAAGAGATAAAAGATATTTGGACTTCAGATATAACCTTAAAAAATGTTAAAAACATTTGGGATAAAAAATTTAATGATAAAACTATGGAAAAAAGAATATTTAATATAGAAACAACTATTGAAAAAAGGGATGTTGATGGAGAAGAAAAAAATATTGTGGTAGGGTATGGAAGTATTTATAATAGTCGCTCAGAAAATCTTGGTGGCTTTTATGAATATATTGCAGAAGGAGCATTTAATTCTGAATTAATAGAAAAATCAGATGTCAGAGCATTAATAAATCATAATCAGGACCTCATCTTGGCCAGAAGTCAAAACGGGAAAGGGACTTTAAATTTAAAAGCAGATGAAAAAGGATTACGCTATGAATTTGAAATGCCTTCAACATCTTATGGAAATGATCTTTTAATAAATCTGAAAAATAAAAATCTTACCCAAAGTTCATTTGCTTTCACTATTCCTCCAGGAGGGGATGAATGGAGTACTGATGAGGAGGGTAATGATATTAGAACTATTAATAAGATTGATAATTTATTTGACATCAGCGTGGTCGCATATCCAGCATACAAACAATCGGAAGCTGATGTTGTAGTAGCTCAGCGTTCATTGGCTGTATATAAAGAAAAGGAAGAAAATAAAAGACAGGAAAAAGATTTAGTAAAAAGAAGTTTACTAAAATTAAAGATTGAATTAAAGAAAAGAAAATAATAATTAAAAAAAAGAAAAATGAAAAGTATAGAATTAAAGGAATTGCGTTCTGAAACTTTGGGAGAATTGGAGTTAATCCAAAAAACTGCTGAAGCTGAAGAAAATCGCGATTTAACTGAGGAAGAAAATACAACTGTTGATGCCCTATTGGCAAAGGCAGATGATTACGCTACCAAAATTAAAAGAGCTGAGAAGATTGAAAAATCATTAAGAGAATCAGCTTTAATATCTGGCGTGGCTGTTGAGCCAAAAGCGGATAAAGATTTAGAAAAATTTACCTTTCAAGGTGCTATGAGAGCAGCTTATACGGGTAATGTTTCTGGAATTTACAAAGAAATGGATCAGGAAGCAAGAAGTGAATCAAGATACACAGGACAAAGTTTTAAAGGAGTTGCGATTCCATCTGCTGTTTTAACAAGAGCTTGGGCGACATCTTCAACTAATAGTGTAGATACAATGAGCTTTACAGATCAGTTAGAATCTAACTTAGTATTAACCTCAGCTGGAAGTAATTTTTACGGGGGAATAAATAATATGAAATTTCCAATATTTTCTTCTGTTGCTTCATCTTGGATTGCTGAAACAGGTGGATCTTCTGTTGCATCTGCTGGAGATTTAACAGCTTTAACTTTATCACCAAAGAAACTAATTTCTGTTGTTGATATGAGCCAAGAATCAATAGTACAGAATCCATCATTGGAATCTGCATTACAAGGTAATATTGCTGCTAATATGGCTGCTACTTTGGAAACTGCTCTATTGGCTGAAGCTAATGTAACCTCAGCTCCTGCCTCTATATTGGCTGCTGCTGCTGCTGCATCCACAGGGGCAGCTTTTAGTGCTACTACAGCAAACTTATTGGAAGATACTTATATTGCGAATGATGGTACTTATCAGGGAGCAAGAATGGCTTGGTTAATGGATGCTGATGCTTATTCAGCAGCTAAAGTAGCTGTTTTGGTAAGTAATGTTTCTGCTCTTTATGATTTTAGAGATAAAACTATCAATGGAATGTACGCCTTTGTTTCGTCTAATGTAGCATCTGATGCAACAGCTTCTAAGGACAATGTTTTATTTGGAGATTTCTCTAAAGTACATATTGCTCAGTTTGGCGGATTAGATTTCTTATTTGATCCTTATACAAATGCTGATACAGGAGAACCACGAATGGTGGTAACTGGACTTTTTGATGGTGGAGCTGTGCAAAATGCAACTGCATTTGCGAGCTTAATTGAATAATAGTTAGGAATTAATAATTATAAAGGGGTGGTGGAATTACTGCCATCCCTTTTTTTTAAACTAAAGAAAGATGGCAAAGAGTTTTGTAGTAGATACCGCATCAACAACCGCAATAATAACAACTGCTGAAGCAAAGCAACATTTAAAGGTTGATACAAGTGCAGATGATACCCTTATTGATGACTTAGTACAAGCTGCAACAGAATCGGCTCAGATTTTTACAAATAGATATTTCACAAATACAACATTAAATCAATTTGGAGATAATTGGTCGGATCTATCTACTTTATTTAAAAGCCCTGTAAGTAGTGTAGTACATATAAAATATTATGATAGCGATAATACACAACAAACTTTATCTACTTCTGTTTATCAAAAGGACTTAGAGCATCAGCCATCAAGAATAGGATTAAAGCCGAATCAATCTTTTCCATCATTAGCAGGAAGAATAAATGCCGTAGAATGCCAATATGTAGTAGGTTATGGCTCTGCTGCATCAGATGTGCCAACAGCTATAAAGCAGGCGGTACTTTTAACCGTTGGAAATTGGTACGAGAATAGACAAGAGGTGGTAGTAGGTAGAACAGCAACAGAATTACCTAAGTCAGCTCAATATTTATTAGAACAATATAAAGTTCAAACAGTATGACAATAGGAGAACTTGACAGAAGGATTAATATAGAATATCCGATTAAGTCAAAAAACACTTATGGAGAGGATGTTTTAACCTCTTGGGGGGAATATGTAACAGTATGGGCTAAGGCAGAATGGGAGAGCGGAGATGAAACGGAAGAAACAGATAAGATAACAGGAATAACTAAAATGAATTTTTATATAAGAAATTTGGATTTAGATACTTTTTTAGATGCCTCAAATGCACCAACAATGGCTCATAGGATAGTTTTTAGTCCAGAAGGAGTAGATAAATATTATTATATAAATTCCATTGAAGAAATAGCAGGAACACATACATCAAATAGAGAAAGATTTTTAAAAATAAAAACAAAGCAAAAAGATAGCTAATGGCAGAACCAACTTTTAAATTACAAGGAGCAAAAGAAATTGCTGATATGTTTGGAAAATTGCCTAAACAGATTAAACAACATAATGTGTGGAAAGCTTTATGGAGAAAGATTGGAAAACCTGCATTAAATGAGGCACAAAGTAACGTTCCTGAAAAGACAGGGAGATTAAAAAATAGCTTGGGGTTTTTTACAACAAGAGCAACAAAAAATTTTATGGGTTTATATTTAGGGCCGAGAGTAAAAGGTGCATATAAAAGCGGTGGAAAATCAGGATATTATGGAGCTTGGATTGAATACGGAAATGAAGTTATGTTTTGGGGAAAAGGAGTAGGGAAAGCTCAAAAATACATGAAACCCGCTTGGGATAATAATAAAATACAAATGACTCAAAACGCATTAAAGGAGGCGACAGAGATAGTCGCAAGGGCAATAAAACGACATGAAAAAAGAATGCAAAAATACGGAAGGTTAGGATATTAAATGAAAATAGGATTAGCAATATATAATATTTTAACAAGTGATACGAATGTAACCTCATTAGTTTCTACAAGGATATATCCGAATGTGGCAAAACAAAGTAGTGCATTCCCTTTTATTGTTTACCAAACAACATCAACAGAGCCAACAAATACTAAAGATGGAGTAAGTCCTTTGGATATTATTTCTTTTGAGATATTATGCTTTTCAGAAACCTATACTCAAGCTGTAGATTTAGCTGTAAAAGTTAGAAACGCATTGGATAGAAATACAGGAACACATAATACTATAATAACACAAGGATTATCATTTACAGGAGCAGATGAGCATTTTGATATTAAAGGACAAGGAGAGGGCATTTATGTTCAATCCTTAACATTTAATTTTAGGCAATCCACTCCTGCCTAAGTATAAAAAATAAAATTATGAAATATAAATTGATAAAAGATTGGGAAAGTAAAAGACATGGTAAAGTAATTAGCGAGGGTAGTGAAGTTTTAACAAAAAACCCAAATGAAAGGGGAGATGCAAAATATATAAATGATGCAGAGATTTTTTTAATTACGGACAATGAATTGAAAGAACTTAGTAATGGAGAATATATTGAAGCTCCTAAAAAGAAAAAAAAGAAAAAAACCGAATAGGTGGCAAATTTAAGCACATCCATAAATGGCACAGATATTAAAGTGTATAATGGCTATAATTCCAGATTAGTAGCTTATGGACAAAATGCAACATTAAATGTAAATATGGGATTATCTGAAAGAGGGAATACAGATTCTTATGGATGGTATAATGCTATAGAGGGTAATAGGTCATGGGATGTTAGTATTGAGGGGGCTTATGCTTGGGTAGATGATTTTGGAAGTATCTTAACGGATGGAGCTGATGACATATTAGAAAGTAGAATTTTAGATAGAACCTTATGCTTTATAGTTTTTGGAAACACATCTCCATCTTATCCTACCTCACATAATCATTCTTGGGGTGGTCAAGCGTGGCTAACAAATGTTAGTGTATCAGCTCCTAATGAAGATACATCAACATATTCATTAACTCTTGAAGGATTTGGAGTATTAAGAAAAATAAACGCAAATTAAATAAAAATGGCAGAATTAACATTACAACAAATAACAGAGGCAGGCGGAGCGGTTACTTATGCAAGTGCCGCAGTATCAGGAGATACTGCTGATAATAGTGGGAATACTTTTCTCCATATAAAAAATGGGAGTGAAAGCAGTATTACTGTTACAATTTCAGCAGAGGTAACAACTGTTGAAAATACGATTTATGGAGAACTAACAAAAGCAAATGCCTCTATTGCAATAGCAGCAGCAGGGGAAGCTTTTATTGGCCCTTTTAAACCCGCTGCTTTTAATGATACTGATTCTGAAATTACAATAACGTATTCAGGGGTAACATCATTAACAATAGCAGCATTATATATATAAATAAAAATTAATTAATTAAACAAAAATAGAAAATGGCAAATTTAACAACAGCAATAAACGGAACGGATATTCGCGTATATGATGGCTCAACCAACATATTAGTAGCTTATGCTCAGAGTGGCACTTTTAATGTAAATCATAGTACGAGGGATATATCAAATAAAGAAAGTGCAGGATGGGCAGAGGCAATGGAAGGACAAAGAAATTGGGATATAAGTTTAGATGGAGCTTATGCTTGGGTAGATACAGTTGGATCAGCTTTAACAAATGGAGCAGATGATGCTCTTAATTCTTACATCATAACAAGAACTGAATTAACTATACGATTTGGGAATACAGGTGGAGCAACAGGGGATATATACTATGAAGGAAAAGCATATTTAACTTCTTTTAGTGTATCAGCACCAACAGAAGATACAGCAACTTATTCGCTATCCTTTACAGGAATTGGTGGAATAACCCAAAATTAATTAACCTAATACTCAATACCCCTTTCGCATCCTTTTTTCAGGTGGGTTGCGTTAGGGTGAGGGTATTTTTTAAAACTTGAAAAAATGGAAAAATACACGTTTGTAGAATTAGGGGGTAAAAAATACCCGATTAAGTTTGGATTTAATGCTTTACGCAAATATTCAATGAAAACAGGCACAACATTAGCTCAATTAAACAATATAGGAAATGATATGGGATTAAATGATGCTTTAATTCTAATTCATTGTGGTATTGAGGATGGACATAGGGCGGCAAAGCAGGAATGTAATCTTAGTATTGATGATTTAGCGGATAGTATGGATGGAGACATGGAAGGCATTGCAAGATGTATGGAAGTATTAGCGGAGCAAATGGGAGGACAATCTGGAAAAAAGCAAAAGCCCAAGAAAGCAAGAAGCTAACTTGGGATAAAATAGAGGGCATTGCATTAGGACAGATGGGAATGAGTGTAGATGAGTTTTATGATATGCTCCCGAGATACTTTTTTAATAAGATGGATGGATTTTTTGAATTAGAACAATTAAGAGAACGGGGAGCATGGGAAAGGACAAGGTGGCAAACTTGCTATTTATTAAATATTCACATTGAAAGAAATAAACAAATAAAGCTAAAGGATTTAATAAAGTTTGGATGGGAAAAAGATGATAAAAAAGATAAGATAGAGTATAATAAATTGAAAAACAAAGCTGAATACATAAAGAAAATGGAAGAATATGGCAACAGGTAAAAGTATAGGATTACTAAATATAACATTTGGGGCTAATTTGAAAGGGTTTAATAGGGCTATGAAAAAAGCCCGTATGTCCATGAAAAGATTTGGGGCTAATATGAAAAGAGTTGGAGCTTCAATGACTACAAATATGACTATGCCTTTACTTGCTATCGGGGCTGCAGGAGTAAAGTTGGCTGCTCAATTTGGTAGTTCTATGACAAAAATAAGAACTCTTGTGGGAGCAAGTTCGGCAGAATTAAAATCTTATGAGGGTGATGTAAAATCATTGTCAGCTACAACTGGGCAATCAGCTGAAGAATTAGCAAATGGTCTTTTCTTTATTACTTCGGCAGGATTTAAAGGTAAAGATGCTATTGAAGCATTAGAAATATCTGCTAAGGGAGCAGCTATGCAAATGGGGGAGATGACCGATATAGCAACTGCTCTTACCTCTGTCGTAAGTGCTTATGAGAAACAAGGAATGACATCTGCAAAAGCTGGAGATTTACTGCATGAAACCTTAAAACAGGGTAAGTTTGAAGCAGGGGAATTTATGCAGAAATTAGGTAAAGTTGTGCCGACAGCCGCAGCCGCAGGAATAGAATTTGAAGAATTAGGGGCGGCAGCAGCTACCATGAGTAAGTTGTCTGGAGATGCAGCTGGAACGCTTACCTCTATGAATTCTTTAATGATGAAGCTTCTTAATCCTTCAGCACAACAAACGGAAATTTTAGAAGAGTTAGGGATAGGTTATGATGATTTATCTAAAATGTTGGATGACTCATTGATGGGAACTTTAGAATTTTTATTTAAAGGGCTTGAAGGAAATAATGATATGCTAATGAAAGTTTTTGGATCTTCAAAAGCAGTAACAGGGGCATTATCAACTATGGGGCTTCAATCCGAAACATATAAAGAAGTTTTGGATGGTATGTATGATTCCACAGGAAATATATCGGAAGGATTTGATATATTGGCAACAGATACAGGATTTAAATTTACCAAAGCATTTAATAATGTGAAGCTTGTATTAATGGATATAGGAACTCAAATAATGCCTCTTGTTTTAAAGGCAGTAAGTAAATTAGAGGAAGGGATGGCATGGTGGCAAGGATTAGATCAAAAAGCGAAAACTTTAATTACTACCATTGCAGTATTAGCAGCAGCTTTAGGACCTTTTCTTGCATTAATAGGGAGTTTAGCTACCTTAATGGCAGGATTATTAAGCCCTATAGGGTTGGTAGTTGCAGCTATTTTGGGGATAGTTGTCGCATTTGCTTATGTGAGGGAAAATTGGGAGGCATTTAAAGAAAGATTGGGAGATTGGGATTGGTGGAAAAATGCATTACTTCAAGCATTACAATGGGTTATTGAATACAGCCCCGTATCTTTACTTATAAAAGGATTTAATGAATTAGCTAAATTTTTAGGAAAAGAACCTATTGAAAATCCATTTGAAGCTGTTGCTGATGGTTTAGAAGATTTAAAGGTTGAAACAAAAGAATACGAAAACGAGTTTGGTAGCTTTAAAGATGCTATGGTAAATCAAGCAAAGGAATTAGATGACGCATTAAACATATCAGGATTTTTTGAAAGCACAGGTAAAAAGATGGGCGTTGGGGGTGGTACTGGTGGTTCGGCAGATGGCGGTGCAGATAATGAAGCCCCATTAATAGGAGATACTGAGCAAGCATTTGAAACTTATCAAGAATATTTGGATAGTTTAGAGGATGGTACAGATGATACTGCCAAGTCATTGTCTGAGATATGGAAGGATTTTTGGAAGGATTGGGGGGGAGCAATTGGAGAAGCAATGAAGAATATCAAAACAGCTCTCAATTCAATCTCAGGTGTAATGAGTGCAACTAACAACAAAGCACAAGCTGAGTTTGATATATGGAAAGAGAGTCAAACTGAAAAGAAAGATATTTTGGATGGAGAAATGGAGAGCGAAATAGAGAGAGTTGAAGCATCCAATATGAGTGATGAGGCAAAGGCAGATGCAAAAATAGCTATTGAGGAAAGATATGCAGAAAAAAAGGGAGCTATTGACGCAGAGATTGATAAAAAGGAAAAAGCCATGAAACGCAAACAAGCTATAAGAGATAAAGCTATGAAAATTGCATCTGCCATAATGAGTACAGCAGAGGCAGTAGCAGCTAATATTGCTTTCCCTCCATTGGCTGCATTGATTGGGGCTCTTGGTGCTGTGCAAATAGCTGCAATAGCATCAACTCCTATTCCTTTTGCTGAAGGGGGATTAGTATCAGGAGCAACATTAGGATTAATTGGAGAGGGTTCAGGAACAAGTGCTTTTAATCCAGAAGTCGTTTCTCCTTTAGATAAATTACAGGGAATGCTTGGGGGTGGTAATGTTAATGTGCATGGAAGAATACAAGGAAACAATATAGTTTTAGTTTCAGATAAAGCAACAATTTCAAGAGAAAGATTTATATAAATGCCAACACATCAAGAACGCTATAATGGTAAATTTAACTCCTTAAATGGAGAAAATTATACCTTTAAAATATTTGATAAAAATTATGCAGGAAGTTCTATTCCTGTTGAAACGGGTGCAGGTGGTGTTAAAATTGACTATGATACAAGCGGACAAGAAAAGTTTACTCCTATTATAGCATCCAAATGTACCATGTCATTCATAATAGAGCGGACTCCTTTTGGATTACATTTTGAAAATTTTATAAATCTTATACGAACAACCTACGAGGAGGGAGATGTTACTGTTATAATAATGACTCCTAATGCACAAGAAGATCCCTTGTGGAGTGGAAATGTAACAATAGATTTATCAGCTAAAGAGGATGTTGCTTATCCTTATGAAGTAGAACTAAGCGCAACCGATGGATTAGGGCTTTTAAAGAACTATGATATGGTTCAAGTGCAAGGTTCTAATCCTTATAGTACAGCAGATATATATCATGGATGGTATAGCTTTATCTATTGGATAAAAGAGATACTTGCATTTTGTAATACTCCCGATAATGATTCTACAGATGGACAAGTTAATGATTATACTTTTTCAACCTCTGTAAATTGGTGGTATGAACAGCATCCACCAGCTTCATCTTCAAGAAGTCCATTAAAATATACTTACGTTCACATGAAAGGAGCTTATGAATTAAAAGAGGATGGAACATATAAGGTACAAAATGTTTATAAAGTTTTAGAGTCGATTTGTAAAATGTGGGGTATGCGTGTTGTATTTTGGAAAAATTGCTTTTATTTTGTTCAAATAGATTTATTAAATAATAATGACTCAGGAACTTATGCAGCTCCAGATAATATAGATTCTCAAATATGGACTAATGCAGGAGTACTCTCAAGCGGAAGAAGTTATATTGGAGATGTAATGAATGTCCTATATACCCAAGACATTAAACATAATCAAACAGGATTTACAGGAGGATTACAAAAATTGGCAGGGAGCAAATGGGATTTTTATCCAAAATTAAAAGAGGTAAGCGTTGATTTTGCAAATGTAAATAACAATAGTTATTTACAATACTTTCCTCTTGCTCCATCCCAACCTGCCGATTATACAAATTTTAAAGATACAATAACAACATCTCCATTAGGAATAATAAAAGATGCAGATACATTTAGTGGCTTTAATATAAAAATAGATTTGGAATTTAACAGCATTAATGCTTTAGATTATCAATGTAACTTTTCTGTTAGGGCAAGACCTGATGGAGATACAGATTGGAATAATGGGTATTATTTAGAGATTTTAGCAGGAACTACGCCAACATGGGAAACCTATCCCCAAGAGGGAGGGGGTACGGCAGCAGATGAAGTATGGTATGACAGATTTATTGCTGCGGGGGCTACAGCTTTTAATTATATATTCCAGTATAATATTTATCCTAATATGGTAGTGGTTAGTTTACCAGTAGGGATAAGTCAGCAGACAATTTTTAATATGCAAGTTCCTACGAGCTCCAATTTTTCGGGAGATTGGGAATTTGAATTATTTACTTTGGGTACTTTTTTTGATATGATGGGAGCTGGTACTCCTCTATATGGCGGACATCATTTGGATTACAGTAACCCTACTATTGTTGTAGATACAGATGTTATTTATTCAGATGTATTAGATGCATATAACAATCCTACTTCTCAATTTAATCCTATTTTAAACAATGTTATAGGGGGTAATGCTATAAATACAACTGTATATACTGCAACAACCGATACTCAACATCAAGAAGTTAAGGGTATATGGTGGGGAGATACACTAACCTATGGAGAGCCAGCATCCCTAATGTATGATGATGGAGCTGGAGGTTGGGGTTATACTGACCCTACAGGAAAATGGAGAAACGGAGTTAGCGGATTGTTTAATAGATCATTAGCAGAATTATTAGCAGAGTCAAGGTTATATAATCAACAGAAATGTGATTATAAATGGAGTTTAGGAACTGCTGTAAGTGAAACAAATAAATTTTTAAATGATGGTTCAGGTGTTATAGTGCCCACATTTATTAATCCCGTTGGTAGAATTTATGAAAATAGAGAGCGAATACACTATTATATGCTAAGAGGTTCTTTTGATTTATATAATGATACTTGGGATGCTGAATGGGTGGAATTATCATTTGATAATACTATTTCTACAACAACAACAACAACAGGAACAGGGGGAAGTGATACGGATAATAATATTGCTGCTATGAGATTGTCAGGAGCAACAGAATATCCTCTTTTTAACAGATGGTTAAACGTAGGAGAATTGAATGCAAGAGTTACAAATGGAAGTACAGTAACATCTCTAACAATACGAGAAATGAATCCTATTGTTTATATAGAGGAAGGAGAAACTACATTATATCAATATGAGCAAAATACTCTTATAAAGTCAGGGGATGTTTTTAATGTGGTAAATACTGGTAATGGAGCTTGGCAGCAATTTACAGCAAGTGCAGATGTTGATAATACAGACACTACTATAAGTGTTGTTTCTGTTGATATGGAAAAACCTTTAGAGGTAGGAAGTAAAATAATGGTAAATGTAAGAGATACTTATCAGCAAGTAAATCATAAAACAAGAGGAACGGTTGCAGGATTTACAATAGATTCAGAGGGTATTGCTAAAGGGGGTGTAGAGATTACAGGATGGCTTGATTCCGATACTATGAGTGGTGCAGCGGCTACAAATGTACCTACATCAGAAAGCGTAAAAGCGTATGTAGATACAAGCATTACGCAAGAGTTTTTAATGGCTACCTGTACAGGAACGGTTTTAAGTTCTGCAACAAATGGAGAGGCCTATGCGGCTACTATTCCTTTTGATACTGAAGGCATCCAAAGTACAGGGGAAGATATATTTATATCAATTACAGAAGGAGAGGAAAACAATATAAAAACTTTAACAAATGGAGTATATCAATTTAATTGGAATGTTGCTTGTGATACAAGTGTAACAAATAATAGATTAAATTGCGGAGTAAAGTTACAAGAGGGAACTTATGCAGAGGGGGTATGGTCTTATGCAGATTTAGATCCGAGTCATTGTTATATTTATAATAGAGCTAATGGAAGTGTAGCAAGATTAGGATCAACATCAGGAAGTTTATTAGTAAATTGTAATAGTACCAAAATTTATCGTTTAGTATTTTGGAAAGATAGTGCATCATCAGCCACCACCAAGGGAATAACAGAAATAGATGGAACACAATTAACAGTTAGAAAAATTACATAAATGAAAAGAGAATTATTGGAAGTGTTGGGATTTAATAGTGTTATTTTAAGTATAACAACATTCACAAATTTAGAGATATTATTAAAAATTTTATTATTACTTATAACCATAGGATATACTTTAAATAAATGGATTTATCATATAAAAGATGCCAAAAAAAAGAAAAATAAATAAACCTTATACTCATCCAAAATGGGGATTAAAAGAGGATGCAAAAGAAATAAAGGAAAAAAGATTTATTGCAGATGTAAAGGGTGCGAAAGTAAACGCAATATATCTGAAATAAAAAAAATAAGCCGAGATGTGTTTTTTGATTCGGAC
>Ga0080013_1005221_pt1 | contig 12250 bp, 31 predicted proteins | sample ETNvirenome_6_85_FD_69236 | JGI IMG/M metagenome (GOLD analysis project Ga0080013, IMG submission 69236) | Marine viral communities from the Pacific Ocean - ETNP_6_85 (SPADES assembly) (version 2) | ecosystem: Environmental > Aquatic > Marine > Oceanic | place: Pacific Ocean | collected 2013-06-19 | reverse complement strand
AGGTAAGAGAACTTGGTTTCAGTGTCCAAGTATTGATTCAAGTAAAGATTTTACTGCAAGAACTGGTATGTGGAATGATCCTGGTGTCTTAACCTTTACGATAGATAAGAATGGTTGGAGTAACTACAAGATAGTTTAGTTTTTAAAATGTTGATTAAGATTTAGTCTGTAATCTATACATTCATCAGAACAATACCACCAAAATTCACTTTTAAGTCCTGCATCTATATATGGTTGATCGGTATAAACCATTTCTTTTCTTTTGTAGTAGTAAAAACATTCAGTACATACTTCTTGTTTATTAAATGTCTGTCTAAATATTTTTACAAATTGATCAAACATAGATTTGTATTTATTGTTTCTATTATGCTCTTCGTGAACAACTAAATATTTTGATAGTGTCCAGTATTTTTTAAAATGGAAATATTCTCCATTTAATATTTCTTTAAACACCACAATATCCCTCACATTCATCATCAAATAAAGAACCTTGATAAATTTTTTTGTCTTTTTTAAAGTCAATATCTTTTAATGGAACTCTACTATTATGTATAAATAATTCTGTTCCTAATTTTTTTACAAACTGACTTTCTTTATTGCTTCTTAATTTATCATCAAATTCAACTGCAAATTTAAAATTTTCAGGTTGTTCTTCTTTAAACCTTTGCCAATCTTCGTTGCTGTGGTATGGACACATAATACAAGCTGACCTTGGTGGTGTTGGAAATCCTAAAGATTCAAAATAATGTAAGCAATCGTGTCTTGTAATTTTATTTTCTACCAATGGATAGCAGTGAACAGCCCATTTATTAGGTGGATATTTTGCTCGTTGTATTTCATCAAAAGAAATACCCATAACCATCTCAACAACTTTACCTCTTAAATTTTCTACTTCTAATAATTCTCTAACTTTTTTATTTATAGGTTGTATTTTATATCTATCTGTACAAGTTCTAAGTGTCATACCTTTTGATTGGTCTTTATTAATTGTATAAACAGGAATACTAGCAAAAAATCCAGTTGGCGACATAATATCTTTTGATATATCTCCTGTGTTTCTATCTTCTTTGACTATTAATATTTTAATTTTATCTTTTACTTTATCTTTTAGAAATTCAAACCAATCATATACTTCTTGTGGTTCGTTGCCTGTGTCTGCAAATATAGCAACATCAACTGGTGCTATTTCTCCATTATATATTTTCATTAAAAGAGTAGAGCTTTGAACACCTGCACCTAAAGAGAGTACACGAAGATCAGGTTTTTTATTAATGATTTTATCATCAGCTAATCTCATTTCTTTTAAGTGCTTCATACTTCTCCTGTTAGATGAATACATTTATGTAGTTCTTCGGTGAACTCTTCGCCACAATCCTCACAATTAAAAAGATAATCGTAAGTGTTTGTCATCATTCAGCCAATGTTAGTAAGCAAGTATTACAACACATATAATCTTTACTTGTAAATGGGAATGTATGACTATCTCCACACATAAAACAAATAAACTTTCTGATCTCTTTAGGTGTATATCTATTCTTAAATATAAAGTTCTTTAAATAAAATAATATATTAAGTATCATTCTTCTTCTTCTGAAGGTGTAACAACTAACTCTACATTAGCCATTATCCCTAACAGTTGAACCTTCCCAGCTTTATTAATAATAGAATGTTCTTTAAAGATTGGGCTACCACCTTGTGTCTGACCATTAGGTAGTGCAATCTCTGGTGTCTTTCTATTTAATAGTTCCTTTAATAGAACTACTGGGTCTGCTTCATTAACTGATAAATCACTCATTTATCCTCCTTATTATATTTATAGTTTATTACACAATCTAAAATCTGTTTACCAACTATAGGGTGTACGCAGTTTCTTAAAACTTGAGCTGGATCGTGGTTGTTTTCATAATAAATATTTTTATCATACTGTATTCCTAACCAATCTTTTAAATTTTGTAATTGTTCTTTGTTGCTAAGTTTTATAAAGTTATGTGGACTTTTAACTTCATCAGCTTTAAATTTAAAATTACTCCAAAACAAATGCCTTCCAATTTTATGGCCAGGTTTAATTAATGGTTCATAATAGGGAACTACATTTTCTACAATCCAATATGATTTACAAAAGTTTTGTAAAAATATTATTTCTTCATATAGTTTTAAATCAGGATATTTTCTTACCTTGTGTCTAGTTGCTTTTACCATTCTTGAATGGCTTTGACAAGGTGGACTAGACCAAATAAAATCATATTGTTCGTAATTATTTATTAAATAACTGTGTGCATCATCAACAATTACATCATCATTAGGATAAAATTTTTTGTATTGTTCAGCTATTTTATCATTATTTTCTATAGCAGTAACATCAACATTTTTCCAAAGTTTTCTGTTCCCACCTAAACCTGCGTAAAGATTAAGTATTTTCATATCTTCTTTCCATACTGTTCATATATATTTCCTTATTTCCTGTTTATTTTGTTTTACTAATTCTCTTATATCAGAAGCATCATCTTTATACTGTGTAATATACCAATTATACATTTCACTTACTATACCTGTACCAGGAAACAAATCATCTAATGTATCTTCTGGTCTAACATTCAATACTTCAAACAACCATATACAAAATCTTTCTGGTTTTGCACCTGTTAAACCTTTCTTCATAGTGATACTTGCTGACACCCAATCTTGATAACCTAAAACTTTTTTATCTTCGGTTCTAAAGTTTGCTTTTCTTCCACCTCTAACTATTACTGGTTCATAACCATAACTTGGTCTTACATTTTTCCAAGCGTGAAATGGTTTAACCCATATCATTACTCTTACATCATCAGGACACAAGTTTAATATTTGTTTTAATGATGGAGCTGATAGAGATAAAGCCCAACCATCAGGATATTCAGATACTAACTTCTCTATTAATTCTTTATGATTAACTTCCCCTGCGTAATCTTCGTGGTCTTTGTAATGTCTTTTAGATTGTCCAATGTATGGTGGATCAGCATAAGCAAATTTCATATTTTCTTTCCATACTGTTCATATAAATATCCTACCTCTTTTAGTATTGGTTCGTTGTTTTCAAAGGCTGTTGTTTCTGGTAACTCTCTTACCTCCCAACCAAAGTCGTAACCACTACCAACTAGGTCATTTATATTCCAAGTAATAATTTTTGTTTTATATTCTGTTAAGTATATAAACTCTTTACCTGTTTCTATTGCTTTATCATAGTTAGCTATTAGTTTTGATCTCTCTATTAGCCAAGGGTTATAATGCTTATCTCTTGATTTAATCTCTATAAGATATTTATTATTCTCACAATCATAGTAAGAGTATTGGTCATCACATTTCTCTAGCTTATCCATACTAGGATAAGTCTTATTGAGTAGTGTTATAATTTCTTCTTCTTTCATAGAGTTATGCTTTCTAATATTTCTTTACATAGTTCACTAGGCACTTTACTTCTTTCGTAGTTTCCTTTTAATCCTTGTGTTCCTGTTTTTGATCCTCTTGGTGCAGCTTCGTGGCAAGGCATACCATTCTTACACATTGGTCTAGGTGTCCAAACATCTTCAATTAAGTTAGTCCATAAATCAGTAGGCTTCATTCTAATATCTCCATACTGACAATAGGTAACTGTTGTTCTTGGTAGATGTTCTAATGTGTCCATTTTTCTAAGTAAACCTCTAGGATTTTCTATTAAAAAATATTTTGGTTGAAACTCTTGCAATATCTCTAAAGTTTTCCATATAAGTAATTCATTATCTTTAGCTTTCTCTGTCTTAGGTTGTCTATCAGGTGGTGGTGTCCAATGTGTTGAGCAACTTGCAATACTATATGTTGTACAAGGTGGACTTGCCCAAATAAAATCAGGATTGAATGGAACTTTATCGTAATCAAACCCCATAAGATCAACTACATAATCAACTGTACTGTCTGGATTTTGTTGTATATCCGTAGTAAAAGTTTCATATCCAAATTCTTTAGCTACATTACTGAAACTACAACTACCTGCGAACAGCTCCAAAATTTTCATACTTCATAACCTCTCTGCATTCGTAACAATATCCTTTCTGAATATCACTTGATTCGCCAAACAAATCAAACTCGCCTATGTTACAACTAAGACAACGCATTGTTTATGCCTCTTTTAATTTATCAATCATTGAACTAGCGTTACCTTTAGTAGCTTCGCCACTACTTAGATACTGTTTAGCTTCAGCAGCTAGTGCATCTTGTCCACTATCAATAGCTTGTTTAATTAAAGTTTCAATAAACTTTATTTGTCCTTCAGTTATAGGCTCTTGTTTCCAAGGTCCGTCTGGTATATCAGCCATATCTTTTTCCTCTACTTTCTTTTCTTCTACTTCACCTAGTTCTTCAATAATCATATTGACAACAGGCTCATTACTTTCTCTGTCTTTAAATGTTTCTTCGTGTTTAGTAATATATTCTTCTACATAGTCTAAGAATATTTTAATCGTTTCATCTTCCCAAAGTGCTATGTTATCTTGCTTTGTTTTAATGAATGTTCTATTCATACAATCTTTATAGCATTTCGCAGCGAAATCTTTGTTATCGTTGCAACTTGTGAACACCATTTGCTTTAGTGTTGCTTCAGTTATCTTCGGTTTAGAAAGGTATGTCCCAGTCTTTTGTGCTACCTGTTTTTTTTTAGGTGTTTCTTCTGTGCTACCTGCGTAGTGTTCTTCCTCTGTAACACCTTCTGTAACACCTTGATTCCATAGCTGTCCAAGTCCAATGCCAAATCGCATAGCACATCTCTTGATACCATCACTAACAGCAAGTTTAAGTATCTCTGATTCAGTTATATTCCTAGCAACTGCGTGTCTATCTACATCTCCGACTTCTTCTACTGCACCTAGACCTTCAATTTCTAATCTGCATATTGCACCTACAACAGCGTTATCTTTATCTCTAATAATTTCTTTGATCAAAAAATTATACTTACCACCTACAACATCAATAAGTCTTTGAGTAATAATTCCGTGAGAGATATAGTCGCCAAACTTTCCTTGTGGTGCTTTTTTAATTACACTCTTTGGGAAGTTAGCTGTTAGTTTCTTATGAGTTTCTTTATCCATTTTATTCCTTTTTGTTATTTGCCTACATTATATACACACTATAAGACAATTTCTACTAATATAGAAAGAGATAAACATTTCTTTATTAGATTGTTTATTCCTTTCTGAAGTAGGTAACCTCTAGCAATAGAGGTTATTTACTTAAATCAACAAACAAACCATCAAAGTTCTTTATTGCTTCTACACATTCGTTACCTACTGCAATAAATATACTTGGTGCTTGTGATGATCCTTTTCCTTCTCCATTTAATAGAAATTTAACCCTTCCTTTTTTAAATAATATAGCATCAGCTTTGACAATCCAATCGTGAAACCATTTAGTATCACTACGATTAAATAATAAAGCTACACCATTACCATTATCTATAAATTTTTCTAGCCATAACCCCATTTCGTTTCTAGTGTATGGTGGATTAAGCCACACTCTACCAAACCATTCTTTTTCTAATCCATTATCTTCTTCGCTATACCAATGTTTAGTAGGTATATACTCTGGTTTATTTTTTGGACACGCTGGATCTAAATCAAACTCTAGTCCTAATGTTTCAAATATTTCTGGTGGTGTCCACCATTCAACACTATCGCTATTACCTGTATGTTCTATAAATCCCTGTTTCATTTAACTATCTTATGTATCATCTGCCTAGATAATCCTGTCAAACTACCTAACTCTATCGCTGATAGTCCACCTACATATAAGTTCTTAATAGCTTTGTTTCTTATGTCTGTAAATTCTTTAGTCTGTGATTCTGACACTACTAATTCTTTCATACTTTCTTCTAGCACTATAAGAAAAGTTTTCCTTTCCTTTTCATTTGTTACTACTGCTATTTCTTTTCTAGCTTGATCTAATAATTCTTGTTCGTTCATTACTCTCCTCCATCTACATAATCGTTAATATAACCTAGTGGTTTCCAACATTTAAGACAATAGAATCTGTCTGTATCTCCATCTAGTTTTACTGTGCTGTCTATACCTGTTGGACTATGGTTACATTTCATTTTTCTTACACTTATAATGTCAAGTTTATCTTCCTGTTTAGGTAGATCCCAAGTCATTATTCTTCTTCCAAATATGGCTCTGCTATAAAACTAATTTGGTTAGCTTCTAAGTTATCCATATACTTTAAACCTAAACCACCTTTGTAGTGGCTAGTGAAAGCTAAATTAGTAGCTTCTTTTTTACTATCAGCTTCAAATATATCTTCACTTACATATCTTTTTTGATAGCCATATACTTTATACTTCATTATTTATTCCTTTCTTTCTTTATTTCTTTCAAGTATTAAACAGTAATATATTTATTTATTGTTACTAAGTCAGCTTTACTAATAGGGCTTATTGAATAAACTTGAACAAGTTTTTCGTAACCACCTACCCAGTAGCCACCTAATTCTTCTTCGCTATCTGTTTCATACCACATAGCTTCAATGAGTTCTTTATCTGTCATAGCTTTAGCACCTTTAATTGCAAGATAGTCGTATGATTCCATACCTCCATATCTTTCTAGGTAGCAAACTATATACATATTATCTTTTACTGTCATTATTTATTCCTCTCTTTCTTTATAAATGATCTACTAAGTTCTTGTAGTTCATTGGTATTTAGTTCCTGTTCAGCAACTAATCTTTTTGTTTCGTTAATTATATGAGTTACTTTACTCATTATTTATTCCTCTCTTTCTTTAAAATGGTGGTTCTACTTCTCTTTGGGGTTCTTCTATTGAATTTGCCCTTGCTTCGTCATATATTATTTCTGATTTTCTTGCTTCTTTATACAAAAAATCTAGCTTTTCTATTAACAGCTTCTTATGGTATTTGCTTTCGTTGTATCTCATAAGTTGTGTATCAGACCAAAACTTTATACCAATTTTCTTTGTTCTCTCTAGTTTTTCTAACTCATATTTTGTATCAGCAATCAATCTCTCTAATAAGTCATAGCTATCTACATATCCCATACCAAAATAACTTCTACCTCTATTCAGTTTGTTATGTGCCTCTTCCATAGCTTTAACTATTGGTTTATGTTCCATTATTCTTCTTCTCTTTCTTGTTCGTTACTTAATTGACTAAGGTAATTTAACTTTTCGTTAAATGTCATATTGTCTAATTCATTTGTTACTTGTTCTACATTTTCAGCAACAATATAAAAAGTTAAAGTATAAGGCGTTCCTACATTATCCATTATTGATCCAACTTTCCTATAAATTCATCACAATAAATACACCATATAAATTCATTAGTGAATTGATTGATCTCGTGTAGTTCATCACACATTATTCTTCATCACATTCTGGACAATATCCTACAAATATTTCATAACCCTCATCATTTGTATCAGTATCGCCAATCATACTTGTCGTACATATCCAACAAGTAATGTCAATCTGTGTTTCTAATTCTTTACTCATTATTTATTCCTCTCTTTCTTTATTCTTCTAACATATTTGGTACTTCAATACCATATTTGTTTTCTAAGGTATGTATAACTTCTAATAGTTCGTTTTTAACAAACATATCTTCAGTGTTTCCTACTACTATCAATATTCTTTTAACAATGTAGTCAATCATTATTCTTCTTCCTTACATAGTTCAGTATGATGTTCTTTAGCAGTAGCTTCTATTAAGTCATTATCATAGTAAAGCTCTATATAGAAACCATTATCTAATTCAGTTGGTATCTCGTTCATAGAGTAAAAACTATCTATAATATCAGTGCTACATTTATTACATATTATTTGTTTCATTATTTATTCCTCTCTTTCTTTATAAATAACAACATCTGTCAATGTTTTATCTTCGTTACTGTTTTGAACAACATCATAAGTTATTATGTGTGTCTTAGAAAGTTTACTTAAATCCTTTTTAGTAAAAGCACTTAAATAATTCCATTGATAATCAAGTACACCATCATCTAAAAATTGAGAATTTAGATTTTCTAATATCTCTTTTGTTTCATCATATTTTGTTTCCATTATTTATTCCTTTTCTGATCCAATAGTTTATATAAAACTATCGGCTCTTTTAACTGTTACTACCCAGCTTGTGCCTACAACTTCTCTACTTACTACCTCTAATCTTCTATTCTTACAAAACCTTTCGGCTTGATGACTAGAAGTAAAGATTTTCCAAGTGTTATTAAAGTTAATAACAAGTTGCCTACACTCTCTAGGTAAATTTATTGTTTCCATATAACATTATAAACACAAGTTTACATAAAAGTAAACAACCAATTACAATTATTTTATGCCTACATTTACCTACATTTACCTACATTTACCTACATTTACCTACATTTACCTACACAATAGATAAAACCTAGTTAATCTCAGGGGATAAGATCAACTAGGTCTATCTTTTCTTGCTATTGGTTATTATCAATAAGATTTTAAATAGTTTTCAATAAATTCCTCTACTTTTAAAGCTGTTTTAAGCCCCTTATATTTTGTCCCCTCACTATGTTCCATAGTTAGAGGTCTCGATTCTATTAGTTTTCTTAATCTTTCCATACTGTTGGAAATATATTTTTAAGATCTTCTATATCTTTCTTCGCTTTTTTTTGTTGGTCGGCTTCTTGTTTAATATGCTCTACTATTAAACCGACACCGAAACTAAACACGCTAATAATTATTAATCCATTTACACTAAACATTTAATAACCCCTGCTCTTTCCATATTTTTTTTGTACATTTATCACATATATTATGACTACTTAAAAAGTATTCATAATTATTTAATTTTATATTGCACCTTTCACAATTCATTTTTATTAATTCCTTTCTTTAAAAATTATTTAATAGTGTTTCTTCTTTTATGCTTTTTTTAAATCGTTCTATACATTCTCTTTTTGTATATCCCATATATTGTTTTTCAAACAAATAACCATCATCAACAATAGTACTTAAAACATAAGCACCTTGAAAAGTTTTTCTAAACGTTATTGATAATTTCATTTTATTTATTCCTTTCTTTCTTGATCCTTATACCTTATAAGCACCCAACAAGCACCGATCAAGTGCTTGTAAGCTGTTTATATATTATATATATGTGTATCTAATTCGGCTTTGCCAATCTTTCCATTCTTCATTATCTAACCACGAAAACAATTCGTACAAAGTTTGAAATCCCATATCCATATTGCCAAATGTTCGGTATATTGTACCCCCCATTTTATCGTTAGCACTTATGCCCATTACTTTACACATATCTAATGTAATATCTTCCAACCTTCCTTTTTCATTAACAATATGGAAAGTAAAATAATTACTTCCACTATTTGTTGTAGGTTGCCTTTTAGCTATGTGTATTTCTGGTTTGTCGTATGTGTCGGCTTTTGCCTTTTCTAAAGCTAAAAACATTTCGTTTAGTCTTTCTTTAGCTTCTTTTATATTTTCTTCTGTATATTCTTCGTAGCTTATTAAATTAGCCATTTCTTTTATTCCTTTCTTGATCCTCTTCGGATCTTTTACGATCGCGAAGATCGTTAAGATCTTCCGTATAAATTATTTAATACTGTTTCGCCAAATGTTTCATTAATTACCTCTTCACATAGATGAGTAATATATTTCTTATTTTCTTCTATGTAACTAATAATTAATTTTCTTTCTAGTTCTTCAAAATCTTCACTATTTAAATTATTGTGTAGATTATCTAAACTACTTTTAATCTTCATTAGTTCTAGTTTTAATGATTCTTTATTCATTGTCTAACCTTTCTCATTTATAAGATATTCTTTTGCACTATCTAAACAAATCTTATTACAGATAACATAATCGGAATAATCTTTTTCATCCCATAAAATAAAATAATTGTCACTTATTTCGATCTCATCATTGCAATAATTACAATCTAATGAATCGTTATATCTATTTATAACCTTGTTAGCTTCCATTGTTTATCCTTTCTTAATAACCAATAATATTATTGTCTCATATTGTTTACAGATATGCAACAACCTTTTATTAATTTATTTTATGTTAGGTAAGAAATACTTAGTGTCGTTAACAACCGATATTAATTCATTACCCCCTGTTTTATTAAATTTATCCTGTATATCTTTTCATACTGCTTTATTTCTAGGTTATTTTACAAAACACTAACGATAGTAGGCTTAAATAAACTTGTCGTATAATATATATTATGTTGCACAGATACCAAAGAAGTGCATATTTCAACCTTGACCCCCCTCTTATAAATACGATAGACCTTACTTAATCTAAGGAAACTATGATCAGAATAACAACTAAATATATACTATATATAGTGTACTTTCAAGGACATACTACATATAGTATTATTGCTATCACAGTAATACTGGTTAGTATCATTTACCTGTTTTAAAGTGTTCTTACACTCTTTACATTTCTTCAATAAGATCCATTTTAATAGAAAATAAAAAAGAAATATAAGAAAGAATAATGGTTGGTACTTCTCACCCTGTGTCATCCCTCCCAAACCGATAACAAATCTATTTATGACTTATTTTATATTATGAAGTAATAGGCTTTTACCCTAGTTACTATGGTCTAGCTAATCCACTTTATTGATGATCTTTATCAGATATTCTTTTCCTAAGAGCTAGAAAAATATCCTGGTTGTTGTTGTAATACTATCATAGATTTACTAATATACAAATTACGAAAGTAATGTGAATTACTAATAGTAAAAGGACAGTGTACAGGATTGACTTGGGGCAACTCAAGTCTTTCTTGTTTCTAAAGGAAAAAATGACAGAAGATGTTGAAACAAAAGACTGTGGGGTTTGTTTGAATCCACACTGGGAGGATCAGCTTGATCAATCTGGTTTGTGTCCTACTTGCTCTGTTGATGTAATAGAATAAAAAATTTTTTTTACTTCCTACAAAGGTTCTTGTAAATCCTTGGGGGCTGTTCTTCCTTTGATTCTTGGATATGTTTTTGGTTTATGTGAATTACAGTATTTGAATTTGTTATACTTAGAAATAATTGTGGAGCAACCTTTTTGAACACAGGTTCTTCCACTACTATAAGAAGTAGAGGGTTTATGATTAGGATATTGATTTCCTTTGATATAATCGCTCATAAGTATTTAGTATAGAAGGAGAAAAGATGCCGAAGAGTAATTACTCATATAAAAAAGGTATGAAGAAAAACAAGAGCCGTAGAAAAAAAAGATAATGGCTGAAAGAAAGATTTGTGCTAATCCAGGCTGCGAAAAGAGATTTCAAGCACATCATAATAATAAAAAGTACTGCACTACGAAGTGTTCTAGGAAAGCTCAATACAAAAGTACAAAGAAAAAGAAAGCTGATAAATTTACAACCCAGATGACTATAAGTCGTGGAGAACACTACGAGGAGTATGTTAAAGACTTTGCAGAGAGTGTTGAACAAAAACTAATCCAGAAACAAGAGGTAGCTGATCTAATAGGAGTAAGCAAACCAATCATAACTAAGATGCACGAAGCATATCTAGTTGATAGAGAGAATATTAAACAAGCAGAGGATTGGGAAACCCCAAAAGAAGCTCTTAAAGCATTAAGTAAGTTTAAAGATTTTAGAGATAGGTATTTTGAAACTGAAACAGGAGAGAAATACGAAACAGCTGACTTCCATCAAAAATGGATTAATACAATTTTAAAAGCTATAGATGAAGGTGGGGAACAAATGATACTCTCACCACCACGACACGGCAAGACTGACCTACTTACTCACTTTGCTGTTTGGCAGATTTGTAAAAATCCAAATGTAAGGATTATGTGGGTTGGTGGTAATGAGGAGATAGCTAAGAACGCAGTTGGAGCTGTAGTAGATCATTTGGAACATAATGAAAAATTAATAGAGGATTTCTGTATTCCTGGTCAAACCTTTAAACCAAAGAATAGATCTGGTAAGTCTTGGACATCAGGACAGTTTACTGTAGGAACAAGAACTGTAACTGGTATTAAATCTCCAACAATGGTAGCTGTAGGTAAAGGTGGAAAGATTCTCTCAAGAGATTGCGATTTGATTATTGCTGATGACATTGAGGACCACGGAACAACTATTCAACCAAGTGCAAGAGAACAGACAAGACAGTGGTGGACTACAACTCTTTCATCAAGAAAAGAGGAACATACAGCTATTGTTGTTATTGGTTCAAGACAGCACCCTGAAGATTTATATAACTTTCTTTTAGA
>Ga0080013_1005220_pt1 | contig 12250 bp, 23 predicted proteins | sample ETNvirenome_6_85_FD_69236 | JGI IMG/M metagenome (GOLD analysis project Ga0080013, IMG submission 69236) | Marine viral communities from the Pacific Ocean - ETNP_6_85 (SPADES assembly) (version 2) | ecosystem: Environmental > Aquatic > Marine > Oceanic | place: Pacific Ocean | collected 2013-06-19 | reverse complement strand
TTGAGATTTGTGTAATCTCTTGTGAATAGCAGAGAAGAACTTACTTGATGCTTCTAGTAATGCCATTGTTGTACCCACAGGTCCATAAGATGCTGCGTCAGAAACAATTTGTTCTGTACTATCAGCAAACTTTTGACCTGCTTGAGTAATGAAGCCAAGCATATTGAACAGAGTTGAGGAAGGCTCTTTATAAGGGAGAGACACTATAGCCTTATTGAGATCTTGTCCTGTTGCTTCAACTTCTTTAAACTCACCTGGTGATATAGGATCGTTGTCTCCAACAATTCTTACACCCTTTGCTTTGAATCCTCCTGGTAAGTTTGCGAACTGACCTGCATCCACTAAACTTCTCATGGCTGCAGTAGCAGTCATAGTTAAGTTTCCTAAGAAGTGCATGAGACCAAATCCATAGAAACTAAAGCCTGGTACGAATCTGTAATGAACAAAGTGAGACACTTTCTCTTGATTCTTATCATCCTTCTTATAGTTTCTACGAATACTTAAAATTTGTTGTGACTTCTCTTCTACTGTAACAATATAAGGAAGAGCATAGTCTTCTTCTATTTCTAAATAACAATGTTGTTCTAGTAATGTATATTGTGGATCATTTGTTCCTGTAGGAGACAAACCAATAATTGTATCCATCTTTTCTGAAAAAGAAGTAGGTTGTGGATTAGTTGCTTCTGGTAATTCTACATCTCTGTATATTCCTGTTCTCATATCTTTTGCAAGATCAACAGGACTTCTATATATTACATGTGTGTATCTATCTGCTTTACGTAGATTAGATGCATAGTAAGAAACATAGAATTGATCAATAGGAACAAACTCAGATACTGGTCTTTTTAAATTAGCATCATAATAAACTTTTTTAAATGCTGATCCTATTAATGGTAAATGAAATAACATTCTTTCCATCTCATCAAAGTATTCAGGCATCTGATCTGTTGTTTGATAATTCATAAACTCTTGAACACGATTAGCTTGATCTTCTCTTTCAGGAGTAGACTTACCTATGATCTGAGCTTTAACTGGACCTGATGGTGGAAATAATTCTTGTATTGCTTTTGATTGAAACTTAACAGCAGATTCTATTAACATTGGATGTACTGCTGTACATGCACCTTCAAATGGTTCTGAAGATTCTTGTATCTTTAATCCTAGTAGATCAAAACCTTTTTCAAACATTGCTTCCCATTCTGCACGAGACTCTTTATCTGATGTATAATTATCTACTACATCTGCTGCAATGTTTTCTTTTTCTGAATCTTCTAATGTATCTGTAAGATCTCCATACCACTCTTGAATTTCTTCTTCAGGTTCCATTTCTGTAACACTTGTGAAGTCTACAGTAACTCCACCATCATCTTCCATTTCAAATGTTGGTGCACCTTCTATCATTTGTTCAGGTGTAGGCATTTGAACTACATTAGTTACTTCTTCTGGGATTTGTTCAAATGGATTTTTTTCTGTTGCCATTGATTTTCTCTCTCTCTATAATAATCTACGTTAGGATCGTATTTATTAGTGATAGTTATAGTATGCTTTTTATTTTGGTTTGCATACTTTTTTTCCATTTCCTATATTATAACATTAAGTTATATTAAATGCAAGCTATATTAATCTTTGTGTATTGTAACTTTTATAATAATCTCTTGAAGATCTTCCTTTATTTTCTCTACGCATACCATATCCTCTTGGAGAAGTTTCTAAAGGTAGTTCTGCATCTCCAACTTCTTTTGTATAGAATGCTGCACCTAAAGGACTATACTTTAATCTTTTTCCTATTCCTAGTAAATCTTGTCCTAAATTTCTTATAGGTTTTTCTTTAGCTTTAGGTTGTTGCTTTATATTTTGCTTAGGCTGTTGTTTTACTTCTTTAACTTCTTTAGCTTTTTCAGCTCTTACTTTATCTGATTCTATTGAAGTACTAGAAGATTTAACAGTTTTAAATTGTTTTAAAACATCTGCCATTTTTTTTGTAAAACTACCAGGTTTTCCTTCTCTAGTAATAAATTTATCTTTTACATAATCTTTAGCAATATCTTTTCCTGCACTTAATATTTCTTCTTTAACAGTATTTAAAATATCTTTACTATATATAGGTTCTATTTCTTTTTGACCATAATTATCACTATAAGTACCAGATAATCCTCTGTCAAATACTGTATATGTATTACTTTCTAAAAGAGATTTAATTCTATTTTTTTCATTTGTTATATATTGTTCAGCTCCTAGTTCTGCCAGGTCTTCTTTCATTTTTGCAGAAAGATTAGGATCTCGTATTGATTGTGTTATAGCACCATGTGAACCATCTATAGAGCTATAATTATATTTTTGCCTAGATTGAATAAAATTATCATTTAATATATCTTGTTTTATTCTTTCTTTTTCTTCAATAGAATTTATAATATTATATTCATTTTCTAAATCTTCAAATTTTTTTATATTTTCAAATGCATCATCTATTAAATATTCTTCTCTTGCATTATTTAAAACTGTATCATCTGATTCGTAATCAGGATCTTCAGATAATTGTCCATATCCAAAAGATACATCATCTATAAAATCATACTCTTCATTCTTTACTTGTTGTATAGCAAAATTAAAAGGAAGTTTTTTATTACTTGCTATAGTTCTTATTTCATTTTGTTCATTATCTAATTTTAATAATTCTAATATAGCTTTTTTTTGTGCCTTATTTTCATTATTATTTAAAATATCTAATTTTATTTCTAAACGCCTAGTTATATCATCTAATTGTTGTTTAAGTATATCTTTTTTAATAACTAGATCTCCACCAGGTGTAAGAAAATCAGTTATTTCGTTACCTTGTTTATCTACTCTATATGTATAACTTATAGGAATTTTAGTTGGATCTGTTATTTTTGAATATTCTGTAAGTCTATTTTTATGTTCTGCTAATATTTTTATCTCTTCATACAGATTTTCAACAGTACCTTGATATGTATTTTCTGTAAGACCACCAATCTGAAATTTTTCTTTTCTAGATAAGTTGTCTAATACCTTATTTTTTAAAGATTCTATTTTATAATATTGTTTTATTAATTCTTTTGTCATAGGAATTTTTTTAAGTATTGAACTACCTTTTGAAATATTTCCTACAGCAGATAGACCACTATCTAATAAAGGTCCTGTAGCTATTTCTGTTGCTATACCTGTTAAACCTTTACCAAGCTCTCTACGAGATATATTTGTGCCAATACCTTTAGTTATTAAATCAGGTAAACCTTTTTTATCTGCCATTTAAACAAACCTCAAATAATAAACAATAAATAATAATTAATGAAAAGAATAACATTCTATTATTATACCACTAATTTTTTAACAATGCAAATTATATTATGTTAAGCTCCTTAAAAAGTTTTCTATTGAGCCACCTTGTTTTTTTTGATCTAAAGTTTTTAACACAGGAGATATACCTTTATCATTTAAAAATAATCCTACATTTGTACTTCCTGATTCTCTCATAGTAAAACCATCATAACCTAAATCTTTTAATATAGGATGTAAATCTTCGTGTTCAATAAAATTTGCTGCTCCATCATTAAAAAATTTATTTTCTTTAATTGATTTTAAAAACTGTTTCTCAGTTAAAGGTACTTCTCCTAAATCTGGAGCACCATCATTATATATTTTATTATTTCTTTTTACCCAAGCTTTAAATCTTTTATTTTTTAAAAGTTCATTAAATTGTTTTTCATTTGTTGGATCAAATATATTTGCATTTTCTTTAACTCTTAATGGATATGTTCTTGATCCTTTTATATAACTTCCTTTATCAGCAAATAAAGAACTTCTCATAAATGAATCAGCAAACTTTGGATCTGGTGATGTAAACAAAACTCCTGTACCAGTTCTAAAACCTTCACCTTTAAATGGTTTATTCGTTCCATGATAAACTTTAAATTCTTTTCCTATAGGAAGAGCTGGATAAACTTTTGGATCAGAAGCTTGTTTATCTAAATACTTACCAACATTAGGATCTGTTAAATAATCTAGAAAATCTTGGTTTTGTTTATCAGTAGGTTCAGGATAAGATTTTTTAGGAGTTACTTTCTTTGCAGCTTTTTTTGCTGTTTGACTTATATATTTAGATCCTGGAATAGCTATACCTAATAAACCTGTTGCTGCTCTAGGTATACCATAAAGATCTCCACCAAGAGTTTGCTCTACTCCTTGTTTATATTCTTGTATATCATATGCTGGTGATATTAAATCTAAACCTAATAATCCTAATTTTTTAATATCTTCTAATGTAATAGGATTATTAGGTACTGTTTGATTACCTATACCATATTTTAATGAACGTAAACCATCTGCCATAATGTAATTATACCACTAAACTCTCCAGTATGCAACTTTTTTTTCTCTTGGTTCATCATCCCAATCAGGATCTTCTGGATGTTGTAGATGCCAAGACTCTTTCATATAGTGTATAGCCATGGTCATAGCATCTACTTGATCATCATGTGCAGCATTAGGAAAACGTAACATCTCTTCTAATAAATCTTCTGACCACTTTTTATTTTTAGGAAACCATACTCTACCAGATTCCATCATTGGTGTTGATGCGTATACTCTGGATACTTTATCTCTATCAGGTAAGTATTCTAACACAGGTATACCAGCTCTACGCATATCTTGTATTAATGATTGACCAGATGCTTTCTTTTCTACCATACATACATCAGGTCTATGTTCTTGATACAATAATTGCGTCATGCGTCTTAGTTCTGGATATTCAAATCTACCTTTAATGTTTCCTAGTAGAATTAAATTACCTTGATAGGATTCTGATCCTTCTTCATCTTGATCATACATAGAGAATATACCCCATGTTTGAATAACACTATAATCTGCTGTAGTTTTTGTAGAGAATGCTGTATCATATGTTTGTATTATAAAATCACATGGAGGTGGTTCATCATATTCCCACCACTTCAACCATTTCTTCTTTATAAGTCCACCTTCATCTGGTGTAGGATCTTGCATATACAATGCATTCCAGTATCGTGCACCATTTGAAGCTTTAATCTCATGTTCATCTACTCTTAGTACTTCATCTGGTTTCCATTCTGGAAAATAACTAGAACCTACTGGTAAATCTAGTAATTCTGCAGCTTCTTCGTCTAACCATGCAGGAATACGTACAACATCCCAAGGAATAATATCATAATCTCCTGCATTATCCTCTTGTTTTAGTAACCATCCACACAAATCATCATAATGATACCTAGTATTAATAATTAATATGGAACCATTAGGCATAATACGTGTTCTTAGTCCTGCTGGATACCATTCCTTAACGTATCTTCTACCTGCTTCAGAGTATGAGTCTTCTTCTGACATGACATCATCAAGGATTGCAATGTGTGCACCTCTTCCTGCAATCTGGGATCTAACTCCTGCAGCATAATACTGTCCTCCTTTGTTTGTCTTCCATTTACCAGCAGCTCTAACGTCTGATCGTAAAGATACACCTTTAAAAACATCTTGAAACTCTTCAGTATTGACAATATCCCTGACAGAACGACCAAAGTCGCTTGATAACTGGTCACTATGGGAAACAGTAAGTATCTCATGTTCTGGATTCCTTCCTATATACCAGGCAGGAAACAATTTAGAACAGATAACAGACTTAGATGAACGTGGTGGTAAGAAAACCATAAGTCTTTTAATCTCTCCAGACTCTAATTGTCTTAGTTTTTCTGATATAACTTTAATATGCTTACCCATCTTAAAGTCTGAGACAAGCATTGGAGCCATCTTTTCAACAAATGTAAGAAAATTATCTTCTGATTCATTTTTAACATAACCTGCAACATCAATATCAATGTTAGTGTAGGCTAAAGTTTCTGGAGAGCTCTCTATAGCTTCTATAACTTCTATAATTTTTATCCTTATGGTATATATTTATATTTATTATTAACAAAAACAATAAAACAACAATAACAAGCAATAGTATTTATATATATTATATATAATTATACAAGCCCTTTTTAAGATTGTCAAGTATTTTTTTATTTATTTTTTATTTATGGTTATTTTCTAGGGTTTTTTGTAAATATATAGCACCCCTATATATATATAATAGACTCATCAGAATTTTTAGGGTGGGGTGTTCTCTATTTGTTCTATAACCTTTTAAAATTCTATAAATATTACCTTACATTTAACAATCTTTTATAAATTTGATTACATTATACAAATTCTAACTCTATTTCTTTTATAAAAGCATTATAAACAATATAAAACCTTGTATATTCTAATGTTCTATATCTTATATATATCTATATATGATTATCTAATAATATTATTATATATAGTTATTATTATATACATAGTTATATATATGATTAGGTGTATAGTACTATACATCAAATTAATTATTTTATAACTTAGGTTGACATTTATATTTAATTAAATTATATAATGGGCAAGCAAGTTAAATACCAATTTTGGTAAACAATAAAATAAAGGAAAATACTATGACTAAAAGTAAATATGTAAAATTAAGTAATAATGTAAAATTAAGTAAATGTTTTGTTGATTATATAAAGTTTGTTGATGATTCTAAAATCTCTTATAATGAATGCCAACAAAGAGAAATAAAACTTTCAGAAAAGGTTGATATATATTTGACTGACTTTACATTACAAACAATAGAATTTGTTAATACTTGTAAAGTTAAAAAAGAATTAATAACAGCTAAAAAATACGCTATTAAATCTTATGCTGTACATGGTCAATCTGAAAGTAGAATTAATTTAGCTTTTAGAATTGCTGGATCTGATGTTATTAAAACTAAGTTAAAAGAGAATAAAGGGGATATAAAAGCATTTAGTAAATCTATTGAGAAAGAATTAAAAGTTCCTTTCCTATCTCAAACTAACTTAAATAAATATAAGAATGAAAGAAAAGTAAATAATAATAAGATTGAATTAAAAGGAAAGAAAGAAAAGGTTCAATCTAATGAAAAACCTAAATACAGACCATTATTAGAGATGATAAAATCTTTATCTAATGAAGATTTAAATAATATAATTGACTTAGCTTCTCAAGAGTTAGCTGTAAGAGGTCAGAAAAGTATGACAGCTTAAAACCTCTTTATCCTCCAAGAAAAACCCTTTATATTAATTTATAGAGGGTTTTTTTTATGCCTATTTTATAACCCATTTTAAAGCTCATACAGTAGCCATTGATAAATTGAGGTAGTATACCATAGCTAATACATTCAATGGGTATTGTATGGCTCTTATATGGCTTTTAAATAGGGTGTATTTGACATAGAACTATAGATATATATAATATACTTATGTTTAATTAATTAAGAAAGGTTATAATATGAGATATAATAGCATACAAAAATTAAATAATAATTGGAAAGCTAATCAAAGTAATTCAATAAAGGTTTTATTTAATGGATTGAAAAGAGATAAAAATAAATTACCTAGCAAGGTAAAATATATTAATAAAAATAATATTGATGTATCTACTATAGAAATAAATAATATATTTCATGTATAGTACTATACACCAAATGGAAAGGATTAAATAGAATGAATAAGTTACAAGAAAATAAATTAGAAAAAGAATTATTAAACTTAAATTTAAAACTTGTTTTATGTAAAGATAAAAATGAAGTTTGGAATATAGTAGATGATGCTTTTGAAATAGAAAATAAACTTTATATAGAAAGGACTAAACAGTAAATAGTATTTTGCAATATGTATATATATAATGTATATATATTGCTGAATACTAATAAGGAAAGAAAGACACAACACAATAGAGCAAATAGTATTATTAATTATTAGTATTCAATGTTAGCTAACATTAACTTTAATAATACTGTTTGCTCGTACATATAAACAAAAAGGAACTAAATAAAATGATTAAATTTATATTACAATTATGGGTTGTTACTTTTTTATGTATTGCTTTTACAGTTATAGCAATGGCACTAGGTGGCAAAGACTTTCAATATATTTTAGATAGTTTTTTATTAATGACAGTATCATTAACAGCTATTAATATAAGCATTGACTTTATATTGTTAGGCTTGTATTGTTTAACTAAAGGAAGGAACTAAACATAATGATAATAGATGATAACCCAAAGAACTATTTTAGTTTAATAACTAATGTTAAGTCATGGCTTGACATAGGAAAGGAATGGTTTATAAAGGTAGACCATAACCCAAACAACCAATTATTTTTCTATATGAGATTAGAAAAGAAAGGAACTAAATAGAATGATATATAACTTATCAAAGTTATCTAAAGAAACTCAAGAAGATATACATAATAATTATTATGATTTCTTTTCTAAGTTTCCAGATAGATTATTTTCTATTGGTCAAGATACTAAAACTATTAAAGGTAAAAAACTAAAAGTTTTGACAGGTATTATGTACCTTGCACCATATAAACTAAGTGGTGTTAATGTCTGCCCTATGTCAGAACTAGCCAGATGCCATGAAGGTTGTTTAAATACAGCAGGTCGAGGAAAATTTACATCTAATCAGATGGCAAGGTTAAGAAAAACTTTGTTTTATCAACAATATCCTATTGAATTTAAACAGTTAATTCGTAAAGAATTAAACAGATTGATTAGACAAGCTGATAAAATAAACTTCACACCTATGGTGCGATTGAATGGCACATCAGATGTGAGATGGGAATTGTTTATGCCAGAAATATTTAAAGAATATTCACATATACAATTCTATGATTACACAAAACTAGTTAATAGAAAGTTAGATACTATACAGAATTATGATGAAACATTTAGTTATTCTGGAGTTAAAGCTTATCAACCTATGGTTGTTAAAGCACTCAAGAAAAAAATGAGAATAGCAGTAGTGTTTAGAAGTAAAGAGAATCAACCTCGTACATTCATGGGAATGGATTGTGTGAATGGTGATGATACAGATGTAAGACCATACGATAAACAAGGTGTAATTGTTACTCTGTATGCCAAAGGCAAAGCTAGAAAAGATACTTCTGGTTTTGTAGTAGACTAAGTGGTAGCAATTTTGTTACCATTTAACACTTACCATTTTGGTAATATAATATGGTGAGTACTCACCCAAATAGAAAGGAAATAAGATGCAGTTCGTTATAAGAAAAAGAATAAATAAAAAGGCTTATGGTATTAAAAGAAGTAAGAATGGTATCATAATAAATATTAGAAAACTATATCTACATATAGGTAGATGGAAGAATGTCTATAATCTTAAAGGTATTATAGATTGGAAAGGTAAAGAATATATATTTATTAATTGGTAAGTATCTACTTGTGTATAGTATTATATAATTTCATGTATAGTACTATACACCAAACAGAAAGAAACTAATATGAATAATGTAATACAATTTAAAAAGAAAGAAGATGATAGATATAAAACTAATATCTATTATAGATTTGGACAAGCTAAAGCATTACTAAATTTTATGTTAGGTAGTGATAGCTTGACAAGTATAGAGAGAACATCTATAGATAAGTTCTTTAATAAAGAAAAGGAGATAAGTAATGACACTACTACAGAATAGTATATTAATAGACGAAGAACATGAGTACGAAGAAATGATTGTAGACTTCTGGAGATTGAAAGAATTTTATAATCAATCAGATATGTTTGAAGCAGTAGCTTTAGCTATAGACACATTTCCTTATTACAATCCTAACATATCTAAAGAAGAAGTAGAACTTCACTTGTTAGAACTATGGAGTGAATGGTTTGAAGAAAGGAGTTATAAATATGTATAGCGAACTAAGAACATACACTAGCATACCTGCATTCATTCAAGCACATGAAGGATTATGGTATATGTTAGGTGTTAAGTATGAGAAACTAAACAAAGAAACTGTAGTAGTAAATAACACTACATGGAAACTAAAGAAAGGAAATATGACATGCCTAAAAAAATAAAAAATTATGATACACTTGTATCTGTTATGGATCAACCTAGAGTTATTCAAAAAGAATACGAAAAATATAGTGATGATAAAAAATATAAAGAGAAAGATATTGTAGATGACTTAGACAACCAACACTATAGTGAAGGAGAGCAATATGATTGAAGAACTATTAGACAAATATTCAGTTGATGAATTTGACAAATTATTAATTGAAATTATTAAACGCATGAAAGAACGCAAAGAAGTTAATGCAGAAGAACTAACGATTGACATTAATCAGTATATTCAATGGGATGAAGATGGAGAGAATGTAATTTATTTTAATGAAGCTGAATTTGTAAATGATGCACAAGAATATTTACAAAACGATAATCCAGAGTATAGAATAGTAGAGGAGAATAGCTAATGACTAAAGAACAAATACTAGATAAACTATATCAAGCAAAAGACTATGCATCTAATTCTATGAATGAGGCACAACAAGTAAGTGAGTTAGCATCAGAGGTAGAAACACAAGCAATAGAAACATATGATAATTTATGTGATGCTATTGATATGATAGAAGAGTTAGAAGATGAGTGATAAATATTATATAGATGCTTCTAGTTTTTTAGAAGTAACAAGTGAACTTGCAGATTATATAATGCAAGAAAAACTTGGTGATAAATATGACAAGTATATTTATGAAGATGAAAGTGGAGTAATAAATTACACTAAAGCAGGGCAAGATATGTTTAATAATTATGTTGAAGTTATAGAAGGATACTTGCGTGATGTAAGTATAGTACATGAAGATCAAAAGGAGAATGAAAATGGCTTATGAAGTACCAACTTACAGAGGAGACAAAGATTTTAGCATGGATTGTACAGGTGATGCGTGTATTGGGGACATAGTGAAATTTGAAAGGGCAGTGTTTAGTGGTTCTTTTCGTTCTCCAAAATTTTCGCATTTTGAATTAGTGGAAGGTGAAATAATAAAAGATTCTTATGGAGCAAAATCCCAACAACACACTTTTACGCTAAAAAATAAAGAGTCAATTTTTAGAATTAAAGGTCGAAATCTTTATAGAAATAAAGTGTATAGAAAAAAATGGAATAATGAGAGTCTAAGAAAAGTAAGCCTTGAAGAAAAACACGTTAGAGGAGAACAGGCTCGCCTAGAAAGACAGATGAGGCAGAATTTTTAGAAAAAAACCTATAAAAAAAGTAAAAAAAGGCTTGTAATGTTTTATAATTGCAAGTCTTTTTTTTATGTTTAAATTTATGTTTAAATATGACATTAAAAATAATGTTAACTAAATGTTGACAATATATAATAAATTTATAATAATAAAAAAGAATAATAAAAAAAATATTATTGACGATTTTATTAACCTTAATCATTGGAGCTGATTATGACACAAGAAACAGAAACAACTACTTTATTAGAAGATTTAGAAGATATTGTATCTTCGCTGCAAAATGGAAAAATTGACATAAAACAAACAATAGAAGTTCTAAACAATATTGTTAATAAAGAATTAAACTATAAAAAGAATAAAAATAAAAGATATTCAACTATAGCAACTTTTAGATTTCCTTTTTATCATAATTATGACATTGAAAATGACACACCAAAAAGCATTAACAAAGATATGTATGATGATTTTATTGGTTACATTTTAGAACAAGGTACAGAAAATATTAAAAGACAATTTTATATAGAGTACGACACAACAGATAAAACTTTATACACAAAATAGGGAGCTGATTATGACAAAATTCAAATCACATATAATGGATTGGCAGGACAAAATTTGGTCGATCCCACATTATGAAGATATTATTACGTCTGCTGAACATATAGACGAAGTAAAATCTTATGTATGCAAAAATTTAAACCTTAAATACCAGGCAGATATAACATTTGCGTGTGAGGTTGTGGAAGATGACTGGACTGAACTTTGGAGTAAATATTATGGACATTAAAAAAATAAAATTTAAGGTTTCTTATGATGGAGTTTTAAAAGCAAACGACATCTGGAGCCTTTTGCAATTAGTTGAAGACGAAGGTTACGAGGTAGACGTTGAAATTGAAAAGGAGAATGAAGATGGATAGCATTGATATTAAAAGACAAGACCAACTAATCCAACTTACAATGCAGATTGGAGCGTTGAAAAATAAATTTGAAAAATGCAAAATAGAATTTGATATTATTCATCAGTTAATTTTAGATTTAACTTTGAACGAAAACAAAGAGATAAAAAAGTTTGAATCTTATTATGAGGAGAAAAAATGACTATTTTACTTTACACAATTTGG
>Ga0080013_1005219_pt1 | contig 12251 bp, 22 predicted proteins | sample ETNvirenome_6_85_FD_69236 | JGI IMG/M metagenome (GOLD analysis project Ga0080013, IMG submission 69236) | Marine viral communities from the Pacific Ocean - ETNP_6_85 (SPADES assembly) (version 2) | ecosystem: Environmental > Aquatic > Marine > Oceanic | place: Pacific Ocean | collected 2013-06-19 | reverse complement strand
AGACCTTCCTATGCACCCTTATCAAATCGTGATTTAGTGTAGGCACTCTTGTCACCTTCCTGTATCAGTCCCTGCTCCAAAAGGTCAGAAGCAGCCCTACCAAAAAATCCCTGTAACGTCCATGCCATTCCAGTATCAACCAGTATCTGCCATGCGACCAATACCTCTTCCTGGGATTCGGAAGGTAACCAACCTTCTGCAATACCAACTGCATCGTGCTGACCCATCTTTGCATACAGGTCAGATTCTCTTAGGTTATTATTTATATTAATAGTCATTCTTCTGCTCCCATTCTTTTAATTTGTCCATTGTTTCCTTGTCTATGGTGGTTGTAAGTGGTAGCCTTGCAGATACTCCCACAGACCATGTTTCTACTATCCTCATCATTATATCGTGCTTGATTCCCCACTCATCTTCTATGTCTGCTATTACTTCGTCTAATATAGAGTCCAATTTCAAGGCGACATCTTCATATAGATTGTCAAATATTATATCTTCTTGTGTTGTCATTTTACTCTCCATGTTTATTTTAGTTCAAGTTCATTGTTTTCAGGATTAAAGAATCTAACAGTCGTATGTTCATGCTCCCAGTTATTACCACTTGGCGCAGTGATTTTATAACGACCATCATCCTGTTTTTTAACCCTGAAAGATTTCAGAGTCTGACCAAAGAATTTCATTGTATCTTTGCTAAAGAAATACGGTGCTGTTTCTTTGGTTAGTTCTTTTATTTCGTAGATTGTCATTTTAATTCACTCTCCTGATTGCGGTCTCTTCACAAATCTGAATGTATTTTCCTTCATAGTATGTCCAGTAACCGCCATCAGTATCGATGTTGATGTACCTTCTGGTGGCTATGCTCTTGTACAGGTTAATGTTACCCACTGCACCCATGTGCATATAATCACAGCAGTTTATTTCATTGGGTTTTCTTTCGCTGAGATTCTCCAGTGGAATCCAGTTTATGGTTGTGCTTATTTTCATTCTACTCTCCATGTTTTATTCTGTTAATGTTATTGCCTTCTTATACAATTCGCCAACTATACCACATTGAATCAATCTCTGGCTATGTAAATAATACGCCTGTTCTACACTTATTTCACCGTCTTGGTGATAGTCTTCAGGCGCGTGAATAGGTACAAGGATTGCTTCCAATTGATTGCTGTCTAAATCATTTATATCAATATCAACTTCTTTTAGCAATTTCTTCTCGTATTCTCCAACATATTTTATATAGTCTGTTGTCATTTTTAACTCCATGTTTAATGTTACTTAGTTTACAATTGTTTACGTTAGTATGCAAGGATTATTTTAAGCAGTATATTATTTGTCAGAAATCAGGATGCCGTTCAGGTGGTCAATCTCATGCTGAATTACTCTGGCATTGAACCCTTCAAAAGATTCTTTCAGGGTCTCACCTTTGGCGTTCTGGTATCTGATTGTTATTTTATTATATCTCTTTACCTTGAATGCTTTTTTAGGCAATGAGAGACATCCTTCTACATCAGTTGTCTTGCTCCAACTCTTACTGGTTATCTTCGCATTGGCAAACAGTGTCCATTTACCATCAATCAGGGCGCAAAATACATTCTCCTTCATCCCGACCTGGACTGCTGCAAACCCGACTGCACCTTTGCGCTGATGGATAGTTCTCGTGAGCAATGTACTAAATGCTTTTGATATATCCCCAACAGCAACATCAACTGCTTTCTGATGTAGTTTGTTTGTGTTAGTTACTATTCTCATTTTAACTCCATGTTATTAACGGATTCATTTCCGTAGAGCCTTGGGGAAGAATCGAACTTCCCCACTGCACCATGCAAGGCTGTTTGTACTGGTTTAATCAGTCTGTTAGTTTCTCCCATTCTAAATCAGTCAGTTTATCATAGCGTTCATCAGAATTATAATCTATATTATTTTTTTGTTTCATCTTTATCTCCCCGTTCATCTTCATACCCTGTCATGTTAGGGTCTACTTTTATTTCCCAATACTTCTCATCATCTAATATAAATCCATGAGCTCCTTCTTTGAGGATCTCTTCAGCTTCTCCAAGTGAGCGTGCTTCTACGAATCCACTCGATGTGATTGTCCAATGATATGCTTTCATTTTAACTCCTTTGTTTTTGGTTAAAACTGGGACATTTCTGCCCCAGTTTCGTCCATTCAGGACTCATCAGTTAACCTTACTATTTTACCAAATATACTTCGCTGTTTTTAGTTTTATGCAAAGTAGGTTTTTTTTCTTCTTTTTTATCAAAGCCTTCTCCAAGAATATGGTCACAGCCTTTTGATGCTCTTGTACCTGCCCAGACTATCCAATCAGTATTCTCTTTAAGAGAAGACTTCCATGATGAGATATAACTTGCGCTATTCTTTATCACAGAACTTCTATCAATCCCTGCTATTGCACAGAGATAAGTTGAACCAAGTTCAGCGACCAGTTCTTCCTTGCTGTACTCATGGCTACCGAAGAAATTAGTACCAGTAACACCTTCTCTGGCTTCTCTGGTCTTATGTCCAGTCGAGTGAATCAATTCATGAAAGAATGTAGAATAATACTCTTCATCAGATACGAATCTTTCAGGTTTGACCATGTGTACTTCATCAGATGATGGACGGTAAAAACATCTATCGCTCTGGTCGTGAAATATCTCTGGTGGATTAGGATAATTAGCAACTATCTCTTCACAGGCTTCAACAGGGCTAAAATCCCTGACATCATCCTCGTCCTCGATAATTGGATAATACTTCTCTGGAAGCCCTTCGCATTGGTTCGCACTGAATACGTTGAATGAGAAGAGTGATGGTAACGGCTTATATCGACCAGTTCCTTTGCATTTACCACAGGTATCACCGACACAGCCAGATGAACTTCCCCAGTAACCGTCACAGTCCTCTTCTTGGTGAAACTTCCAGTACACTACAGGAAATGAACGCTCACCCTTCCTGACCTGACCACCAAGTTTCTTAGCCTGACCAAAGGTAAGCCACCAAGGGGATTCATACCCTGCTGAAGATAGGATACCAAGGTTAGTTCCGCGGTATATCTTGTTGGTAGATACTGAACGAGGAGCATTGGCTCTTCCGCCCTTCCAAGGCTTCTGCCAAGGAACTACGCCCTCATCGAGGAAACCGATAATTCTATCAGTCACTCTTTTACAGATTTTATCATATTGTTTTTTATTCACTTTTTACTCCATGTTTGGTTAAGACTCTCACCGAAGTGAGAGTTTCGGGCATTCAGCCCTCGTCAGTTAACCTTCGTTATCCTTATTGCATTCTACGACTGTATCTATCAATTCCTCAATTGCAGGGGGCAATGGTGATAGTTCACTCTCTTCAAGTGGTTCATGCCAATTATCAGTCTCTACAACAGCACCTTCCAGTATTGACTCAGGAAGATTGTCGATGTCATTGATGAATCGAAAATCCTTACTTGCGACCTGTGATTTAAACCATCTCAAATCACCTAATGATGAATGCCATATTGGAAGTTCTTTTGATTGCTTTTTTAGTTTATTATTTACAAGCTTGATTGTATTGTATGAATAGAATTCTCCTCCAATTATTCCATATTCAGCACCATCACAAGAATTACTGACGAATACTACTGGATTATTGAGAGCATCCTTGAATTTGCTTTTATCAAATCCATAGTATTGGCTGTTCTCGAATTCAAGAATAAACTTATCTAATTGACTAAGATAAGTTTCATATTCATCTTTTGTTCTAATATTAAGTATCATGTTGTTCTCCATGTGTTGTTTTGTGCGGTTAATTCCGCCCCATATATTACAAACATTACAACCGTTTACAATGACTTTTTTTATATATATCAATAAAATGTTATATAATACATATAGTAATAGATACCATCTCTCCTCGGTAACAGCATCCAGATAACCATTTAATTATTCATATATATATAGAGATAGCAATACCATCTATTATGCATTACTATACAGGGGATGAGGGATAAGTGTACTCAAATATGGCTCGCTCTTCTTTAATGGATGGTCGGGGTCTTGGGGTTAATTGTATAACATTTTAAAGAATATGTTATGCTGTTTCTCCTCGGTGAGCAGGGCAATACATCATTATATTGTCATTCTCAGTCACTCTGGCATGGAATCAGGAGCCACTGACCGAGGATGTCCTGCGTGAATAAAAAAATAATGTCTCCTCGACAGACCACCCAGACTTTGGGGGGGTCGGGTCACCTTCGTGTTTATACCACATTGTTATATTTTAGGTAAAATAAACAGGTTGACAAATGTTACAGGAGTATTGTAAAATAGGGTATGTTAAAATTCTTCTTTGGCTTTTTTATGGGCTTTTTATTCTCTTTTTTTTGTTTTGGTATCAAGATGGTACTTGATGATGAAAAGAGGATAATACGGGACAGAAAAAAAAACGAGGAAGCTATATTTAATTTAAGAAAGAGGATAAATAGAAATGACATTAAACATAACAGAGATGGTTGAGGTGTATGGTAATGACTCAACATTAAAGGCTGACGGCTACGATGATTGTGTTGTTGGCATAGAGTGTAATGGTCGTTTGGTATATGATAAGAGGAAGATGCTTGATAAGTTGGAAATGGACATGAGTTCTGATGAAGCTATGGAATTTTTTGATTATAATATATCTGGTAGTTATATGGGTGATATGACACCATTGTACATTTATGTATTTGATAAGGATACCAGGTTTTGCGAACATATTAACACAGAGTACCAACCAGAGGAGAAGGACACGAATGCTCCAGAGTCTTTGAATTGTGTTGATTGTGGTAAGGAGTTAGACCCACCAGAGCCAGATTATGATGCTGAATTAAAGGAGAGTCCTTTGGCTGCTGGATTTTTACAAAAAGATTATAAAAGGAACAGATAATATGCTTGTTAAGTTATTAAAGACCAGTGAGTTATGTGATGTTCTTGGTGTGTCCAGACAGTGTATATATAAGTGGCGTAACCAAGAGAATCCATTGCCTACTGCTGTAAACAATACAGAGAGTGGTGGTAAGTTGATACGTTATAAATTAGAAGATGTAATGGAGTGGTTAAATAGTAATGGAAAAGAAGAGAAAGCCCAAGTTTTACGCACAGAAGAGGACTAAGTCTGGTAGATATATTACGATAGCGGAAGCGAACACCAGGCAGGAGTTGATAGAGAATATCAAGTCGGATAGTAACACATACAATAAAAGAGAGAGGGATACAAATGGCAAAGAGGTACTTTGATACAGACATTTGGAAGAAGAAGTGGTTTCGTAGTTTATCACCGAAATATAAGAGTGTATGGTGGTATTTGATTAGTCAATGTGACCATGCAGGATTTTTTGAACCTGATATTGAAATAATGGGTATTTTTATAGGTGAAGATATAGATGAAAAGGAATTAATGGATATATTTGATGAAAGAATTGAGTATTTAAGGGATGATAAGTGGTTCATACCAAAATTCATACAATTTCAGTATAATGTTGCTACACCAGATGAATTAAATATTAACAATAGGGTACATAAGTCCGTCTATGACAGGATAGAAAAATACGGTATAGAGTTTAGACCCATAGATGACCCTACCAAGGGTCATGTAAGGGTCATGCAAGGGGCATCCACAGAAAAAGAAGGGGCTAAAGATAAAGATAAAGTATTAAAGAATGCATCTAATAAAATAAAAAGAAAGGTGTTCAAAATTCCAACAGAGCAAGAAGTGGAAGAATACTGTAAAGAACGTAGTAATAGTGTTAATGCAAAAAAGTTCATTGCATTCTATGAATCAAAGGGTTGGATGGTTGGCAAGAATAAAATGAAGAGTTGGCAAGCTGCTGTGCGCTCATGGGAGCAAGACGCTCAGAATAAGGCAAATAAAAATTCAAGGGCATTCGTCCAAGAGTCAGATAAAGAAAGACCCCGTGACTTCTAAATTCAAATTCAGACCACATAACGGAAAACAGATAGAGTTCCTTAAATCAAAAGCGAACTGGATATTCTACGGTGGTGCAAGAGGTGGGGGCAAATCATTGATGTTAGCATGGAAGGCTGCATTGATACCAAGAGCATATCATTATGAAAGATTAAGGCGCAAGATTGAACCTGATGAAGCACGCAAGCTCAAGGCTGAGGGAAAGGCGGTAAAAACGGTTGTCGATGCCGTATCCATTGATTTTCCCGATTACATTGGTATTCTCATGAGAAGAACCTTTCCCCAGCTCGAAAGGAATTTAAAACCTGAATGTGATAAACTTTATAAACTATATAACGCTAAATGGCAGGAAAGAAATAAATGCTATGTGTTTCCTTCGGGTGCAAAGATTTATCTGGTACATTGCCAAGATAGAAGGGCATTGGATAACTACATCGGTGGTAACTATAATTTCATTGGCGTGGATGAAGCAAATCAATTTCCTGAAGACTGGATTGAAGAACTATCTACCTCTGCTCGTACAGATAATGAACTATTACAACCACAAATATGTTTAACATCGAATCCTGGTAACATTGGACATATATGGCTTAAAAGAAAATTCATCGATAGATGTCCACCCACACCAGCAGCTAAACCATTATACAGCGAAGAATTTGATGTCTATTATCAAAGACACAAATCAGGCGAACCCTTTGTAGACGAAGAAGGAATCAGTTATCATTTCATACCTGCTACGGTGTTTGATAATCCTACTCTCTTAAAAAATGACCCAAATTATGTAAGAAAACTTAAAAATTTAAACCCAGTCCTAAAAGCGATGTGGTTAGAAGGTAGATGGGATGTATTTGCTGGAACATTCTTTGCGAACTGGAACCCAATGCACCATGTGATACCAAAAGCACATTTCCAATATGGTGTACATTTTAAAAAGAATACCCATACACTTTACAGGTTTTACGACTATGGTACGAAAGCACCATTTGTTTGTTTATTTGCTGCGGTGGACAGAGACCAGAACATGATTATATTTGATGAAATAACAGAGACTGGACTCTCTGCTTCCAAGCAGGTAAAGATGGTCAATGAATATACATGGGAGAATTATAAATTAAAACCCGATGATTTTGATGATGACATAGCAGACCCAGCCTATTGGACAAAACATTCAGAGAAAGAAGGGGCTTTGTATTCACCAGCAGACTTTTATAGTGATGATGGTATCTTTTTATCAAAAGGAAATAATGACCGTAAGGCTGGAGCAAAAATTGTTTATGAAGGACTTGAAGTTCCAGATGAAGGAGAACCAAGAATTCGTTTTACAGAAAATTGTTTACAATGTATAGAAACTTTTCCTAATTTACCATCGGCAGAAAACGACCCCGAAGATATTGATACTAAATCTGATGACCATCATTACGATGCTCTCAGGTATGGTAGTTTGAAAGTTCTGCCCAGCCTTGCCATATATGAAAATAGAAAAAAAGGATGGCGGTATCGCATTGGACAAAGTAAATCATCTGGCAGCACTAACTGGAAAACAGCATAATGGCTAAAGACTCATACAGTAACGATACTCCTTCTGGTTCACAATATGCCGCAGGTGTATTATCCAAACAAGCCGATAAGGTCTTGAAGTGTTGGAAGTATAGCCGCGACTCATTTGAGAACGCCAGGGAAGAGTCAGAAAAGGCAGTTAGGTATTTGAATGGTGACACATTTACATCAGACGAGAGAACTAATGCCAAGAAATATAAGAAACCGCTTCTTAAGTACAATATAATCACACCCATAATAAGCACACTTGTGGGTAATGAACAATTAAATCGTAAGACCGCAAAGTTCAAACCAACAACCATAGAGTCTGTTCCAGTAACAGATATACTACAAGGTAGATGGAATGCCATCATAGATGAACAAGACCTGGAAGATAAACTGCAAATAGCGTTCGTTGACGCCTTATCAACCAAACTTGGAGGATGGATTCAACGCAGTTGGGAGGTCAATGAGGAAGGGTATCTTGATTTCAAATATGATGTGCTTAATAATTTTAGGGTCTATGTAGACCCAGAGACAAGGGCAAATGATTATGACCTAAAACACTGTAGGTGGTTGGTCAAGGAAGGTTGGGAATCTCTTGATGTCCTAAGTGAAAAATACAGCATTGACCCATATGACATGAAAGTGGAAAGGTCAAAGGCGTGGTATCAGAGCCTATCTGAAACAATACGAAGAATGACAGATAAGACCTATTCATCCAATCTTGAGAACTATGACAAGATTAATGACCGATACAGAGTTCTTGAGATGCAGGAGAGGGTCACTACAAAAATGGTCAATGTGTTCGATGGTAATGACTACATAATATTACCAAGAAATGAATATAAAAAATTAAGAAAAGAAAATCCAGCACTGATGATGGTCAATGAGTTCAATAAAGACCAAATCCGTGTGACGACCATTATTCCTTATTTCAAGAATTTGATTGTAAAAGATGAGGACATGAAACAACCTACGGCAAACTTTGATTGTTTTCCCGTGTGGAGTTATAACTACAATGTCCAAATAAATGAACAAACATCATTGGTAGACCACTTACTGGATATTCAAGATGATGTTAATAAAGCAAAATCACAAGTAAGGGACTATGTGACGCAGATACTTTCTGGTGGTATGTTCATTGATAAGCGTGAGAAAGAAACCATAAAGGCTCTCAAGGAGAAAGGCAATCAACCGAACATGGTGTATGAACTGAATAACCCTTCCATCGTACCTCAGAGACTTTCTCCTGGTTCTTTACCTCCTGACATCATGTTGAACGCTGAGAATAGTGTTGCGTTTGCTCAGCGGGTCTCTCTTGTTTCTGAGGCGATGAAGGGTGAAACAGCAAGAAGTGGTGAGTCTGGTGTTCTATTTGAACAAAAAGTTCAAAGGGCTGCAGCGGCAATCAATCCATATTTTAAGAATTTAAGTCGCTTGAGAAAGGTTCTTGCAAAGGACTTTGTAGATAATTTCAATCATGTCTATTCAGAGATGGATAGGGTCATAAGGGTCAAGGAAGATGGTGTTTTTAATGAACTTATAATGAATCTTCGTGTGGGTGTTCAGATGTTTAACGATGTTAGAAATCCATCTTTGTATGTTGAGTTGGATGAGGGTGAAAGCAACATCACACAAAAAGAAGAGAATTTCAATCGAATGGTTGCACTTGCGAATCTCATTGGAACAATAAACCCACAACTTGTTGATATTAGGACACTTGTGGAAAACGCACCTATCACTGGTTCAGAAAAATTTGTTGAATATATCGACCAGACCATGCAGATGCAGTCCGAAGCTGCACAACGCCAATCTGAGTTAGATACGACAAAACAAACATTGGACAATATGAAGACCGAAAGAGGTATGGTTACCGATGAGGAAAAATTAAGATTAGAAGCTCAAAAGATTGGGCAAGACAGGGCAAAGCAAGGAGCTGAGTAATGGCTGGGAAATATAAATATAAATCAAAACCTAAAATGGTTATGAAATCAAAACAATCAACAAAAACAATTACAAGGGCATATAAGAAAAAGAAAAAAGCCAAATTATTAAAAAAGAAATGAAGTATCTGCCACCAGTCAAACAAATGTTGACCGCCTATGGTCTTTTTTTATTATTCATATTCATGGTCACTATTGTAGGTGGTTGTGATTCTGGTTGGTCAGTCGCTGGCTGGGAAGTTAAGTGAGTGAAAAACCTGATACCGCCAGAAGCTATCGCACTGCCATCCTTGATGATAACGCCATTGTTAGCATTAATCTTAAATGGTTGGGGCAGATTGCTATACTCATTGGAATGTTGGTCTATGGCTATTGGCAAATTGAAACAAGGATTAGAAACCTTGAGTCAAATTTTGAAGAAGCCAATCTTAAAATTGAAGAACTTGTAAAGAAACACATACAAGATGAAGAAGAAAGATATACCCAAATGGAAGAAGAATTGAAGTGGTATCAAAAATTGACAAGTAAAAAGAAGAAAAAATAAAATATGCCTTTTAATGATATTATAGATATACCTATTATTAAACCTGAAAAAGTTGTTGAAAATGAATACGAAGGTAGATTATCATATACAAGGAAGGACGCACTGAGGAATATGTTCAGGGCAAAGAGAAGTAATATAATCAACAAAGGAAACACCAATGGCAGAAAACCAAAATAGTGAAGTGCAGACAGACCCCGCACTTACCCAAGAGCTTCAACAACTTGAAGATAAAATTCAACCGAAGACAGAGGAACAGGAATCACAAGAGCCTTCAATAAATCTTATTGAAAAAGACGGTGAGCTGTATATAAGCAGCGAATCGGATGATGCAACTACTGATGCAGACCCAAACAAGGGAGAATCTAATCAGAAAACTGTAGAATCAGATGAGTACAGCACCGATGGGAATGAACCATCACCGTTTCAAGAAAAGTCAAAAGAAGACCTCGTCAATATGGTCGTTGATGCCCAGAATATGATTGGGCAACAATCAAACGAGATTGGCGAACTTCGTAAACTTACAGCAGAAGACGAGGATTTGTCTGAAGCTGAAATCTTGAAACGACTCTCTGCTGACGATGTTCAGGAAGCCCTTTCTACGGAAAAGGCTAAATTGGATGAAATCGACCCATATGATGTCGAAGCTGTTTCACAACAGCGCGGTCTTGTTAGGGAGATGGAGAACGACCTGATTAACAAACGGACGCAGGAACATCTCGAATCACGACTGAATGGTCGCGATAATGAAGCATTTGTTTCTACAATGAAACAACGCTTCAACGATGATGGGATTGAGGTATCTGATGATGAGTTCAATGCTGTCAGTGAGCGTGCGAAGGGATACACTGAAAATGGGCTGTTAACCGAGAATGCATACCACAAAGCCATGTTAGATGAATTTGGGGTAGACAAGGTAGCCAAACACTATCAAATGTCAGGAGAGCGTAAAGCCAGGCAAGACATTCAAAATGCTTCAGCCAAGCAAGTTGAAAAGGTCGATGTTCGAGGCACAGGCAAGAACGCTAAATTGGTTCGGGTCGCTGACATGAACCAAAAAGAACTCCGCAATACTCTCGATAATCTTTCAGTGGATGAACTTCAAAAGCTCTATGGACGGCTTAATAATTAACTGAAAACACAGGAGATTAACAAATGGAATCTACACAAAGTTGGATTGCAAATGTTGAAATTCTAAACTCTCTGCTCCGCAAAGAAAGTTGGTTTAATACTTTCTGGGCTAAGTTCTCAGGTAATGTGGACATCTCGCAGGATGACAACGGTAACCCCGTATATACTCCTTCTGGGAATCCCATTGAGGTTCTGAACGACTATGTCGCTCAGGGTCGTGATAACATGCTCATTCCTTTCCTTTCTGATTTATCTGGTTCACCAGTATATGGTGACACAGTTCTAAAAGGCACAGGAGAAGACCAAGCTATGAAATGGCTACGCGCGTACTGTAATCAGTCTCGTAAAGCAGTCATGAAAAAGTCTGGTTCAATGAGTGAACAACGCCAGAAAGTGTTTAAGCTAATGGACGAAGCGAGACCACAACTTGCACGATGGTTTACCAAATGGGAAAATCAAGCGGTATTTCAAACCTTCTATGAAGGTGTATCGCCTAACCTTTCCGCTGGTACAGCATCCGATGGTTTAGGTCTTGCTCGCAGATACCACCCAAACTGGTATATGAACGATGGTGCTGCATTACTACCTGTCGGTACGGAAAAATACACGAAGACCAACGCTGAACTTGATGAAGATATTGGTATGACCGCTTCCGCTGATGCGTATTGTGATACGGCTATGTCTGCTGATATTTTACGGGAACTGCGTGTTAAATGTATGTCTCTTAAAATCCCTCAAATGGAAACCGCTGATGGTCACAGATTCTGGTGTATTGTAATGCACCCAGCTCAGCTTGCTTCATTGCAAACTGATACTGACTATGAAACTGCACAGCGTTTCGGTTTTATGGGTTCAGGTGGTGCTAAAATGCCTCAACTTACTGGAATGGCTGGATACTATGCTGGTTTCTGTATCTTTGAAGATATTGTCGGAATCCGTGAATGGGACGAATCTGGTTACTTTTTTGGTTCAACCACATCTGCCCGTTTTGACGATTCAGCTGTAACATTGGCTTCTGGTACTGCAAGAGTTCGTAATGCGATTGTATTCGGTAAGAATGCAGTTGGTAAAGCTGTCGCTGAAGACCTTCACTTCACTTCTGAAGTGGATGACCATGCGAACACTATCGAACTTGGTGGTGCTGTAATCAACGGTTACAACCGTG
>Ga0080013_1005218_pt1 | contig 12253 bp, 9 predicted proteins | sample ETNvirenome_6_85_FD_69236 | JGI IMG/M metagenome (GOLD analysis project Ga0080013, IMG submission 69236) | Marine viral communities from the Pacific Ocean - ETNP_6_85 (SPADES assembly) (version 2) | ecosystem: Environmental > Aquatic > Marine > Oceanic | place: Pacific Ocean | collected 2013-06-19 | reverse complement strand
TTACGGAGAGATCTTCCTAAAATTTGCTAAATAAAATCTATCATTTTTGACTTGACAACTAGAGCCCCGCATGCTATATTATATATAACAGGCGGGGCTTTTGCTATGAAGAGAGTATTAATTGTGGATGCGTTGAACGCGTATCTTAGGGCGTATATTGTGGATCCAAGTATCTCCACTAACGGAGATCCTATCGGAGGCATTAAAGGATTCATCAAGATCCTGCAGAGACATGTCCGCGAGACCAAACCAGATCAGATTATCGTGGTGTGGGACGGTCCTAATGGCTCGCGCAAGCGCAAGAGCATGGACAAAAATTATAAGGCAGGTAGGAAACCGATTAGATTGAATCGAGCGTTCCATAACCTTACAGACGACGAAGAGTTGCACAATAAAATGTGGCAGCAAAGCCGCGTCATTGAATACATGAATAATATGCCCATCATTCAGTTTATGATTGCAGAGATTGAAGCTGACGATGTAATTGCTTATATTACACAGATGGAATATTACAAGGGATGGCAAAAGATCATTATCTCTAATGACAGAGACTTTATGCAGGTATGCGATGATGAAACTGTTTTATTGCGCCCCACTAAAAACGAATTACTAAACACAAAACGCATTATAGAACAAACTGGCGTTCATCCGACCAACATGGCACTCGCGCGCTCGATTGTGGGAGATAGCTCAGACAATCTCCCCGGCATCCGTGGCGCAGGCTTTGGAACCGTAGGCAAAAGATTAAACTTTTTGAGCGATAGCAGATCATATACGATTGATGAGGTAGTAGAATTTTGTAAGAACACTAAAAGCAAACTGAAATTTTTTACCAACATCGCCGAGAACCAAAGCCTCATCCAGCACAACTATAAGATGATGCAGTTGTACGCTCCGCAAATGTCAGTGCAGTCTAAAACTCATGTTAGAGAGTCGATTGAGAATTTTGAGTGCGAGTTTAATAAAACAGAAATTATTGGCATGATGCGCTCCGATGGATTTGGTGAATTAAACTGGGAAGATCTACGCACAAACTTAAACAAGATTAGCAGAGAATGTCTTGACAATCAAAAATAATTATTTTAAAAATGATTTGACTTTAGCTGTCAATCTGTTATATATACAATACAACATCGAGAGGGATTAGATGCTCACTGAAAATGTGAATTTTGGAAGGTATGGGAAAGCCTTCCAAGAGGGACTCGTACAACTTATTTTTGAAGATAGACCCTTCGCTGATCAAATTAGCGAAGTGCTGGATACAGAATTTCTAGAGCTTGAATATTTACGCGTATTTGTTTCTAAAGTATTAGATTATCGTAATCGTTATGGTACCCATCCTTCGATAGAAGCAATGATGACTATCATCCGTACAGAGATGGATGGAGAGGAAACGGTTGTGCAAAATCAGGTTCGTGATTATTTTGCGCGAATGCATACCCGCGAGTTAACGGATCGAGAATACATAAAAGAAATTTCCTTAGATTTCTGCAGAAAACAAAACCTTAAAGAAGCCATGATGAAATCAGTCGGCCTTCTTCAAGCATGTTCCTTTGATGAAATCTCCACGGTTATTAATACCGCACTTAAGCTGGGTTCTGAAAATAATTTCGGTTACGACTATCTTGCTGATTTTGAGGAGCGATTTAAGATTAAACATCGCAACCCTGTTACCACTGGGTGGACCGAGATTGATCAAATTACAGGAGGAGGCTTGGGCAAAAGTGAGTTAGGGGTGGTTATTGCTCCCACTGGCGCCGGCAAATCCATGGCATTGGTACACTTAGGATCGGAAGCTATTAAAGAAGGTAGAACAGTCGTACATTATACTTTAGAGTTGCAAGATACTGTGATTGGTATAAGATACGATAGCTGTATTACTGGCTACCCCCTTTCAGATATTCGAACTTTTAAAACGGAAATATATGAGGAGATTAAAGACTTAAAAGGCAGTTTAATTGTAAAGGAATGGCCCACTAAGTCTGCCAGCACTAATACAATTCGTTCCCACCTCGCACGTCTCCTTAAACGAGACATAAAGCCAGGAATGATTATCGTAGATTATGCAGACTTACTTAAGCCTGTGATTGCGCGAAAAGAAAAGCGCAACGAACTTGAATCTATTTATGAAGAATTGCGAGCGATTTCTACTGAGTTTAAGTGTCCTGTGTGGACAGCCTCCCAAACCAATCGTTCTGGTCTTAATGCAGAAGTTATTACGATGGAACAAATTTCAGAAGCTTTTAATAAGTGCTTCGTTGCTGATTTTATATTTTCGATTTCGCGCACTATCGAAGATAAGCAGAACAACCAAGGTAAAATGTTTGTTGCTAAAAATCGCAATGGGCCGGATGGGGCAGTGTATTCCATTTTCATGGATACATCTAATGTGAATATCAAAATTCTCCCACCAACCACAATGCCCAATCACCCTAATGCTGTGGTCACAGCCCCTGTAGCATTGGGAACCAGACAACAACAACATTTATTGCGCGAGAAATATTCAAAATTAAAAAGGAAATAGAAAGAAATGAGAACATTACAAAACATTCGGCACTTTAGGCTGTCAGATACTTTTCTTGATCGCTATAAAACCCAAACAGTTCCATGGGGACCGCTGGGATATATTACATTTAAACGCACATACTCCCGACGTCTCAATGAATTTGATCCCCACGCAACAGGTTCAGAAGAATGGTGGCACACCTGTAAACGTGTGATTGAAGGAATGTTTGATATGCAGAAACAACATGTATTCTTACTGGGCCTCGAATGGAACGATAATAAAGCCCAACGCACAGCCAAAGAGGCTTATGATCGATTATTTAATTTAAAGTGGACCCCTCCTGGCCGCGGCCTGTGGATGATGGGCACTAAATTTGTAGAAGAAAAAACAGCCGCAGGCCTGTTCAATTGTGCTTTTCGATCTACAAAAGATCTTTCCACCAAAGGTGGATATTTATTTGCATGGATGATGGATGCTTTAATGCTTGGCATCGGAGTAGGGTTTGATACAGAAGGCGCCGAAACCCTTACCATCCGCGAACCTCATTACACCAACGATACATTAGTAATTGATGATTCCCGAGAAGGGTGGGTGGATTCTGTCCACTCGTTATTGAATGGGTTTTTCTTTGGCACCAAGGTGCCTAAGTTTGATTACTCTGCCATTCGCGCCGAAGGCGCGCCCATTCATGGCTTTGGGGGAACGTCGAGCGGCTACGCCCCTTTGAAAGAGTTACATGAGAATTTAACAAAACTTTATACTCCCAACATCGGAGAAGCCATAACATCAGTAGACATCGTAGATACTGAAAACCTTATTGGGCGCTGTGTAGTGGCAGGCAATGTTCGTCGTTCCGCGGCACTGGCGATGGGACACTACGAAGATCGTTTATATTTAGAAATGAAAAATGATGATGAAAAATTATATCACCATCGATGGGGTTCTAACAATTCTTTTAATGCAGTTGTGGGGATGGATTATACATGGCACGCTGCCCAGAGTCAGAAGAATGGGGAACCAGGATATATCTGGCTTAACAATGCCCGCAGCCGCGGCCGCTTCAAAGATGGGGTACGCATGGACGATATTAATGTTGCAGGTTTTAATCCCTGCGTAGAACAACAACTAGAAGATGCGGAATTGTGTTGCTTGGTGGAAACATTCCCAGCAAAACATGAGGATTTGGAGGATTATCTCAAAACCCTAAAGATTGCATATTTATATGGTAAAACAATTACGCTTTCTAACACCCACTGGCCAGAGACGAACGCTAAGATGCTGAAGAATCGACGCATTGGTTTGTCACAATCAGGAGTCGTTCAAGCTTTTACCAAGCACGGCAGACGAGAAATGTATGAGTGGTGTGATAAAGGATATGCCTATATTGCGGAATTAGATGAAGAATATTCCAACTGGCTATGTATTCCAAAATCAGTCCGTACAACTTCGATTAAGCCTTCAGGGACTGTTTCATTATTAAACGGCTCTACTCCTGGTATTCATTTTCCCGAAGCCGAGTATTATATTCGTCGTATTCGATTTTCCCAGGATTCTCCACTTCTTGACACCCTAAAGGAAGCCGGCTATAATATTGAGAAAGATAAATATTCTCCTCGCACCATGGTTGTAGAGTTCCCAGTTTATGAGCCTCATTTTACTAAAAGTAAACGCGATGTAAGCATGTGGGAACAATTAGAAATCGCCGCCCAGTATCAATATTATTGGGCAGATAATTCTGTGTCTGTAACAGTAACATTTCAAGAAGAAGAGGCGCCCCAACTAAAAGAAGCGCTCGAAATGTATGAGACTAGATTAAAAGCAGTTTCGTTTTTGAAATATGAAGAAACAGGATATGTTCAGCCCCCTTACGAAGCAATTACTAAAAAGGTTTACGAGAAGATGAGCGCCAAGATTAAGCCTATTGTACGCATGGAGTACAAGGAAGGCGGTAATGGTACAAAGTTTTGTTCGAACGACACATGCACAATTTAGGAGGTGATGTTTGTTTAAACCAGTCAACAGGTATGTTTTAATTAATCTACTAAACCCCACTCAAAATATAACAGAAAGTGGAATTATGTTACCCGACGATTTTAAACCCCAGGAAGAACGATATGTTACAGCAGAAGTTGTAGCGTGGGCTCCCGATGTACGCTTTAAAGAAGACCTACAAGTGGGTACTAAAATCATCGTTGATAAACCAATGGTTGAAGAAATTAACATGAAAAACGAGTCAATTAACATAGTTTTAGATAATTATATTATAGGTATTGTGGAACACTAAGGGAGGCTTTCATGCTATGGCGCTCGATAAAAACTTTTATAATGAAGCATCCGGAGCTAAATTAGGATGGGATCCTTCTTGGTTTGGGGAAAAATATTTTGATGATAAGCTTCTTCGTGCAGTAAAAAAATGGCAGCGAGAACGAGGCTTAGTTGTAGATGGCCTAGTGGGCCCCATGACATTCCGCCGCGTATGGACCGAACGCCAAGCGGAGATTGATGAATATAAGCCCTCGGCCGCCGCTTATTCTAATTATATTGTATACAATGGAAATTTTATTCCAATTGAATGGGACAAAGTAGTATTGTGGTCCGAGAATGGCGGCCTTAAAGCAAATAGCGGAACGCATTATGATTATTCAGGGCGCCCCACGCGTTCCATTCGTTATTTTGTAAATCACTGGGATGTATGTTTGAACGCCGGCGCCTGCCAAAAGGTTTTAAATAATCGTGGCATTTCAGTTCATTTTCTTATCGATAATGATGGCACCATTTATCAAACTATTGACATGCAACATGGCTGTTGGCATGCCGGAAGCGAAAGGGCCAATCGTGCCTCTGTGGGTGTTGAGATTTCAAATGCTTACTATCCCAAATATCAAGACTGGTATATACGAAATGGCCATGGCGAACGCCCACTACTAGAAGGGGTGCGATGTCAGGGCGAAGAGCTTGAACCCTTTATGGATTTTTATCCAGTGCAGATCCGTGCACTAAAACAACTGTGGAAAGCAATTCATAAAGGATTGGATCTACCTTACACAGCACCGTTGAATCAATTTGGCAACACCGCAAGCAAATACGCACAAGAAGTTAAATACGGAGACTTTCGGGGCTTTGTCAGCCACTACCATGTATCGAAAACAAAGAAAGACTGCGCAGGATTGGACATTAAAAACCTTTTAAAAGAAGTAGAAAGCGAGGAAGTAAGTGGATATAGCCACGCAAGCGAAGCGTGTGATGACGATCCTGGAATATAATGAAGTAGTGATTGGTAGTACTTTGTCTGCCGTTCTCTATGCCTTTAATAATAAACTGCCGCTCATCTGTAGCACCTTCAATGCACCTTTCCGTTTTGATTATTTGAATGCAGAAATAGACCTATCTCCTTTAAAGATCGAGAACATAACACGAGAGTTAACAACACATAACGAAACATTAACCGTAGGGATCAGTAAAGAGGTTTTATGGGAAAGGCTTTTATTTTTAATGGGAATGGCCGGGCAAGCACCTTTAAGCACCTTTTGTGAGAGTATTCGTCACAATGGCAAGAGCCTTATTTGCTCCAACGAGTATTCTAAAATTGCTGAGATTCAATTCCAAAAAATTTATTACTTTGGGGATGAACACTGCACGGGCCTTGTAACTGAAAAAACAGTTGCCAATCCCCTCTATACATGTTATGATTGGATAGCATTCAATCGTGGAGGAAAGCATGAAATCGATCTCATTGAAACCACAGATGATTTTGTCAACAAAATCTGGTTTTATCCTACAGATCGCATTGACGGCAACTCTGCTGTCAAGGATGCTTGTTTAGTTTCTACTCTGACAAGAGAACAGTTGTTACAATTTGACTACTCGCAAACCATGGCGAGATTTAAAATGATAGCTGAAATGAGAACGCGAGGAATGCGAGGATTATTTAATGGTTATTCGCCCACGGGAACACCAAAATATTACAAATTTAGAACTTCTGTCATTGGCCGCGAGAGAAGCCAGGAATTGGTATGCTCACAGCCATCCTTCAGCGCGCTCGAAATTCCAGACGTTAAAGAAGAAGATTTACTTAAAGATTTACCGGCGGCTTGTATGGGATATCATAGACTTTTAGAGAATTTATGAGCGATGGGCGACACACACATCTTGCTGGAATCATTCCTTTGGCCAATCTTAAAACTGATTTTGAAGTACCCACCCCTGAGTGCTTAATACCAGTAGATCCAGGCTTTACGGCTATCCAAAAAGCAGTTTTTGAATGCGCAGTGGCAGGCTGTCAAACCATATGGATTGTAGCTAATGATGACTTAGCTCCTCTCATCAAAAAAGTGGTGGGGGAATGGGCCTATGATCCCGTATATTATTATCGCAAGCATGCAATTTTTCCGCGTGAACACCAACGAGAGATCCCTATATACTATGTGCCTATTCATCCAAAAGATCGGGATCGACGAGACTCCTATGGCTGGTCCGTTTTACATGGCGTTTATTCAGCTTGGAGAGTGGCCAATATTATCTCCCACTGGGTAGTACCACATAAATATTTTGTGGCATTCCCGATGAGCGCGTATAATGTATATTCGCTCAGAAAATTCCGGGCAAAAATTTCAGATTTTGAAAATAACTTTTTCTTAACACACCAAGGTAAAACTATTAAAGATAACCAACTTTTAGCGTTTACAATGTTTGGAGAAGATTTTATACATTGTAGAAGGCACGTAAACAAAGCCACAACAAGAGAATATTTAAATCCGGGCCCCGACGAAAAATATCCCCAAAAAAAATTACCAATTACTGAAAGATGGTCTGCTCGACGCTTTGAGTTTGACACAATCTTTGAAAAGATTAATGAAAAAAATGCCCACAAAGAAGAAATAGATTGGCATTATGACATTTCAAAATGGCAACAATACCAAGCATTCATGGGTTCAGAAAATTTTATACAAAAACCATCAAAAGGGTTGACAACAGCCCACAAACATGTTAAATTACCATATAGAGAGGGAGAAATAGATGACGATTAAATTCGTGGGGCTTCACGCCCACAGTGTGGCAGGATCTATCTTTGATGCAATCGGGTACCCCGATGCTCACATGGATTTTGCTTTTGAGAACGGGAGCGATGCGCTAGCGCTCACGGACCATGGAAACATGAATGGACTAGCGGGGCAGGTTCTGCATGCCAAGAAGATGCAAACAGAGGGCAAAGATTTTAAACCCATCTTTGGTGTTGAGGCATACTTTATTTCCTCCATCGAAGAATGGCGTAGTGAATATGAAGAGGCCATGGCCGATAAGAAACGAGCGCGCTCCGCAAAAGCACAAGCTGCTTCTGGAGCCACAGTGGAAGATGAAAATGACAGCAAGAAGGTGCAAGGCCTTTTGCGTCGTCGTCGCCACTTGATCCTATTGGCCCAAAACCAAACAGGGCTTAATAACCTTTTCAAATTGGTTTCGGAGAGCTATAAGAGCGAGAACTTTTATCGTTATCCTCGCATGGATTATGCACTGCTAGAGAAGTATGGCGAAGGAGTCATCGCTGCGTCAGCCTGTCTCGGTGGCGTCTATGCCGGAAACTACTGGGAGAATGGAACCTATGATGACGAGGGCAACCGCACCGGCGTTGACCGCGAAGCAGCCCTCGATGCCATGAGAGAAACCACACGCCGCATGCAAGCGATCTTCGGAGATCGCTGGTATGGAGAGCTACAGTGGAACAACATTAAAGAGCAGCACGAACTTAACCAGCTCATCATTCAAATTTCCAAAGAGTTTAATGTGAAGTTGATTTCCACAGCCGACAGCCACTACCCGAACCCTACTGCATGGAAGGATAGAGAGCTATACAAGCGCTTAGGCTGGCTCGGAAAAGGAACTCCATCTTGGGGTGAGGGGGCAGAATTCCCCGAGGGTGTAGAGGAAATTGGATACGAACTGTATCCGAAGAATGGCGAACAAATGTGGAAGAGTTATCAAGATTATTGTAAGAGCACAGGTTTTGAATATGATGACGAACTGGTGATGAACAGCATCACTGAAACATATCATATTGCCCACAACCGCATCGAAAGCTTTTTTCCCGATACAACTGTGCGCCTTCCCGACTTTGTTGTTCCGGCAGGCACAACCGCTACACAGGCCTTAGTCAATTACGCATTGGAAGGGTTACGAGAGAAAGGACTCAATCAGGATAAAGAATATCTAGCGCGCCTGCGCCAAGAACTTGATGTTATTGATGATCGGGGATTCTCTAAGTATTTCTTGACCATGAAAGCTATCGCAGACGAAGCTACGAAAGAAATGCTAGCAGGCCCGGGCCGCGGTTCTGCGGCCGGATCCTTGGTCGCCTATACACTAGGCATTACCCAGGTTGATCCTATTAAGTACGGCTTGCTGTTTTCACGTTTTCTGCGCTCGGACGCAACTGATTATCCAGATATTGATTACGATGTATCTGATAGCATGGTTCTAAAAGAGAAGTTGGTTGAGATGTGGGGTGAAGATTGTGTAGCCCCGATCTCCAATTGGAACACTTTGCAGTTGAGATCTCTAATCAAAGACATCTCAAAGCTTTATGGTATCCCCTTCACAGAAGTTAATAACGTTACGAGTGTGATGATGAGAGAAGCAACGCCAGAGGCCAAGAAGAAGCACGGTATTAAAGCCGGCATCTATGCGCCTACTTGGGAAGAGGTGATGGAGTATTCTATTACCCTTCAAAGCTTTCTCCAAAAATATCCAGAAGTCAAGGCCCGCGTCGAGGGCCTTGTAGGACAGGTCCGCTCTTGTTCTCGACATGCAGGCGGTGTGGTAATTGCGGAGGATCTTGACAAGTCTATGCCGCTGATTAATTCCGGAGGAGTGCGACAAGCACCTTGGGCAGAAGGACAGAATGTTCGACACTTAGAGCCAATGGGGTTCATTAAGTTTGATTTGCTCGGCCTCTCGACGTTAAAGATGATGGAAGGGTGCATCGAGCATATCTTGCGCCGGCATCATGGAGTTGAAGAGCCCACATTTGCAGATGTGTTGGACTATTATAATAAGACGATCCATCCTGATGTAATCGATTTCGATGACCAAGAAGTTTATAAGAACATTTTTCATCAAGGTAAATGGGCCGGCGTCTTTCAGTTTACCGAACAGGGAGCGCAGAGTTTTTGCACGAGAGCCCAGCCAACGAGCATTATTGATATTTCTGCCGTAACTTCTATCTTTCGTCCAGGTCCATTGTCGGCTGGAGTCGACGCAGATTATGTAGAGGCCAAGAGCCATCCTCAATATGTCTCCTATCTTTCATCAGAATCTCAAGAGATCACTGAAGAAACTTTTGGATTCCTAATCTTTCAAGAACAAATCGCATTGCTCGCTCATAAGCTAGGAGGATTGACACTGGACGAAGGCAACATGCTGCGCAAAGTTCTCACCAAAAAGGGAACAGGCAAGAACAGTGTTAAAGGAAGGCTCTATACTAAATTTATCAAGGGTTGCGTAAACAACGGAATCAATAAAGATAAAGCACAAGACCTATGGAACAAGTTTGAGTATTTCTCTGGCTACGGTTTCAATAAGTCGCACGCCGTCAGCTACAGTATTATCTCTTACCAGTGTGCATGGCTGTGGAATTATTATCCTTCGGAGTGGATGGCCGCCTTCTTGGACAAAGAGCCCGAGACGAGAAAAGAAAAAGCAATCAATATCGCAAAGCGTTATGGCTTCAAGATTGCGCCGCTTGATATTAACAAGTCGGGGACAGTCTGGGAGATCAGCGACGACGGCAAGACTTTGATTCAGCCACTCACCTCCATTAAGGGATTGGGCATGGCAGCGATTGAACAGATTTTAGAGCATCGACCATTTACTAACGCGGAAGATTTGTTGTTTCGAGAAGGACTATCTTATAGTAAGTTTAACAAGAAAGCTTTAGATGCGTTGTGCCGAGGTGGTGCGGTGGACAACATTATGGATGACAGGTTCACCGGCCGAAAGCACTTCTGGTCAGCTTGCGTTGTTGAACGACCCAAGAGTCTTAAGAAGCTCCTCGAAAACATCGAAATGTTTAAACCCGAAGGCGATTTTAGCGAAGAAGAAATCATCCAGTTTAAGACAGAGCTTACAGGTGTCTTTCCGATTAACCTTGTCATTAAAACTGAAACCGTGGAGAAGCTCCAAGAAAAGTTTATCCCCCCTATCTCTGAATTTGATACAGACTTAGAAGTGTGTTGGTTTATTCCGCGCAAGATTATTCCGAAGAAAACAAAGAACGGAAAACTGTATTGGATTGTGGAGACGATTGATTCGAACAATGAGTTGACAAAGATCCGTTGTTGGGGCGTTAAACCTGAGAAAGATACGATCTTCTTGAATCGACCTTACATGGCCAAATTAAAGTATGATGAGCAATGGGGGTTCTCTACCTACGCAATTGGTAGAACGTTTAGGCTACTGGGATAAGAAGATGCCGAGAGCGATCAATGGAATGAAGGAATGTACTGGTTGTCGAGAAACGAAGCCTATATCGGCATACCAAAAACAGTCGTCCGTTAAGGACGGATTGAGATCGCGATGCCGAGCATGCCGCAGCACAGATACACGCACTCCGAGAATAGTAGATGGAAGAAAAGTATGTTTTAAGTGTAAAGAAAACAAGCCTGTCTCAGAATATTATGTAACTAGCACGACAGGCTGGATCGACTCTGCATGCAAAGATTGCGTAAAAGAGGTCCACCGCCAGCGCCTTAGAGAAACCGAAGAGTGGAAACAGCGAGAGTTAGAACGACTTGAAAGAGAAAGATTGTTCGCAAATGGACGAAAGATGTGTCCGAAGTGCAACAAAACAAAGGCTTTGGAAGATTTTAATCGGTCCACTACCCGCCGTAATAGCTATGCAGTATATTGCAGGGAATGTAAAATGGATTACTACGAAAACGATAAGGAAAGAATTCTTGCTGTAAACAAAGAGTACCGCGATGAAAATAGGGAAAAAATTAATGAGGCCGCGGCCAAGTCGTATTATGAAAAGAAGCGCCCTGCGGTTTATCAAATTTTATGTAAAACAAATGGGAAAGTATACATTGGACAAAGCTCTGGATATGTAAGCCGCTGGACTCAGCACCGCTCTAAACTGAAAAGAGGGATCCATGATAATGCTTGTCTCCGTGAAGACTACAACACCTACGGCCTTGAAGCATTTGAATTTTCTGTCATACAAGAGTATCCCCCTGATACGCCATCGAGAGTGCTGCTCGAACAGGAGGGCATTGAGATACTTAGGTATGCTCGCATGGACAAAGAGTTGTACAATATGCAGATACCGCCCGACAACGGTGATATATTTGAAGATATTGAGTTGGCAGATGGGGAGTTTAATGCTATCATAGCCGCGTGTAAGCAAACAAACAAAACACCGAGTGAGTTATTAAAGGAAAAAATAAAGGAGATAATAAGTGAAAAAAGTTCGATTATCAAGCACCGAGAATAATTACTAATATGAACGTCATCAAGAACTTTAGCCCTCTTCTTAAAGACAAAGAGTTTATTGAGGATTTGCCCATTGTCATTCGCGTGAGGAAGTTTGATGAGTCGGCAGCCAAAGAATTTTCGGCGGCTGTTTCTAAAGCCCAGAACACCGGACAACCCATATTGCCCGTGATAATTGATAGCTATGGGGGGCAAGTTTATAGTTTGATGTCAATGATCGCTGACATTCGTTCCTCCCGCATCACTGTGGCTACCATCGTACAA
>Ga0080013_1005217_pt1 | contig 12256 bp, 7 predicted proteins | sample ETNvirenome_6_85_FD_69236 | JGI IMG/M metagenome (GOLD analysis project Ga0080013, IMG submission 69236) | Marine viral communities from the Pacific Ocean - ETNP_6_85 (SPADES assembly) (version 2) | ecosystem: Environmental > Aquatic > Marine > Oceanic | place: Pacific Ocean | collected 2013-06-19 | reverse complement strand
CAAAAGGGTGGAAAGTGTCGAACAGGAAGGCAAAAATCTGGCCCGCGATACTCGGAGAGAAGGGTTTGATTCTCTGGAAACGGACAACGCCATTGTCGTATTTCTTCCAGACCAGATTAAATCAGCCGACCCCATTACCCGAGACGCAGACGGAAACGTAATCCCACTCTCGCAGAGGTTCGATCCCACAGAAGATAGCGTCCTGCGATCAGGGCTCGGGCCTGCTGAATCGTCCTTCGTTGACGCGGTCAAGGGCGGGGACTTCACGGCTGCTCAGAAACTGATCGACGGGGGCGTTACGATGAATCGCGACCTGTTCCTTGCTATCGATATCAGGGCTGGGAAAACGCAAAACCCGAGAACGACGATCCACAAGGCTCTCAGGGAGAGAGGAGTCATCTCCAAGGAAGACTACGAAGATGGCCGTGGACTGGTATACGGCGACGGCACAGGTGGGGCGTCCAAGGCGCTCGGAGCAGATTCATTTGAACCATTCCCTCCTGACACCTTCACCCCGACATACACTGGAGACCGTGCGGCTGGGCAAGGGGACTCGATAGACAAGCAGTATCCTAACATCCTGAATACTTTTGTTCTTAATGTAGTCGAGCCGCAGACCCGTGAGTTTATCCTCAAGGATATTGCCAACCACCTTGAAGTGGGAGGCGAGGCCGTGGTCGTTACTAGGGGGAAAGATGTTGCAGGCGGTGCGGCCCCGTTCCTTAAATTCGGAGAACTAGAAGTTATCCGAAAGAGAAGCGGCGAACTCACTTACCAGAAAGGGTTCACCAAGACAGAACTCAAGACGTATGCTGAAGAGACCCTTGGTGAAGGGTTCACGGTCACGACCCCGACAGGGGCCAAAGTTCAGGGCAGCGGTCGCACGACCATCGTCATCACCAAGAACGAAGACGTTACCCTGGACAACCCCCCGCTTACAGGAGGCGCGGCTCTGGGTTCAGGGCTCGGTCCCGTGGCTGAAATTGATGCAAACTATATGGCCGCAGTTGAAGCCGGTGATATGGAAACAGCGCAGAGGATGGTGGATTCCGCCGCTACGGCTGCGGGGTTCAGTCTGCAAGAACTCTGGCACGGGAGCAAAAAGCGGTTTCATATTTTCAAGCACACGCGAGATCCGTCTCGTCTCTTCTACTTCGCCATTGACCGGAAATTGGCAGAGAATTATCCGCGTGGCGTTGGTGGACACCGGACTCCCGAGCCTGAAGTGCAAGAGCGCATCGACAGGGTAAGGGAAGAATCTAAGGAGATGATCAATTCTCTGTTCGAGGAGAACCCAGAAGCCTCCGAGGATATTAATCTTGCCGCCGATTTGTTCGAGCAACAGAAGCAATTCGAGAGGGATAGACTGGATGGCCTGACCGTGGGCCAGGCAGAGATGGAGATGGGGATCGAGGTCAGGCGGTTCTACATTAGGTCTGACAAACAATTTGACCCCCGCAAGGAGTGGCGCAACTGGATAGACGAGATCCGTAAAGTCTTCCCTGAAATACCATCTGATCCTTCCCGCTGGCTTCCAGCAACGAAGCAGGCAATCGAGAATGGAGGATTCCTGATTTGGGAAAACCCCGCGATTGTGGACGAGATTATTGCTCAAGGCTATGATTCGATCCTCATCGGAGAAAACACTGCTCTCGGAGAAGGAATCTCCACTGTTGCTGTGCGCGAACCAAGCGTCATAAAATCAGCCGACCCCATTACCCGAGACGCAGACGGAAACGTAATCCCACTCTCGCAGAGGTTCGATCCCACACAGGAAAGTATCCTGCGATCAGGGCTCGGTCCCGTGGCTGAAGTTGATGCAAACTATATGGCCGCAGTTGAAGCCGGTGATATGGAAACAGCGCAGAGGATGGTTGACGAAGCTGCGAAGGCTTCTCTGAAAACAGTCGTCAAAGTTTTTCATGGGACTGGCGCGGCCTTCGATGTTTTTGACGCGGACAAAGGGCATGGGAATGACCTTGGGTTCCACTTCGGCACCGAACAGGCAGCTCAGGACCGACTGAAAGGAGTGGCTGAGGCGATTCGGAGGAATGATCGCGGAGCCACCGGGGAAGCGAGAGTGTTGCCGATTTTCCTGCAAGTTGCGAATCCCCTCAGATTGGGAGAATCTCGAACTGGTAATTGGCAGATTCAAGACATCTTGAACCAGATTTTTGAGGCTGAGGAAGTGAATCCCGCTTTCGAGTCCGACACAGACGCTTACTTCGACGACGACCTCACTCTATCGTTGGAGAGGTTCGGGTCGCTTGAGGAAGTCGCCTCTTGGGACATGGATTCTCGGAGTGAGCAGAACCGGTGGCTGGACAAATACTTCAAATCGAAAGGCTTCGACGGCATCATATACGAGAACCAGATCGAGAATGCCGGAAGCGATTCCTATATCGTCTTCAACCCCAACCAAATCAAATCCGCAGAACCCATTACCCGAGACGCAGACGGAAACGTAATCCCACTCTCGCAGAGGTTCGATCCCACACAGGCAAGTATCCTGCGTTCAGGGCTCGGGCCTGCTGAATCGTCCTTCGTTGACGCGGTCAAGGGCGGGGACTTCACGGCTGCTCAGAAACTGATCGACGGGGGCGTTACGATGAATCGCGACCTGTTCCTTGCTATCAATATCAGGGCTGGGAAAACACAAAACCCGAGAACGACGATCCACAAGGCTCTCAGGGAGAGAGGAGTCATCTCCAAAAAAGACTACGAAGATGGCCGTGGACTGGTATACGGCGACGGCACAGGTGGGGCGTCCAAGGCGCTCGGAGCAGATTCATTTGAACCGTTCCCTCCCGAGGGCGGCACTCCGACATACACTGGAGACCGCGCAGGGGGACAGGGGGACTCGATAGACAAGCAGTATCCTAACATCCTGAATACTTTTGTCCTTAATGTAGTCGAGCCGCAGACCCGTGAGTTTATCCTCAAGGATACTGCCAACCTCCTTGAAGTAGGGGGAGAGGCCGTGATCGTTACTAGGGGGAAAGATGTCGGAGGAGGGAAACCTCCTCTTCTTAAATTCGGAGAACTCGAAGTGGTACGAAGGTCGAAGGGCGAACTCACTTACCAGAAAGGATTCACCAAGACAGAACTCAAGAAGTATGCTGAAGAGACCCTCGGTGAAGGGTTCACGGTCACGATCCCCGCAGGCGGTGGAGGTAAAATCCAGAGCGACGGGCGCACGACCATCGTCATCACCAAGAACAAAAATGTTACCCTGGACAACCCTCCGCTTACAGGAGGCGCGGCTCTGGGTTCAGGGCTCCTGGCTAAAGTAAAGGGGCTCGCGCTTCTTGAATTGTCCAACTGGGACCGTGGTGACCCGAAAGATTACCAGAATTTCATAGAGTTAATTGCTTACCAAAGAGATCTCCCTGTTGATGAGCAGGAGCCTAGTGATGTCGAAGCCGCTCGTATGGGACAAGCTATCTTGGATAGGATTCCAGATCACCTCGATATACTTGAACAGGACATAATAAACCGTAGAGAGAACATTCGCACGGATGAGCAGTTTGAAGAATACGAGAGTTTTCTTGAGATTGGCTGGGACGGAAACGGGATGGAATTCGACCGGATGATAGAAGGACTCTGGGTCAACGACGGGATACGCTTTGATGATGGTCGCCGTATCGAAGACGAACAATGGTTTGTGAACCGAATCACAAAAGTATGGCGGGGAGCACTAGCCGAGCGTGGCTTAGAAGCGCAAGCGGCTCACAAAAGGATGATGGGAGTGGGGGGAAGAGGGGCTACAGAGGTAGACCGCCTTACATATAGGCGTCAGGGCTACAAAGAAAAAGAAGGCGGGGTAATCAAGAAACTCGCTGACATGGACCCCGATTTTGCTAAACGGCTGCGTGGTACGGCTGGAGTTGAGTGGGTGACGATAGGGGAGTTGGTGGACGCTATCGCGGACAAAAAGTTAGGAGGAGGGACGTTGGCAACGAGACCTTCGGAGCTTACCGGTGGGTATGGGGGGACTAATAGCGCGGCGTATATAGACTTACTCACCAAGTTTAAAAAAGACTTCCCCGAGGCATTTGATAAAGTAGACGTAATTGTAAACCCACGCTTGGAGCGGGCGCATTACAGTTATAGTGGTGATTCAATTCACCTAAGTGACGGAGCAAGTCTTACCACAATTGCCCATGAGATTGTTCATGCGTTGTCTACTAAGAAGTTATGGATTGAAGTTCATAGGCACATACGAAACCCCAAAGGGGAACAGTATTTAAAGACACTAAGGAAAGTTGCCAAAACAGGCAAAGCGGGGCTTCGCGGTGACGCGGTTTCGCAACCTGTCAGGGAATTGATCGATCTTTATCACCATGTTATCGACCAAGGGGGAGCCGCAAAAACCATCGGGAGTAAAGTATCGAGGCGTAATCCAGACCCGACCGTCCGTGCAGGCTTTAATTACGCTCTCGGTAACCTAGATGAATTTCTTGCTCAAGCGTTTACAGACCCGCAGTTCCAAAGGGAACTGGCAACCATAAAAGTTGAGCGGGGAGACCGGTCTGCGTGGGACAGTTTCGTAGAAATTATCCAACGAATACTTGGATTCGAGCCAGGCAAAAACACGGCCCTTACTGAAGTTCTTTCAATTGGTGAGTCTTTGTTCAGGCAGCAGGAATACTCGAAGAGTAGGGGAGGAGACTATTCTAAATGGGGGCCACTCGCTTCTCCGCCAGCCATCCACGCCCAGATCCCCCGAGATGCCTTGGGACAGATCGAAGATCTTTCTTTAGCCCCCCGTAAAGACCAAACTCAAAAGGGGGCAGACTATTGGATAGCCGCCGCGAAATTGGTTGGTGCGAGACTGACAAAGACTGATAAGGCATTGCTCGAAGATTTGGGGGCTGGCCCGAGCACTCTCGTCATGCACCAATGGCGGGTAGACCAACAGTCGGGGTGGGGCCGATTCATATCGCGCATAAGAGACAAGGCGCGTGTTCTACGCGAACAAGAAGTTGCTCCTTATAGGCACAGTTTTCGGGGTCTCAAGGCTGAAGACGGGCCGACTAGACTTCTTTCAGGGCTCGACCCCGAACTCGCCCCCTTCGGGGAGCCGTCTGACTTACCGGTTGAGTTCCGCCCCGACTTGATCGACTTCGACCGCTACATCAGGTTGCTGGAAGTCCCCATCGATGAGGCTGGCCCATACAAACAGGCCGGTAAGTTAATGCGTATGATCGTCGGGGACACTGACCCCGTCATCCAACGGTTCATGCGCCAGCGGGATAACTTTATCAAGTCCAGTGGCGATACACTGGATAACTTCCACGCAGACTACAGGGCCGCGCTGACAGAAGAATTCGGGGAGGACATTCCGCCCGAGGACGATGAGTTCTGGAGATACGTGCAGAAGGCTACAGGGACCACGGAGAATGTTCAGGTGGATGAAGAACTTATTAAGGTGCTTCACGAAAGGAAAGTAGCGGCTCAAATACAGGCTGATATTAACTTTCGCAATGCCAACCGAGGAGCCACTAAGGAACAGAAGGTGGAGAATGGCCTCGCACAGGTGGCCGAGATGGCGCGTATCAAGGCTGAGTTTGACGAGAGCATTACCGCCGCCCGAAAGGCTGCTGCGGAAACGATCAAGACTGAGCGGAACCAAAGCCTCCAATACCTCAAGGACAACCACAACAAGATCTACACGGTTGTCCTCAACGTGAGGGCGCTTACCGACTCCCTGTCAGACGCCGCTAAGAAAGCCTTCGGACAACACGCGGCTGATGTCGGCGTGATGTTTGATACCAACATGGGGATCTACATCACCCGTAGGTATGAGATGTTCAGCGACCCGACCTACGTGACCATGATTCTCGAATCAGAGACTCAGGAAGCGGTTGAAATTCGCATGGCGGCAATTGAATATATGCGCGACTTCTACATCAGTACGACCGCTGAGTCCATGCAGGCTAAGATGGCTGAAGATGGGGTTGAGTTATCCAAGGCAGACGCCCGCGCCCAAGCGGAAGCTCAATACAACGAGAAGTCTGACGGGGTGAAGTCTATAGGTGAGCAAATGATGATTGAATTCCTGCGGTCATTCGACACTGCTACCGGAGCAAGGGACTTTGGTAATGCGTTCCAACTCGCGGATGCTCCTGCCTCAATCATAGGCGAGGGAAAGAACGGGTTGAACGCATTGGTCAAGAACCTGCAAGGCCGGTCAGAAGTACCAGAGCCGTTGGCGAACCTGATGGGGGCGAACAACCTCAAGCAGGACAGTATAGACAACCTGCTGTATTCCTTCGGGTTGGTCGCAAGGATCGCAGCCCACCAGTCATTCCTTAACTGGGTTAAGTATCATGGAGTCGAGGGAAAGTGGTTAATTCCTGCCGATAAATATGCAGACACTTGGATGACACTTGATCCTAACAAGGCGTATAGGAGGATTGTCCCAGAGAACGCGGATGATGGGTTGAACCCGCTGGCGGGGATGTATACCTCGCCAGAGATCTATGAAGATCTCAAGATCGTGTTCCAGCAGAAGACCCGCTCGGGGAATGACGCTGCGACTCAGGGGCTTAACAAGCTCATGGAATACGCACATAAGCTCACCGGCTATTCTATGGGAGCCAAGACGCTCCTGTCGATTGGGTTCTATGTTCGGAATATGCTCTCCAACATCCTGTTCTTCGGCCCCGCACAGGGCTACTGGGGGTCGTTCAAACTCCTGAAAGGGAGCGCGGCTCTCCTGATTCCTGGCTACAGTGGCGGGGAATACGGAGCCAAGGATATGCTGAAGCGGGCCATCAAAGGCACGGAGGCTGAGACCGACGCTTACTTAACCTTCTTGCAAGGGCTCGGAGTATTCGGAAATGAGATCCGGTCGGAACTTATGATCCGCCTGATGCGGGGAGACGAGACCCTGACCAGTGTGCAGGAGAAACTTAACCAGTTGTCCAAGGTAATCAATGACAAGAAGACCCCCGCAAGTGTGGCGCGGGAAGCAAAGGACATGGCGTCTCGGGTCGCCTCGGCAATGGACTCGTTCTACAAGATCGGCTACTTCGAGAACGAACGCAGAGTGATCGAGGAAGCGGCTGAAGCCGAGAAGGAGATGCCAAAGGAGGACCGGAAGTATTCTCTCATGTCGGCATCGCAGCGGGATAAACTGGCCGCGGACATCGTCACCGCTACGGCTCAGTCGTATGACCGTGCGCCCCCGATCATCAAGAAGATCACCAGCAAGGGCGTCGGCCTTCTAATCGCACCCTTCATCCGGTTCACTGCGGACATCCCGAGGATAGCCGCGAATACTGTGAAGCAGATCCGCAAGGAACTGACGGATAAAAATCCAGTAATCAAGAAGCGGGGGGCTCACCGGCTCACCGGCTTCACGACTGTCCTTGGGTTTTTCAGCATCGCGCTTCCAACGATCCTTCGGACGCTTGTCAGCGGGCTCGGAGAAGAGGAAGACGAGGCACTCAGGGAGTCGATGCCGTCCTATCTCAGGAACCATACGTTCTTCTACTTCAAGTCGGGAGGCAAGCTGCGGAGCGTTGACCTGACCTACATGAACCCGTTCTCGGTTCTCGTTGACCCGACCATGCGGTTCACTGAGCATCTGTTCAGGGGCGAACCGATTGAAGGGTTCGAGAAGCTGGTTACCACCGCGTTCCTCGACCCCTACTTGGGTGACCAGATCTTTGCAGGTGCGGTGTTCGATGTGAAAGAAAACCGCGATGCTGCGACTGACAAGCCCATCGTTGAGGAGACTGACCCGTTTATGTTGAAGACCGGCAAGCGGTTGGCCTACATTCTTGAAGAAGCCTACGGCCCGCGCACACCTAAGACAGTTGTGGAGGCCGTCAAGGCCGCAGTAGAGGGAGGTCACTCAGGGGGGCTGGACTCGCCACTCGGTATGATTCTGAGTGAGGGGCTACCAGTCGTCCCCCGAGACGTTAATCCGGCCCGCCAGTTCGAGCGGGCGATCTACTCGATGCGGGGTGAATATACCAGAACCAGGCAACGCTACAACGAACTGCTCCAGAACGATGCCATGCTCCCGTCAGAAGCTGCCGACCTCTACAGCGATACGAGGGACAGCCTGTTGCGGATCAATGCAAAACTGCACCGGACACTGGCAGGGTTCCGCACGTTCATGTCCGATGGGGATATGTATCGCGCCCTCCGCAAGGCAAAGTATGGGGACCGCCGAGTCCAGCTCGCCTTTGCAGGATACGGGGAGCGTTACCTCCCGAGCCCGCCGCTAGCGGAGAAGTTGATGCAGACCGAGAGAGGGGAGAAACGCCTCAAAGCCCTGCTGGCAGAGGCCGAGAAGGATGAGCAATTTATCCCGCTTCCCGATTAAAAGAAGACCGTATTGGGTCGCTCGGAACAACTCTCGTTGTCGGCGTAAAGGCCGCGGTCAAGGATCGCCCGTAGCTTATCCAGATTTTTACGGGTCGAATTAAGCGACCGGCACCGCTGAACTCCGGTCCTTGGCAGCGGGTCGTTGTTGATATCCATCAACTTTTTCTGGACGCGGGTGAGTATCTTTGCGGCTGCTTTGTAGTCTTTGTAGTCCATGATCGTGTGGTGGGTCACCAGTCGGCAACTTGCTCCAGCTCGTCCCGAGCCAGGCGGGCGCGGATTCCCTTGTACTCGCGGTTATAGTCTTTCCGCTTCGCCTGCATGATCTTGATGCGGTTGGAGGTATCCGCCATCGCGTTCTTCAGGGCTCCGAGTTTGGCCTCCAGAAATTCTCGTTCGTTGTCAGTCATTTTCTTCAAGGGTTTCTGACCTTACTATGGATGATAGCCGTCGCGCAATCATTAATTTTACGTCGTCGTCGAGCAAAGAAGGAGCCGCCGGTAGGATTTTGTCCCCGATTACGGGGTAGATCCGTAGGCTATCCTCTTCCACCACTACAAAAGACTCGTTGGGCTGAGTATGTACCTCCCCCTGTATGAGCATGGGCAGATTCCTCGGGTATAATTCTCTAACGATGTGTCTCATCTCTCAACTCGGTGGAGTGCATTGTAGTTGTCCATGCGCTTGGTAACAGACTTCATCACCTGTTCCTCAATCGAACCGTCTGCGACTAGAACATACTGAATCGCGTCACTCTTCCCGCCATTACGGTGGATGCGCCCGAGCACCTGCGTGTATGTTTTGAACGAGAACGAGGGAGTGATCAGGGTCACGCGGGGTCGGTTGCCCAGCGTATCGTGCAGCGAGATCCCCGTCCCCCCAGCCGCAGAGTTGACAACCACACAGTGCGTCTGATCCGCTTGGAACTCGTCAATTACCTGTTGCCGCTCGTCCGCAGATTGTCTGCCGTCGATCCGGTCGCAGCCCAAGCGGGCCTGAAGAGCGTCTACAGTCTCACTGTAGTTGACAAACACGACGACCGAATTGCCGTCGGCCATCATCTCTTCAGCCATATCCGCGATGTCGGGAACCTTTAAACTCTCTGCCAGTCGCCTGGCCCGTGTGATGTCCCCAAGGATATGCCCGCTATCGGTCACAGTCCCCCGCTCGATGAAGTCTTCAATGATCTGGGGGGTCAGGTTGAGTTCCTCGTAGGCTTTTACGATCTGGTCGTTGCACCGGAACTGCATGGGGGTGACGAAAATTCTGTTGAGCTTGAACGAGTCTGGGAAGTCCTCGACCGTTAACCGATGGGTGCTGGTAGCATACATGATCTCCCGCAACCGCGGCAAATGCTGCGGGTCTTCCAATACCCATGATTTGTACCTGTTCTTCTCACACCCGTAATCCTTCATCCATGCCCACCAACGCAGGTAGCCAGGCTTACGCTCATTGCCACTGTGGAGATCGAGCATCAATCCCAATGGCCGCATCTCGGTTGGATCTTCGCAACTCGTCCCGCTCATGCCGTGGAGATGGTAGCCCTGCTGCACCAAGGCAATCAGAAGCCCCGCGTTCTGGGTGAACGGGCCTTTACATTTGTGGATCTCATCCACGAAGACCAACGTCTCAGGGTCAAGGAGCCACTTGAATGTCTTCTTCCCCACCTTCGTTACATACCCTGACCGACCAGTCCGCAGGGATTCAAGGTTCAGGATGAAGGTTGCAGTCAACCCCTCCTCGTCCAGCTCCTTCCTCCATGCCGGTATGACTGCCTTCGGGCAGATGATCGCAATGGGTTGGCCTAGTTTCTTTGCCATCTTCACCGCGACTACCGTCTTCCCCGTGCCTGGGTCCGACTGGTCGAGGGTGTTCTGGTTGCCAGTCTGGCGGTAGATGAAGAAATCAAATGCCTCCTGCTGCTTTGGGAAGAGCGTCTTCATCGCATCAGGAAGTCAATCAAACTGGTGACCGCATAAGCAATCAGGAATGACAGGTTGAACGAACAGAAAAACACGATCACCAAGCTGAGTAATTTTTCGCCAGTATTCATTGAAGGGGGTCGCCCCCCGCAGTGTTTCATAAGGCACTAGCTAGCCTTGTTGCAGGATCTCCCTGCACACCATGCTGCGGAGGACGAAAAGGGGGAGCACTGTTAAACCTGTTACGGGATCTCCCCGCACACTCGGACAGTGACAAAGTTTTACACGGGCGCGTTGTGAGGACAAGCGTGGATGGGGTGATCAGTATCGAAGTGGTCGCGCACCGTATGCGAGGGCAAGGTGTGCCCGCATTTATTGCAGGTGATCCCTGTTACAACGGCCTCGGGGTCAAGATCAGAGTCAGGGCCGTTCCGTTGGACAACTTCCATCTTCCCGCTAAGGATCGCCGCGAGCAAGTGCTCGGGGGCGAATTCCATATGCCCCTCCTCCCCCTCCAGAATCATATCGTTGTCCCCCTCGGGGAAGCGGTAAACCTCATAGCGATCCCCGTCTACAAGGAAGCTAACCGGCAGGACTGGTTGAACCGCGAGGCAGAGGGCATTCCGATAGACTGCCTTGGGCATGAGGTGACTCCCCCCGCGTTGGGATTTGCGGTAACCGCCGGTTGGGGCGATGAGTCCCTTTGCCAGGAGCCTCCGCATGATCGCCCCTATTGCACGATTGTCAGTAAACCCGTAGCGTGAGAGGTCGGGTAGGATAGTGTCTGCCGAGACCAGTTCGGGTAGGGTTACGAGCGCCTTGATTGCGTCTGCCTCCGCTTGATCTAACGGGCAAGGGGAATTGACATCCTCAACCCGTTGTAATGCTGACTCACGCGCCTCTTCCTCTACGCGGCGGGCGTAATCAAAGTCCAGTTGGTTTGTGTCTGTTTGTGGTATCATGTCGTTTTCGGTAAAGAGCCAGGCAGAGCGCCAGTGGGACAAGGACTACGAACAATAGTTCTTTCATCGATTCTCGGGGTAGGACGGATCAGGTTCGGGGGGCTTGTTTGCGGTGATCCTGATGATCTTGTTTGGGACGGCAGGATCGGTTTCGCGATCCCAGAAATGCCGAGCACACAAGTCTCGGCATAGCCGGTTCACTCCCCTCTTGGTAAGCTCGAAACTGATTACGGATACGACACTATCGTGTGCCTTGGCGTATCGCTTCGCATCAGTCAGGCTTGTGAAGAACTCAATCTTCTCGTCAGTTTTTACTTCATGTATATTCATTTTCTCTTTTTCTTGGTGGAACTTTTCTTGCCCTTACTATGCTTGCCTTCACGGTGGACAGGGTAGCCCCCTATACGGATATTCCCCAGGGACCATGCCCGATACAATTCTTCAGGACGTTCATTTGTTAGCACAATTTTGGACTTTGACATGATTAGAAATTTTCTGATTCTTCAATTTCCATTGCAGACTTTTCCAACGACTCCGCGTCAGTCTTTTCCTTCACCAGGGCGATGGTAACACTCTTGCCCGTCACGGGAAACAGGGTGTAGATCCCCTCTTCTGGAACTTCGTCCATCGTCTTCATCTTCTGATGGGGTATGTCCCGCCCGTTAAACCCCCTGATATCCGCATTGCGGTCTTCCTCGCTCTCGTATTCCACGATGGTGCGAGCCTCGGGCATAAACATATAGCACTTGTCTGGATTATCTTTGTCCATTTTGTTGGAGTATCTTAACTACGTTGTCTCTTGCTGCGTTGCCAAGGGGGGAACAACATCCCGCCCCCGCATGAATTGTGTCTCTCGGTATGGTGCCGTCGTCAACGAGGCCGCAGGAATAACTACCCGCAGAGTCCCCCCGTAGGAACTCGCACCGTCCTTCTGGGTCCGCACCGTGACCCACCCCAACAGCACACGTTGCCTTCAGGCAGCACATTCCAGAGCGGACGCACGGGCGGATCGGATACCCGTCCTCTGAG
>Ga0080013_1005216_pt1 | contig 12256 bp, 7 predicted proteins | sample ETNvirenome_6_85_FD_69236 | JGI IMG/M metagenome (GOLD analysis project Ga0080013, IMG submission 69236) | Marine viral communities from the Pacific Ocean - ETNP_6_85 (SPADES assembly) (version 2) | ecosystem: Environmental > Aquatic > Marine > Oceanic | place: Pacific Ocean | collected 2013-06-19 | reverse complement strand
CAGGCAGCAGAAAATAGTGGTGATTACCCTCCTGTTTTGATATTTAAAAGAAACAGAAGTAAAACTTATGTTACTATAGAATTAGAGGAATTTATAAAGTTAATTAATGATAAATAAAATAGTCTATTTACTTGATAGAGTTATAGGAAATAAAGGACGAAAGTTAAGTAAATTAAACGAATACATATATTTCTCGCCATTCATATCTCATTATAAACCAAAACTTCAGGTAAATCTAAAATCTCAGAAGTGGCATTGTTGGGTTTCCGATCAGGGAGGCCATTCTTTTTATCAATTATTCAAAAAACTTAATGCAACACAACAACAATTTGATGAACTTCGTGAAATTATAGGTGAATTTTCTTATGGAACTTACGGTGATGAAACTAGTGATACTAAAACAAGTAAGATACAATTACCAAAAGAATTTAAACCATTATGGGAATCTGGAACTGGGGTTGTGAGAAAACACGCGAATAGGTATTTAAGGAAGAGGGGAATAACAAAAGAAGATGTTCTTAAGTATGGAATTGGATATAGCGAATCAGGATTATATGCCAATCGTATCATTATACCATCGTATGATGAAGATGGTCAGTTAAATTTTTTTGTTGGCAGAGATTTTTACGATAGTAAGATGAAGTATCGAAATTCACCGTTTCCAAAAGATATTATTGGATTTGAGTTGTTTATAAATTGGGAAGAACCAATAGTATTGTGTGAAGGACCAATGGACGCAATAACAGTAAAAAGGAATGCCATTCCTCTTTTTGGAAAAACCATTCTATCAAAATTGAAAAAGAAATTGATAGAGAAGAAAGTAAAAGCTGCTTATATTGCGTTGGATAGTGATGCCTTGGAGGATTCTATTAAAATAATAGAAGAGTTTATAAAAAATGGGATTTCAACTTCTTTAATATACTTATTAGGGAGTGACCCCAATGAATTGGGGTTTGATAAGTTTATGGAATTAAAAAGGAATTCAGAAGAAGTTAGATTTTCTGATTTAATTAAGTTGAAGTTAGATGGCAAAAAACAAAAATATATGGAAATTTAATGAGGATGATTGGAAAGTTCATATTAAGGATGCAGAACTTCTTGATAAACTCATAGATAAGTTTGGCTTGGAACGACCCACTATTTATTATGAAAACGGCGGGACTTCTGAAGAAACATCGTGGGATGTTGTAGTGCCAGATAATTTAATAATCAAAGTAAAGAAATTTATTAGGAATACTGTTTGACAGAAATAAATGTTTTAAAAGTTCCATTTAGGAAACTAAAATGGATAGCTCACCTTAGTGACATACATATCAGAAATCTTAAAAGACACCGAGAATATGAAGAGTGTTTTGAAAAGGTTTATGGTGAATTAAGGAAATTACCAAGTAATACGGTTATTTACGTAGGCGGAGACATAGTTCATGCCAAAACCCAAATGTCTCCAGAACTTATTCATCAAACTTCAATGTTTTTTGAGAATTTAGCTGATATAGCTCCTACTATTATAATTACGGGCAATCACGATTGTAATTTGAATAATAGGAGTCGTATGGATGCACTATCACCAATTGTTAAAAATCTAAATCATCCAAATTTACATTACTTAAAAGAAACTGGAGTTTATAAAATAGCAGATACGTGTTTTTCTGTAATGTCTGTATTTGACAACAAGAAAAATTATATAAAAGCTTCAGATATAGAATCGGTTAATAAAATATCTTTATTTCATGGTACGGTAGAGCGGTCACAAACGGATTTCGGATTTAAATTGAAAAGTGATATTAAAATTAATATGTTCAAGGGTTATGATTTAGCACTTCTAGGTGATATTCACAAACATCAATATCTAAATAGGAAAAAGACAGTTGCTTATGCCGGCTCTTTAATAGCACAGAATCACGGTGAAGATTTAAACAAAGGATTTTTAATTTGGGATGTCCTGAAAAAGAAATCCGAGTTTATCAGAGTTTATAATGATTACGGATATTATACTTTAGATATAGACAACGGAAAAGTTCCTGAAGTGGATGATATGCCACCCAAAGCAAGACTTCGGGCCAGGATTTCTAATACCGATGCAGCTCAATTAAAAAAAGTACTTGCAGTTATTAGACACAAGTATGGAATTAAAGATGTTACAGTTAATAGGGTAGATGGTTTTGGTGTAGACAAAATTCGTGGTGATAAAAGAATCAATGTTGGAGATATAACAAGTTCAGATTATCAGTACAAGTTGATTGAAGATTATCTGCAAAGAAACCATATTGTTAGTGATGATATTTTAGTAAGAATTAAGAATATTAATGATAATTTGAATTCTCAGTTACCTGAAGAAGAAGTTTCAAGAAACGTAAATTGGAATTTAAAGAAGTTTGAATTTTCTAATATGTTTAGTTATGGCCCAGATAATGTAATAGATTTCACAAAATTGGATGGAATTGTGGGATTATTCGCACCCAATGCAGCAGGTAAATCTGCTTTATTGGATGCACTTTCGTTTTGTTTGTATGATACTTGTTCGAGGGCATTTAAGGCAAATAACGTATTAAATAATAAACAGAAGAATTTTAAATGTAAAGTTAGCTTAGAGATTAATGGATTAAATTATTTTATAGAACGAAAAGCCGCTAAACAAAAAAATGGTCATGTTAAGGTAAATGTAAATTTTTGGATGGTAGATGATGCCGGGGAAGAAATATCATTAAATGGAGATCAAAGAAGAAGTACCAATGCAAATATTAGAAAAGTGATTGGAACATATGAAGATTTTGTATTGACAGTTTTATCACTTCAGAATAATAATACAGTTTTTATAGATAAGAAGCAAAAAGAACGAAAAGAATTACTTGCTCAGTTTATGGGTATGAGTATTTTCGATGAATTATACACTTTAGCACATGAAGAAGTTGGAGAAGTTAGTGCTATTTTAAAGGATTTTGGGAAACAGAACTATGACCAAGAATTACATGAAGTAGAATTAGATTTTAGACAATATAAAGATGTTCAGAAGGAGTTAAAGAAAGATAAAAGAGGACTTACAAAAGACAAGCGAAATTTAAATGAAGAAATAATAACTTCATCGAAAAGATTGAAACCGATAGATGAGTCTATAGTTGATATAGATAAATTACTTGATGATAAAATATTTTTAAATGAAGATTTGAATTCTATTGATACAAGACTTGGTTCTATTAAAGGTTTAGTTCAAGAAAATAAAATTAGATCCAAAGAATTAGAAGAACGAGTGGAGAAATATACAGATGAAAATGTTAATAGTAAATACTTGAAACTTGAACAATATGAAAAAGAAAGACACCAGACAAAAATAGAAATAGACAAGTTGAAAATAGAAGTAAGGCACAAACTTGATAAAATAGAAAAGTTGGGTAATTTAGAATATGACCCAGATTGTGATTATTGTATGAGTAATCCATTTACTCTTGATGCTATTAAAACTAACAAAGAAATTGAATCTGATAAAGAGATAGCTAAACAGTATGTAGATAAAATTGATAATTTGGATAAGATTATTGTAAACACAGCATTTGTGAGAAAGGATAAAATTGATTTTGATAGGGCATTAAGTGCGTTACAGAGCATAGGAATTCAACAAAACAAATCTGAATCAGAAGAAACTCTATTAAAAGAAAGAAAGAAAAATATTATAATTCAAATAAGTAACATAGAACAGAAAATTACGGAACACCACGCAAAAGAAAAAGATATTTCGTTTAATAAGCAAATAGAAGAAGAAATTGATAGATTAAAAAACGAAGTTGATAATTTAGAATATCAGATTGAAGTAGTTGATGATAAACTTGAAACAGCTCATGGTCAGATTAAAGTAGCAGAAACAAAGAAGAAAACCATTATTGATACAATTAATAAAATACAAGATTTAGAAGAAAAGTTTGAAGCATATAAATACTATTTGGATGCAATTAAACGAGATGGTGTTCCTTATGAATTGATTACAAAGGCACTACCCACCATTGAAGGTGAAGTAAATGATATTCTTGCACAAATAGTTGATTTTGCAATCATATTAGAAATGGATGGTAAAAATATTAACACTTATCTTGCTTATGATGAAGATAATATGTGGCCTCTTGAAATGAGTAGTGGGATGGAGAGGTTTATTTCATCTCTTGCTATGAGAGTTGGACTAATAAACGTTTCTAATCTTCCGTGTTCTAACTTTTTAGCCATTGATGAGGGGTTTGGTAATATGGACGCTGACAATTTAAATTCTGTTTATATGTTGTTCCAATATCTAAAAACTCGTTTCCAATTTACACTTATAGTTTCTCACATCGAACAGATGAGAGATACAGTAGATACATTATTAGAAATTAAGAAAGAATTTAATTATAGCAACATTAAGTTTTTATAATTTCTGACGGCAATCTTTTTGTTAAGTCAACTCCCCCACCTTCAATAGTACTTTCTACTTGAGAATTTAATTTATAAAGCTGATTTGTTATAACTGCTGACATTGTAGTATAATTCCTTTCAGCATACTCTCTTAACCAATCTACCAATTCTGGTGGTAATGTAAAACTATATTTCTTTTTCATACCGACAATCTCCATATTTTATCCATATAATAAATAGGTAGAATTTAAAGATTTTATATTTATAAGTGAAACAATTTATCGGAGAAATAAATGCCAATTTCTAAAAAGACAAAAGCTTATCAAGGACTGAAAGATGTACCAGTTTTAGTAGATAATGCAGTAGGAGCGTTCCGTTTATCTGAAGTTCCAATTGAATTGCCACTTGGAAAAAGTTCTTTTCTTGTTGGGGGATCTGGTGAATTAAAATCTAATGTAGAGATAAAGGTTGAACTTTTAGATTCTGCTGGAAATCCAATTTATACTTCAGTTGTACCAGATTATTTGGAGGGAAATGCAAGACGAGTTTCGATTGAAGTTTATGATGATGTAGCGCCAGGAGAAGCTACACTTTATTTACTTGGAGAACTTTCTAAAGATCAGCTCGAATCCTTAGCTTTCACTTCACCCCCAGATGAAATTCCGGTAGAACCAGCTAAAATTTCACCCGAATGGATAAATGTATATAATGCACGAACAATGACTACAATGTTCGTTAATCCTGCAGCTAATAATACACAACCAATTTTATTTTACAAACAACCTAAAATAAAAGTTTCTGAAATTAGAAAAGGAAATCTTGATGTTACAAGACCGGCCGAGTATCTTACTCACTCACCAGGCACAATTAAAGGGAGTGCTTTAGGTCAAAATGGAAATATTTTACCAAGAGACGAGTCAGACGTTCCCGGCTCCGATGTTTCTACCAATACTGGAAAACTTGAACATAAAGCTGGACTTGTAAAAGCCACGGGAATTGATGAGCGTGGAAGAGTTATTAGAAGAACTCCTGGAATGGATAATAGATTTACTGTTTCCGTGAGTGGTGGAACATTTAATCTACCTCACGTTGGTGGAAAATTGTTTGTTGCCAATCCGATAGTTGATACAGCACAATTTGCAACAGAATCATTTCATTCAGGCAGTGGATTTACAACAAAGATTATAGATGTATTAAACACCACCACTCTTGTTACGGAAAATGTCTATACTATTACTAATACTAAAAATGATGATAAATTAATTGCACCATTTAAAGACAGTCCTTATGAAATAACATTTACTCCGGCACCCACACAATCAGAAAACAAAGATAATATACGTTCATTCGGTAGTGTTGAAATAACAGATATGACAACATTTTCTGGTGATATTTTTAGAGTTAAATTATATGCAAAACCCGAAGGTTCTATTGGAGATTTTGAACGAGTTGCGGATGAAGTGGTTGGAGCAGATGATGTATTAACTATTTCAGGGTCTGTTTCTGAAAATGAAAGATTGGGATATTTTGTTAATCAATCTCACGTTAATTCTTATTGGTCAGTAGGAAATAATTCTAATACTACATTAACTCATGATTCAACTAAAGTATTAAATTCATTGATAATGTCAGGTTCAACATCCTCTGACTATATAAGAGCAGAAGTTGGACCTGGATACGCAGTAGGATTTAATCCTGATGTAGAGTATGCATTTAGAGCAAGACTTATTGGAGTAGGTGCCAGTTCTAAACTCGCCGTTCATTTTTCGGGTTCTTCATTTGGAAATAATAATTCTGCTTTAGATAAGACTTGGGGATACCAGTTAGAAGTTGATGAACAACTGGCTGAATTTCAGGTTCCTGATACTGCGGATGAATATGATTTTGGAGAAGTTGCAGAAACTTTTACACCAGACTTATCGGGCAGTGGTGTAGTTCAATTCAGAGGTATATCAGGGCAGTGGTATATTTCAGATGTATCAGTCAGTCCATTACAGGAAACAAACATTTCACCAGATACTTTTACATTAACAGCTCCATTACCAGTAAGTCAAAAAAGACCAGAACGATACAAATTTATGGCGGAATTTTATGATGTGAATAACAATATTGCTGAAACTGTTGCTATTCTTAATGATGTGAGTTTCGTAGGTAGTAATTTGTTTATTGATGGTGATGATAATGTTTTATCGGGCTCAGTTTATATGAGTGATGTAATAGGTGGTGGGATTGAATTAAGTGGTAAATCATCTGCAATGATCAAATCATCTGGATATGTAGGGTTTTCTCAGGCAGTAACTGGTAGTGGTTTGCCGGGATATATGTTGTATAGTGGTTCAGTTTTAGCTGATACTGGAAACAATTATAGTGGGGTTGGCATGGAGATGGTTGGTTCAGCCAGTTCATCATTACGATTTAGAACATCAACTGGTAAATTAGAAATATCAGGTTCAATTGTAGCAACAGAAGGACAGATTGCACAGTTTAATATTACTGGTAGTGTTCTTAGTGGAACAAACATAGATATTCAGTCATCTGGTGCGGTTATAAAAAGGACAGATAGAGGTCCTGAAGATGGATACCAATCTAATGGATTTTATATTGATTTTACACCAGAAGATCAAGGAGCGGGGACAAAATATTATTTAAAATTTGGTGATAAGTTTGGAGTAACTTCAGACGGTGTAGCAGAAATTGCAGGTGGAACAATTCAAGCAGTTGCAATTACTACTACGGAAGGGGCAACTGCTGGGTTTACCATTAAAGAAAGGGCAATGTATACTGTTGTGGATTCAAGGTATTTTGGTTTGTCAAGTCATTTAACGGCAAGTGCTAATGTTGCGGATGGTATAAGACTTTTTGCAGGAGCGACAAATATTAGTGGAGCTTATGCACCATTTGTTATTCATGATTCGGGTAAAATAACCTCGACACATTCTGGAAGTGTGTGGCATGGTGACGGGTCAAATTTGACCGGCATAGCTGCAGGTGCAGAGGGCTCAAATACATATGTTCAATTTAATGATGCTGGCTTGATGGCTGGTGATGCTGGATTTACATATAATAAAACAACTGATTCAGTATCCATAGCTGGAACAGTAAGTGGTTCAACTTTAAATGCATTTGAAATCATTAGTGGTTCTGTAACTTCAACAGGTTCGTTTGGAGCATTAAGAGTTACAGGACAAACTTTAAAAATGGATAGTTCGGGTAGTGTAAGTGGTTCTGTAACTTCAACTGGTTCGTTTGGAGCAATTTTATTTGCCGGTTTTTTAAGTGGTTCTGCTGGTACAACAGCTTCTTTTTCTCATGTACTTTTTTCAGGCAGTTTAAGCGGGTCAGCTTCCTCAACTGGTTCATTTGGAATGGTTTATGTTTCTGGAAGTGTAAGTGGTTCAGCTACTTCAACTGGTTCATTTGGAAGTGTTTATACAAGTGAGAATGTCAATGCTGCTAGTGTTATTGCTACTTCAACTGGTTCATTTGGAAGTGTTTTTGCAAGTCAGGATGCACATGCTGTTAATGTTATTGCTACTACAACTGGTTCATTTGATTATGTTAAAGCTACGTCAAAAGTAGTTGGTGGTCCAACTTCAACTGGTTCATTTAATCACATTGATAGTTTTGCTAGACTAAGTGGTTCATCAACTTCAACTGGTTCATTTGGTAGTATAGAATTTGCTGGAAACATAAGTGGCTCAACACTTTCAACTGCATCATTTGGCCATCTTATTACCAGGGACACGCCGTGGGCAGATATTCGGGCTTTTGGAGCAAATACAAATGTAACTGGAAGTGGGTGGACTAATACAATTGCAATTCAGAATGCAATTGATTATGTGAGTGGTTCAGGAGGAGGTACAGTATATTTTCCAAGAGGAACTTATGAATTAAGCCGTCCAATTACATCTTCTTTAGATAATATGACTTTTTATGCTGATAGTGCAGTTTTGGAGTGTAACCATCCTTATTCAGGAATAGTAGTTTCAGGTTCTTTAAGTGGAGATAATCCAGACGCTTTTACTGTTGAAGGAAATTTACACGTAACAAGACCTAGAGCAAAACATCCTGTTGGTACAGCAGATGGAAGTAAAGGTATTGAATTAATTAATGTAGATAGTTCTAAACTCCGAGGAATCAGTGTCAGTTATTTCAATTATGGATTGTGGTTAGAAGGTAAGGGTGCATCAACTTCATATAATGTATTTGAACCTATTGAAATGAAAGATAATTTATTTCAATGTAAGTTTGCGGTGAGTAAATCTGATGATGGTTCGAGGGGGTGGGTAAACCAGAACACTTTTATTGGTGGTCGGTGGTCTTATTCTTCATATTATAGAGCGGCAAATAATCCACCTCATTCGGCGTCTGAAGGAGCTTTTATTGATATGTCACTTAATCCAGATCATTCATCGGATGACGGTTATCAAAACAATGGAAATAATTTTATGCGGTTGTCTATGGAGTGCAGTTCTACTATAGCTGATGATAAGGTTGCACCCGCAGCTATATGTCACGGAACTCGTAATGTATTTCAAGATTGTAGGGCGGAACATACTAGAGGTTTTGATTTTAATCATATCAGCTCATCTTATAATACAATTCTTTATGGTAGATTTGTAAACTCAGCTCCTGGTGCCACCGAGACCACCGAGGTTGGAGGTGTCCACGATAATATTATTACATATTATACGGGAAGTTCACCCTGGAATCTAGGTAATAATTATATTGGAGTGAGAAAGGGCGATACGGGAGATGATGCAGTTGATAGGTGGGGAATTTTTCAAAATGTAGGTATTGGAACTTTTGATCCTCAGGAAGAATTGCATGTTTCAGCAAGTAAGGCTACTATAAAAATTGAGGGTGATGGTGTAGCTTCGTCCTGGAGATCTAGATTGATGCTTGAAAGAAACGATCCTGAACGTGCTGGTGGTATTTGGATTAATGAATCATCATCAATTGAAGATGCGTGGTGGATAGGCCCACCTTATAATGGTGGTTCTGCACCAGGCAGTTTAGCTATAGGTTATCACGCCACACAGCCAGAATACATTGACAATGCATTATTTCAAATAACAACAGATGGAGCTATGAAAACCGAAGCTGGTACAGCAACTTCCAGTGGAGGTGGGTTTGATGCTACTAATGTAATAGAAGCTACATATGTGGCCAATATAAATGGTGAAATTATAACAACTCTATTGATTGATATTGGAGCAGGAAGTATTGTATCTAGTGGCGATGCTGATGATGTTATTGGAGAAAATGATACAGCCAACGCTTATATTACAAAGATTACTACAGCTATTAATGGTATAATTTATCGTGGTGAAATGTCTTGTATTGAAGTTCCAACCACCGGCGATCCAGATATTAACTTATGTGCTGACTCATCTGGCACTGTCGCTGAAGATGCAGGTGGTATGGACCATGTATTGGTCAATGGTGGAACTTGGACACTTGGCCAAAAAACAGATTTAACTATTCCAAGTGGAGGAATTGTTAATGATTGGCTATATTTAACTCACGGCGGAACTACAAGCGGAACATATGATGCTGGTAAATTTATCATCAAACTTTATGGTGCAACTTTCTAAAAGATTAAAAATCTATAAATCATACACTTCTATATTTATTATTGAATTATTCTATTTAGGAGAGTTTAATGCCAAAAGGCGATTGTTATCGAGCAAATGGTAGACTTGCAATTAGACATATGGATGATCCAAAATGGAAACTTTGTCACGGAGTTGGTATTTTACAAACAGATGGCAAACCATTTGGTCATGCGTGGGTAGAAAAGGGTAATAGTGTATTTGATTTCAGTAACGGACAGGAAATTCACATATCAAAGAAAATATATTATAAGATTTTGAAGGCACCCGTCAAAGGAACAAAGATTTATAGATATACTGGAGAAGAAGCTGGTGTTAAAATGTTGAGAAATAACCATTGGGGCCCCTGGGATTATAATCCACCGAGATAAATTATGAAAAAATTTCACATAGATGAACCGAGAGAAATCGGAAAAAAGAAAGAACGATTATCAAGAAAAGATTTTATGGATATAAAAGATGATTTAACTGAAAGAGTAGTTAGAGAGTTAATTCGCAAAGAAATAAAATCCATAAATGAAGATTTAACACCACTTCGTAAAATATATTCAGATTTAGATAAGAAGTTTCCAAAACATAACCCTGATAAAATAAGTGATGTTAATAAAATTGTCAAATTCTTAGGACGGAAACTGAAACCTGGAAGTCAAATATCACATTTAATAGCAAGTTTTTATAATGATTACAGATCCGGTGAGGATATAAGTAAAAATCAGAAAAGGTTTTTTAAGTATACAAAAAAAATGTCAAAGAAAGAATCTGTAAATGAAAGTAAAAAAGAATTTGTAATTTGGGGCATTCCACCAAAAAAGAGTTCAGAAGAAATACTTTATACAAAAGCCAAATCTCATTCTGAAGCCAAAAAGGTAGTAAAAATCTTAACTAAGAAACATGGAGTTGCGAAAGCTAGAATACAAGTTTTAGATTTAGAACAAGATCCTTTAAAATTTTGGAAATCAGATAAGGTATTTGAATCTTTACTTTTAGAATTTGATAAATATCGTTTGGGTGGGTTACTTGATAGTAAATTAAAGAAAAGATTAGAAAGAACCATTAAAGTTATTGGTGGTAAGGTAGATGCCGTAGGTAATGATTATATTAAGTTCAGGATGAGTGATTCAGGTTTGGTAAGATTACCTGCAGTCATTAAAAAATTAGACAGAAATAAAAATGTATGGATTGGTGATAGATATAAAACTAATATATGGGATAGACGAAAAAATATTGATAGGGTTAGTGAAAGTAAACAAAAAATACAAGAAGGAATGTATGACCCAGGTATATTTAAAGCTGTATTTTTAGCGGGTGGACCTGGAAGTGGTAAAACGTATGTGGCAAGTAAATTATTTGGTATTCCAACTGGAGTAAATCTTTCACCGTATGGTCTTAAAATGGTTAACCAAGATGCTGAACTTGAATATTTCTTGAAGAAATTTGGATTTGGAGTGGATATTGATAAGATGCCCACAGATGTTTTCAGACAACTTACAGATCCAGGATACAAAGATTATTCTGGATTAAGAACTCATGCCAAAGATTTAAGTGCACAGAGATTGGAGTTGTATAAGAAGGGTAGATTGGGATTGATTATAGATGGAACGGGACATAAATTTAAGGATGTTAAAACCCAGAGAAAAGAATTAATGGGATTGGGATATGATACTTATATGGTATTTGTAAATACAAATTTAGATGTAGCACAAAAAAGAAATATGGAAAGACCTCGCAAACTTCCGTCTGAGGTAGTTGAAAAATCTTGGAAAGAGGTTCAAGATAATATGGCTTATTTTCAAGGGTTATTTGGTGCTCCCAATTTCTTACTTGTAGACAATTCTAAATTTTTATCTGAAAAGGAAGCACAGAAAAAATTCAATATGTTGGTTAAAAAAGGAATTGGTAAATTTATGAAGAAACCAATTAAAAATAAGTTAGCAAAAAAGTGGGTTGAGAAACAGAAGGTCCTTAAAAAGAAATAGGAGAATTAATTATGTGGGATATTGTATTCATTATTAGTATGTGGCTTTATTGGTTTAGTGAAGGGTGTACTGAAGGATATACATTTGCTAAACCTAAACGTAGAAAAGAAAATAAACTAATATGTGGTCGTGTAGGAGAAGGAGTTGCTAAAGTGGATTATCACACTTGGAGACTTGGAGAAAACTTAGGTACAATAGGAGTTCTTGTTGGTGCTTATTTTTCAACGGCAGCTGTTTTAAATTTTGGATTGTTTCTTGTAGGAAGTTGGTTAACAGGAATTTGGATAT
>Ga0080013_1005214_pt1 | contig 12257 bp, 27 predicted proteins | sample ETNvirenome_6_85_FD_69236 | JGI IMG/M metagenome (GOLD analysis project Ga0080013, IMG submission 69236) | Marine viral communities from the Pacific Ocean - ETNP_6_85 (SPADES assembly) (version 2) | ecosystem: Environmental > Aquatic > Marine > Oceanic | place: Pacific Ocean | collected 2013-06-19 | reverse complement strand
CTAATATAATATGCTTTACTATCTCCATAAATATCTTTTACTTTGTTAGTTAATGTTATTATATCTATATCTATTCCATCTTTATATAACTCAGACATTGATTTCCATATATGCTTATTATCTATTGTGTAAAAAGCACTGTTGTCTCTTATCCAAGCCATAGCAATCTCTTGTTCTCTCTCACCGCCTTGTATAATGCATCCTAATAAAGCTTGTTCTGCATCAGCTGATGACGGTAATTCTTTTATTTTATCTCCAGACATAATCTCTCCTTCGTTAAAACAAACCTACTTGGTTAGCAGGTTCATAATTTATTATTAAGTATTCTTTTCGTTCTTTTTGTTTAGCTTCTTCAGTAGCACCTGCATATTTTAAGTCTATTGTTCTAACATCATAGTTTTTATAAAGTTCTTTCACTTCTTCTCTATAATCATAGCTAACCATAAACTTTCCACCTTGTTCGTGTATCTTATCTACCTTCTCTTTTAATCTTAAATGGTCATCAGCATTAAAATTATGTTGATAGTATTTATTGCCTTTTTCGTGAGCAACAAAATATGGTGGGTCTAGATACCAAAAGTCACCAGACCGAGGCTCATATTTGTCAATTAATTCTTCAAAATCAAGGTTCTCTATCGTAGCTCCACCTATTTTTTCTCTTGAGTATTTAAACTCTGTCTCCCAATTCTTATTCCAATCTTTAACCATAGATAAGGGGGTATGAATTAATTTATTAAAACTGTGTCTAATGCAATAGAAATATTGAGCTGCCCTCATTGGGTCAGGTATCTCTATCTCACGTTTATCTTGCACTTCAACCTTGAAATCTAAGAATAATTCTCTAGACTTGGGAAGCCAATTTAGTATTTCTACTAGCTCATCCAGTTTATGTATAATGCACATATAAAGGTTAACAATGTTGTTATCTTTGTCATTTAGTACGTTCCATTCTGCTTTAGATTTTCTGAAGAACATTGATAAACCTCCAGAGAAAACTTCAAAATACCTATCGTGGTGGGGTATAAGTGGAACAAATTTCTTGCTCAACATATACTTACCACCATAATAAGGTATAACAATGGGGCAATCGTACCAATCAAGCGATGGCAACACTAGCCTCTTTTTCAGCCCACTTCTTAATTGCAGGATACAATCTTCCTTCTATTCCGTGAGTGGATTGGGCATTTCTATTCATATGGTGACTCAATACGTTAGTCCCTACATTGAATAAGTCCCAAAATGATTTAGGTCTATTGGCTATTAATGCCTGTGTAACCATTTCATTTGCTTGTATTGGGAACATCTTTAAGAAATTGATGATATGTTTGTCTTTAAAATTTGTCCCTTGTAATACGGGGAATTCTTCTTTAAAGATTAACTTTGTTTTATCCATTGTTTCGGATATAACACTATCAAAATCATCTAAAGATATATTAGATTGAATGTGTTTATTCTTGTATTTAGATGCAACAATACCTATAACAGCTCCATTAGAACATATCAATCTAAATGCACCAGCTATTATATTGACTCCAACTGTACCATTATAACTGTTACCTATAACAATTTCAGGTGTCATTTCATCATTTTTGCCAATTTTAACTAAGTGATTTGGGAAATGCCAACTCATATGTGTTGAATGACCTTTACCAAATACATTTACTTCTTTTATCTTTCCTTTATACTTATTTATTATAGGCTCTGCTGCTTTAATTATTGTCTCATTTTTCACAAGTCTATAATTGTCCGTCATACAACTAAGAACCTCTCCCGTGTCTTCCCTGACTATGAACTTATGTCCAGTGTCTTTTTTAAGAATATTACCATTGTCTTGGTCTGCCCATATCGCTGGTATTTCTTTTACTGGGAACATTGCGTCTTGTAACATATCTCTCTCCTTTTATGTTATTTAAATGGTGATTGTAAGAATTTCTTTAATCCTTTAACTATGTTAGACCAGAACTTATCTTCCTCGCCTCTAAAGTTGTTTGGGATATTCTTTTTAGTTTTCTTTTTCATTCTTCTTCTCCTTCATAAACAGGTGGTGTAGAACCCAGTCTCTGTCTCTCGTTTTTTCTTAATGTATCTACATTCTTATTTCTATTCTGAGCTATGCTTCTTAAATAAGCAAACCCCTTACCATGTTCAAAGTGCTTTGATTGGTAATAAGTTTCAATAGCCCATTCCAATACATTATCTTCTATTGATTGAGTGCCATATAAAAATTGATAATAATTTAATCTAGTTTCAGATGGCACGTTCTTCATTATAATAGATGCTATTTTGTTTAAGATTTTTGTTGTCTTTCTATTCTTAGACTTCAGAATCCTATTCATGTCGGCACCCATTCTTGGGTTATTTTTTTGATTGTATCCGCACGCTGGACACTTTTGCATCATGTACCTCCTTCTGCATATTATTGTGTATCTTATTTAATACTTTAAAGGCAGGTTCGTTTTTTCTCTCTCTCATTTGTTTATGTGCTTCTAAAAATCCATTTGCAAAATCAACTCCAACTTCTTCAATCAATTCATCCTTCAAGTTGTTCTCGCACAAATAACTTATCCATGACATTTTTGACATTGTGTTCTCCTTTACACGCATCGCATGTTTCTTTTACTTTTCCATAATTAGGGAAATCTTCATAATAAATAAGTTTTCTCTCTCTTTTTCTAAAATTATTCATTAACTGAATCTCCCAACATTTATTACAACTTCTACAATATTTTATATTATTGTCAGCTGATTTAGCATCCATAGATTTATGAGTGCCCATTTTACTTACTCTCTTTATTTATTCTTTCTTCTCTATCTCTGTCCCAATTATGTTCATCAGCTGTTGTTGGCTCTCCATCTAATATTGATTGAGCTTGTTGCTTAATATATATTCCATTCATATCATCTCTTCCATTTGCAATTTCTTTTAATCCTTTTTCTAACCATTCAATGCGTAATTCAAGTTCTTGTTCTAATGATGTTATTGGTTTTGCTATTTGAGGCATATTAATCTCCTATTATTTTAACTTCAGTTTCATTTCCCCACCTATGCTTACCAAGATAAAAATCTTTATCTTTTTGTGGGTGGTTATCAGCTTTAAGTACCAACACTGACGTTGACACTTCGTTATTGTCTATAACAATGGCTCTAAGCCCACTACCAGTATCGACTAATTCTCCAACAGGCACATCCTTTATATATAAGAATCCTTTTGATGGCTTACATTCTGGTTTATCAATCAATGCAGTCTTCGCAAGACTGTGGGCCTGTTCTATTTTCTTCTTCATTTTTGTTTTCGGCTTCAAGATTCTTCTCCCCGTCTATTATATCATTTTTTATTTTAACAAAATCTTTCCTTATTCTTTCATACATTTTAGCATCGTCCCATTGTGAAAAATGTTCAGCTGCTTGTTGTGAATAAACTAGAGCTATTGTAGTCCAATCTATTTCTGACTTAGTTAGTTTTATAGTTGCTGTTGATTCTTGCATTATCTCTCCTTTGAATATTGAGGGTAGCCTTTCGGAGAACGAAGGGAGAGACGAGAGAGAGATAAGTTATATATTATCTGACTACCCTCGTCTCTAATTTACTTTCATTGTACTATACAATAAAAACCCTTTTTTCATTTAGAAAGGAACGTCATCATCTATCTCATCTTGAGATAAAATCTCTCCTTCTTCCCATACTGTAACTGTGTTTACTTTAAAAGTAGAACGTTTTTCTTGTTGGTCTGCTGGTAAATCACGAGTCTCTTTAGTAACGTACTCTTGTTTCCTAGTTGTAACCATTACTGGTCTACCAACAACGTCTTCTTCTTCAATAAGAACTAACTTTTTAATTCCTTTATTATCTTCACAACTAATGTCAAGATTTTCAAGTAATTGAAAGTATCTACTATTCTTACTTGCAGAAGATGTATCCGTAAAGACAAAGAAACCATTATCATATAGAATCTTATCTTTTAAGTGATTACAGTTTGTTTCTGCTTGTGAGCCACTACCATTAAAGACTGGAATTCTTTCTCCATCTTCATTTCTTTTGTATTTATACCCATCCATTTCAAAAACTGGTTGTGTCACTTCTGATACTTCAGGTGCTACTTTGTATGTCATGTTTACAACAATAGCTTCTCCAGCTCTTGTATTAACTTCTTTAGTAGATAAAGATGCTATGTGAGCTGGATATGTTCCTTCTTGTATTGGAACCCATTGTTGTGAAGGGTCAAAGATAGCGTCAAGTGCTTTTGCCATTATTACTCCTATTTAGTGTTTGTTTTTGTTGTAGTGTATTTCTCTAAAAGCGCCTGATACTCAGTGGTGAACTCTGTCATCTTCTTAGATGGTTTTGTTCCCTTAGCTCCACGAAAATATAGACTTGGTTCTACGAATTTACCATCAGCAGTTTTCATAAACCTACGAACAGCATTTTTATTCTTAGCTACAAGCCCTTTATCTGTCATTTCAGAAAGTGCTTTCTTTGATAAGATACCGCTTTCAACTAGTTCCTGCGTATCCTTTTGTGAGATTTTACCCATTAGGTTCTCCTTTTATTGTTAATACTCCCAAATCCTCTGGTTGAGGTAGTGGAAGCTCTTCTAAAGTGAAGGTATGAAATGAAGGATTTACAGTCAAGGACGTCCTCTCTTCAGTCCTGAACACCATCATTGATTTTCCATTTAGAAGCTTAGTGCCTTTATATATGACTCTTCTAAATTCTTTACCATCATTTGTTCCTATTGTATAGCATTCTTCTTTTTTAAGTATGCCATCATCATAACTACTTAGTGTTTTCATTCTCTTTCTCCGTTTCTTTGCCTACTTTTATTACAAGTTCTCTGTCTAGTTTTCTCATTGATGAGTTAAAGTTAGCAGTATTAATAGCTTGGTCTTTAATTAAGTCATGCACTTGTTCCATTCTCTCTTCGCTAACATCTCCAGCCAATACAAGTATTTCACTCTTTTGCTCATCACTTAATTCAAGGTCTTCAACTTGATTTCTGTACACATCATCTGCAATATTCAAGTACATATTAAATGCTTTCTTAATACAATCTGTATTAGATGCTTTAACATCATTACCAATATCTACAAATTCATTAGTACCACGTTTCTTCTGTATCCTATGAGCAGCTACCATATCTGCCTTTCTCCAAATACCTTCATCGTACCAAGTCAGTCTACCTTGAACAACAAAAGCTTCACTACCTAATACTTCAGTCTTTTCTATTGTCCATGACCAACCGGGAAATTCTTTGTCTGCAACATCTCTCATGTATGAAAATTCCACATAGTCTAATCCCATCTTTTTCTTAACAAATGGTTTAGGTGTTGCTATTCTTGATACTTTTTTATGTTTCTCTGTTATTGCCATTCTTATTGTATCAGTAGCTTCTAACATTTGTTGGTCAACTACTATTACTTCATTACTATTGCTCATTACTTCTCCTTGTTAATATCTTGGTTTTTTATCAGCTAATGTGCTTGGACAAATACTATAATACTGACAGTATCTACACTCCCAGTCTTGAACGGGAACTCCATAAGAAACTTCAGGTAATAGTTCTTCTTCAAACCCTTTACCCATGTCTTCTTTCATTTCAAACATTTCTGTCCAATATTTAAGAGCTTTGTCTATCCATTCATTACTAACTATCTGTTCTCTCATTTGTGATGTATTTTTATTGTACCATACAAGATACATATTAATTCTATGTGGTTCATATTTATGTTTTATTGCTAAAGCATAAGTACCCAACTGAAGTTTATAATTTGTATCAGTACTAGCAACTCTATTCTTGACTCTACCAAACTTAGTAGTCCACTTATAAGCAGCTGCTGTTTTATAATCATATAGATTAAATTCTATCTCTGTCCCATCTTCTATCCTTTCCCCAGCATCAAAAGTCCCAACTACATCTAAGTCTTCAATTCTTACTTTCTCTTCAATGTGAATACTTCTTTGTATTGGAGAATCTTGCACATCAGCAATCTTGTCTTCATACATTGATAATGCTTCTTCCATATCTTTATGTACAAGAGTGCCAAGCCTTAATAATCTAAGTGATTTATCGTCTTTTGAATCAGAAGGATAGTCATAATAAGAATACATTTGTTTTCTATAACAACTACCTGCTGATGACGCATGAAAGACATGTTCGTCTCTTGGTCTTAGTGAATTTTGGTGGTTTAAATACGCACCATATATTGATTCAATATCCATTTATCTCTCCTTAAATGTGTCCTAAAGTTAATAATATCAAGGTTTAAAGTCAATCGAAATATAAGCTGGCGTGGATAGTTACAACGCTAAAGTTACAAGAATCCCGCTAAGGACATAGTTAGACTTTAACATGCACGTGCCACCACTACCAGCTTACATTCTTTTGCGGGTCAGCAAATTTCAAATCCACCTGATTCTTTACAAAATTCCGCAAATCTCATTACTTCTTCTGATTCAAATGGATAATGAGTTCCAAAATTATTTCTTTTGCCTTTTCCTTCACATCCATTACAAGAATAGCTAGGGTCTTTCTTTCTTGCTTCTTTTCCTATTTCATCTCGCCTTTCTCCAGTTCCTTCACATATATTACAATCTTCTTTAGGTAAAGACCTTAGATATTCTTTGTATTCTGATTCATATTTCATGATAGAACCATTTTTATCTAATTTCTTTAACCTTGATGCAATACGATTTGCTTTAGTTTTAGATATTTTATGTCCATCGTTGTATTCACCTCTTTCCATATCTTGTCCTGTAAGTATATCATCGCAGGCAACAGTCACATATTGCCATAAAGGTCTCCAATACCATACATTAGCACGAAAATAGTTACCTTCTTCTTTTGATTTTGCGTTCATTCCATATAAATCGAATCCCATATTATTCTTCCTCTATTTTCTCAGTAAACAAATAGTTTACAGTTGTATTTGTATCATTTAATGTATTTTCTATTCTATTTAGTCTCCATAGAATACTAAGTAATAGTACTAACATCATTACCATTGTAAATTCCCAATATGGGAAATACTCTATACTAAATAATGCTTCCCAATAATATCTCATTGTTCTACTCCTTCTTTTAGGTTGTCTATCCATTGTTTACACATTGTTACTAACATGGCTACTATAAAAATACCAATAGCCCACATTATTATAGCAATACCCAATACTAATAGGTTTGCTATCCATTCTGCTATATCAAACATTATCATTATTCTTCTCCTCCATTATATTGTTTCATCCAATCTGCCAAGTACTCTCTTGCCTCATGTTTGGGTAATTTAAAATGTTTTTCAAGATATACTCCAGCTCCAAACATATTAGTTTCACCAGATTCTCTTAATTGTTCAAGGTATAGATAAACTTCATCTCTCCAAAAAGTATCTTTAATAGAATTACTTGGCAAATCCGTATCTTCCTCGTTTAAACAATCTTCACACATTCTTTCATCACTATCATACTGATGGTCTTCTACCTGTTGCTCACATACACAGCAAGTCCAATATATACCCATTATTTACTCCTATATTGCGAAATTAAGGGGATGTTGGTATATCTACCGAAGCCAACCATAGGAAATTCTCACTTGCCTTCCTTCAGTTAATATTTTCACACCCCCATAATCGTTGTTAACTTGATATTTTCTTTACATACTTGTCAGCCTCTTTTTTATCTCTTGCCCAAAATGTTATCCCATTATGAATAAACTTCTCATAATTTTGTGTTATGTGGAAGGGAACAGATTTTCTTTTCTTAACCATGACTCTTGCCTCCATTGTTTTTACGACCACCATTTCTTAAAGAATATCCCATTTTAGGTCTACTATCTTCTGGCATAATCTTTAGCCTACCTGAAGGGAAAGTTACTACTGTGACTCTCCCCTCTGTATAGACATCAAGAATACGGTCAGGGATGCTTGACCTTAGCTCCTTGATTGTTATCATCATTTCTCTCCTATAATGAATCTAACTTTAGTTCTTGAATTATAATTGTAAACATACGATAGGACTTCTAGAAAAGATTCTCTATCCGCACATTTCTTTACTTGTGTTGACATGTACTCCATCTTAGCCATCATCTTAGAATGTTTATACTTCTTATGCTTAAACATTGTCCAAAATGCCTCAATAAATCTTGCATTACGAGCAAACTTGACATGATGTGACATCTCATCAATAGCTTCTGCAAAACCATTTGCAACTTTCCATGATGTAGTGCATTGTAATTCACCATTCTTTAAGCTTGATGAAATGTGTGTACCACGACTTCCACATAATATCATCATTGTTGCTGAAGGTGGGAACTGGTTTCTTGTCATGTAACCATTAAATGCTTTATACTCATCAAATCCTCTTTCAGCATAATGATGTAAATAATCAGTTACTTTCCAAGAGTTCTGAAGAGAAGCAGCTTTAGGTATATCATCAAGAGTCAATTCATCATTAACTAAGTAATATATCTTCTTATTTTCCAGTTTACATGATATAAACCTATGCTGGCCATCAACAACTGCAAACTTTGTACCATCCATTCCATATCTAGTGGCACTTGCCTCTTTGCTATTGACATTTATAATATAAGATGAGGTTAAATTCTTTTTCGCTATTTGTTTCCGCATCCTCTCAACTTTTCGATAATCCACAGGCCTATTCTCTGTTATAAGCTCAAATGAATTATAGTTCTTTGTTTCATATACTCTCATTCGTATTGCCTCCGTTTACTTGTTTTTGTGTAATGTTGTACCAATATTTATAGCCACAATCATCATCGTAAATCATTATCTCTTCTAGCTGTAAATTACTATGAATATGGATTTGCGCCAAATCTTCTTTAGATATAGGCTTCCAGTATGCTATCCTTATGTACCTTGACTCTTGGCTAATGCTATATTTAAACACAACACTTTCATATCCATATATCTTTAATAGAAGTCTGACTTTATCTTCATCTTCACTAAGATTTACCATTGTGTACTTACCATACTTTGTACCATATTTATTCTTAATCAGCTCTGTCTTAATATCCATCCCATAATCATTCTTTAAAGTATGAATGATAGCAGCTAACCTAAAACATCCATATCTCTCTAATGCATCAATAGGAGTTATAGACTGACCCGACTGAAGATGTGACATAATTTTGCTCTTTTGTGTAACTCTTTCCATTGTACTCTCCTTATTGTTAGAATGGTGACTGTAAAAATCTTTTCATTCCTTTGATTACATAGTCCATGAATTGTAGTTTGATTGGTTTGTAAACCTGCCAAGTATCATAATCTTTAATATCTTCTAATGACATATAATTCAAGTCATCGAATATTCCTATATGGTTCATATTTATTCTCTCCTTAATATTAGAATGTTAGTATTATAATTATTATTGCACATCCCATGACAAGGGCTGTAGTTGTTACTGCCATGATACTTATGATAAGAATCTTCTCAAATAAATCTTGTTTCATTGTATTCTCCTTTAAGTTATGAAGGGGAACAATGCTCACCACAAATATTACTCATACTATAGTGAGCACAATTATGATGGACGGTAGTTCCCCCTCAATTAATATATTAGGGCTACACGGTCACTGGCGTTCCAACCTTTCGGTGAACTAGGCCAGATTACGTTATCTCAGCAAATTGTTTTATGCTATCGCCCCAAATTCTAGAGCCGCTTTGGGTTACAAGGTAGCGGCAAACCTTGTTTGCAAATAATTATGCAGTAATACTACGCCATCCTCTAAATGGGTCAACATAGTCAATATGAATCATGCTGACATCATCAACAGGAATCACATTATTATGCGGCCCAAGTACATGACCTAAGTCTTTCAAGGCTTGCATATACCCTGAAATGTACTGAATAGCATACTCGAAAGTGCCTGACACTTCAAGTGTGTTTATCCCTTCTCGACATGTGTCATCGCCAAGACTTACTTTAAAAACATGTTTATTCATGCTGACTCCTTATTGGTTAATGATTAAAAGTGGTTGGGTTCAATTATTTCAATATTTATACAGGCTCGCTGAACCCACTAGACGAGGCGACATAGAGAAGACACCTGTATTTAATGGTTAATGCCCAAGTTGATACAATACTTGATACTAATATGAATTAAATATATTCAATATTCATGCGTATATACATATAATAACATAAATAAAGAAGATAAATAAAAAGAAAGAGGGTAATGGGGCTCGCTATCACCTGAGCCCCGTCCATCATATCAAATCATTTAAGCGTCTTTAGTGCAAAAGCCACCTGATTCCACTTCTTCAAGTTGTATCTGTCACCAGCTATGTTAGCTTGAGTTTCGTACAACCTAGCTTGAGCTGCTAATTCTCTAGCCTTGGTACGCTTTGCTGCCATAGACTTGCCTTCCAAAGAAATGATTGCGTTAGCCAGAAACATATCAGGCTCTTGCCCCATCACTTCACCAAGCTTATCAGTGACTTGTTCGGTATCTTTTACATCATCCTCATGAATCTGTGTTACATTGACATCTATAGCCATGCTATTTTAATCTCCTGTTAGTTCAATAATTATATCATTAACTAAATGAAAAATAACGAAAATTCTAATTTCGGAATCCCCCCGATAGGGGGTACTATCAATAATAAGGCCACACATCAAAATAACGCAATTTTTCTAGTAATTATAACTTGGGCAAGCTTGACAAATGTATTAGATTAAAGGGTGGTAGGGCAAGGGAAAATAAAAGGTATGTATAAAAAAATAGCTATGGCCGATTTAATAGAAGAACTAACAGACTTACCTATAAAGACTCAAGAGGCTGTGTTGAAAAACCTTTCAGAAGAGATGATTCCATTAGAGATAGATGGAGATGTGTTTATGATACATAGAGATGTCAGTTCATTAATTGATAATCTTGTATTGCAGATAAGTGATTTAAAAATCCAAGAAAAACTAAATGCCAGAAAAAAGAACAATTAAAGGTGTAGAGCATTTCGTCTATGAAGATATAGATGAATTTAGAGAAGAGTACCCAAATACAGTAGTTCATCCAGATTGGAGGAATGCAAATGAAGGGGATTGGGTGTATTCTGATGATGACAGAATAGTACAACTAATAAAAGTATCGAATAGTGTACAACATCATTCAGATAGGAAGAATTATAAATTCGCAAAAGGGTGGGTAAGGACTATAGTTGGTAGTTTCTTAAATCGCCCTAATGTTAAAATGGATACAGACTTTGATAATCATCCAAATAGATATACATTCTCCACTAAAATAAAGAACACTTCTAATCGTGTTTACAAAAGAAAAGAAGTGACTAATAAAGAAAAGGAATTTGCTACTAATATTGTTGTAGGTTTAGGTGCAATAGATGCTTATAAGACTGCATACAATGAAATGTCTAATCAAAAAGCTAGGAAAAAGGCAACAATACTACTAAAACAGGAGAGAGTAATGAAGGAAATAGAGAAATCGGTGCTTGATGTAGCTAAGGGTATGGGTGTAGACCATGAATATGTCCTTAGTAAATTAAAAAATCTTGCAGATTTTAGTGAAGACGATAATATTATTTTACAATCTATTAAAGAGTTAGGAAAGATTGTCGGTACTTCAGGCAATACAATAAAACAAAAAGAGACAGGCCTTCTTGGAGTATTTCAAGGATTCACTTCTGATGAGATAGAAGGAGCTACAAGAGAACAAAAGAAATTAAGCGGAGAGATTTCTAATGAGATGCCCTAAATGTAATTCATTGAAGACGAAGAAAAATGGCACTAAGATTTTAGTAACTGGTAATAGAACACAGGAGTTTAGATGTCTTAGTTGTAGCAGGTATTTTTCTATACAGATTGATGTTAATGTTTTACAAGAATTAAAATATGTTGAACCGGGTGATATATTAGAAGTAAATGGAGGAAAAGAGTTAAGAATACATGGTCTTACTGATGTACATGTGGGAGCAGTGGAGCATGATTTTAAAAAGTTTGAAGAAGCTATTGGGATTATAGAAAAAGATGACGATGCTAAATGGTTTGGTAATGGTGATTTATTAGAGTTAATCCCTCCTCATTACAAAATTAATCAAAGAGGTCAGGATATACCACCAGAAGAACAATACTTAGAATTTGTAAGACTGGTAGAACCAATAAAAGATAAATGCTTGTTTATTAGAGGTGGTAACCATGATTACTTACGTTCTTTTAATATTCTAGACTTCGATGTTTGTAAAGTATTAGCAAAAGAGTTAGGAGTCCCATACTATAGGATGCCCGGTTATACAAGA
>Ga0080013_1005213_pt1 | contig 12259 bp, 15 predicted proteins | sample ETNvirenome_6_85_FD_69236 | JGI IMG/M metagenome (GOLD analysis project Ga0080013, IMG submission 69236) | Marine viral communities from the Pacific Ocean - ETNP_6_85 (SPADES assembly) (version 2) | ecosystem: Environmental > Aquatic > Marine > Oceanic | place: Pacific Ocean | collected 2013-06-19 | reverse complement strand
GAGAAGATGCGCGAGACGGCGACCGGGGCGGACCTTGCCCGTATCGAGAGTCGCATACAGGCCAGGAAGGACGAGCAAAAGAATATGCGCAAGCTGGCAAAGAAGGCCAACAAGCGCGCCCTAAACGCATGGAAGGCAGGGAAGGCGGCGCAGATATCCGCCACCGTCATGAATGGCATCGCCGCCGGCATCGCCTTCTTGGCGCCTCCACCTATGGGCCTCGGTCCGGTAGCCGGTGGCGTGGCCGCTGGCCTGCTCGCCGGCAGCGTTACGGCGGCGGTGGCCGAAATAGCAACGCAGAAGCCCCCGAAGTTTCACTCGGGCGGCATCGTCGGCCCGCCTCGGCAGGAGGTCGCCGCCACGCTCGAGACCGGCGAAGGTGTCATCCGACGCGAGGCGATGATGCAGCCCGGCGCCACCGAGACGGTCGAGCGGCTAAATGCAGGCGGCGCGGTCGGTGGGCAGTCGATGGCGGTCTACTTGAATGACCGCTTGGTAGATGTGCTCGTCGCACGAGCAGAGCGCACCGACGCGCAGAGCAGGCGAGGTCTGGCTATGGTAGGCACCCGCACGATGTACGACCGGAGGCGCTAGGTGGCACGCTCGACACTAACCCCGGCCGGCATCCTCGTGCCCGATAGCCGCATATCAACGGCCACGCTATCGAGCACCGACAGCACATTCCAACAGGCCGGACCGAAGGCCGGCGGTGCGGTCGCTCTGCCGTCCGGCGCTGTGGTCGCGCTCGAGGGTGAGCAGGCTGCCGACATCGTGGTGAGCGCGACCCGAGGCGGGCCACCGCTGCCGACCGGTGGTGCTCGCATCAAGTGGCGACCCAGCGCCCAAACGAATGACAACGGCTGGGCGCCTCCGACGTGGCACGAGTACAGCACTGGCGCCAGTACAATGGATGAGTCGGAGCTTCTCGACGGTACCCAGCTCGCCTCGGGCAGCGTGCTCGTCGTAGCCGCTCGAGGTGCCGCTGCCGATACGGTATCGGCCCGGTGGGAACCAACCACCGACACATGGACAGCGGGCGGCGCGCTGCCCTATGCGGCCTCGAGCGCTGCCGGGTCTGGCCTCCTTTGCATCCGTCAGGCCGAAGACGGCACGGTGTACGCCCTACAGTCCGACGCCACCGCGCCCATTCTGCGGTATTTGCTGGTGAAGTCGACGGACGACGGCGCGACCTGGGCAGAGGTGACCCAGCTCTCGTTTCGGAGCGCGGCGAGCACCGCCCCGGTGAGCGGGAAGAAGGGCCGGTGGTGGCTCACGGCCTCGGGCACGCACGTCCTTGTGCTCATCGACCAGACGAGTATGCAAACGTGGACGAGCACCGACGGCGTGCAATGGGACCTGGTGGGCACGCTGTCGACGCTCGCCAGCTACGGAACCCTGCCCGCCGCAGACGTGGCGCTGACGGCGGCCGGCCGGCTGGTGTATGTGTACGCATCGAGCGCCGGCTCGGCTGACATCTTCTACTCGAGGTCATGCGCACCGACACAAGACCCGAGCACGGCGGCCGAGGTCACCATCGTGCAGAGCACGGGCAACGCCGCCCACGATGCGTGCCTATTCGCAGCCGAGACCGGCCGGGTGTGGGTGTGGGTGTCATGGGCCGCCGATGCTACACAGGCGCACCTCACAGAGGACAGCGGTGCAACGTGGAGAGCGGCCGGCGAAGTGTACGAGGCCGGCGACGATACGCAGGACCACACCCGGCGCGCGGTTCGATGCTCGGGCGGATATGCGGTGCTTCGGCCTGACCTGGCGTTCAATCAGGTTTTTATCTTCAAGGTCGGAGGATGGGGGACGTGGGAGCCCTATGCGATGGGCGCGAATAAGAGTGTCGACGACGCTGAGCGCCTGACTTACGCCGGGCCCACCGCCGGCATCCCTTGCACCGGCGTGACGCACCATCCCGAGGTCACCACCGCCCCGGCTAACTGGACGCAAACAGACGGCGGCGGGACGGAGGTATCGGGCCTCCAGCGGCAGCTCACGACGACCGGGGCCGAGACCTTCTACTACAGCGCCACAAGCGCCACCGAAGGCCGCAGCGCTTGCGCTTTCATCGATGTGGAGATGTCGAGCGGTGGCAATAACTCCCAACTCCGCGCCGGATGGAAACTCCAGGTATTGACCGGCACCGGCCCGGCCATCGGCCACGCTGTCGAGTGTCGCCTCTTTACGTCTGGCTTCCGCCTCGCAAATCTAGCGGGGTCGGTACTCGCCACCGTCTCGAGGACCATGACCCAGGTCACCCAATTCCAGGTGTGCATCGAGGCAGGTAACCGCATCGAGGTCTATTACCGGTCGCCCGGTGATGCGGAGTGGACGAGTGCCTACCAGGCCGCCGGCCCGTTTTCGCTGGTGTCGCTCACCGGTGCCTTCGCCTTCCAGTGGGGCAACATCGTGGCCGGCGGTGCCGTCTCGCTGTGGCGCTTCGTCGGGGTGACCTGGGTGAAGAACACCGGCACATCGAGCAAGGACGACCTTTGGCGCTGCACGCAGAGCACCGACACCGCACGGCAGCCGGTGTTCGGTCGGCCGCTGTCGGCGCACGGTGGAAGCCTCGGCAGTCCGGCCACCCTCCCGCGGGTCAGCGGTCGCGAGGTGCTCGCTATCTCCGATTCGCTCACGGTGGCCCCACGCTATGCGTATCCAATCGAGGCGATAGACCCACGCCGCAGCCCCAGCCCGCGCAGGACATGGCGGTCCACCGATACCTCGGAACAACACATCGCCTGGGAGCTGGACGCGACCTATACCGCCTCGATGCGGTGCGTGGGCGTCTATCTAGCTAACGCCAACTTCCGGTGGTCAACCCTGGAATATCACAACGGCGCGGCGTGGGCGGCCCTGGTTACACTAAACCTGTTCGGTGGGACGTATGCGCTAGTGCGAAACGGGGTAACTGTCACCACCACCACCGGCGATTTGCGGTGGTTCGAACAAGGCGAGGCGGTGGGTGGCTCGGTTGTGTTCGCGAGCGGCGACGTCCGGACCATCACCGCCAACGACAGCGGCCAGGGCGATACATCCTGGCGCCTGACCTGCTCGGGCATCGACGGCACGGAAAGCACCGCCGCCAGTGGAGATATTCGCCTTCCGCGTGGGTTCGCTTTCCAGTTCGCGGCCACCGATATCCGGCGTCTTCGGCTCAAAATAGCGAACCAGGATACGGCCACCGGGTATTTTGAGCTAGGCGCCCTGGTCATCGGCCAGGTGTACGCCGTCGGTCCGCAGGAGTGGGGCACCGCCGAGACATCCACACCGGACGTCCAGACGTACGAGCTACCCGGCTACCATCTCCGCGCGCGCCGCTCGCCGCCTGCTCGCCGATGGGGCGTGGAATGGCCGATGCAGTCCCTATCGGCGCTCCGCACGACAGCCACGGCTTCGCCCTTCTATGCGCCCGACGGCGCGCCCTCCGTCCGCTACGGGATGCAAAGCGACACCTATCAGCTACTCCGCGGCCTGGTCGAGGAGGGTGCCGATGCGGTGCCGGTTGTTTTCTTGCCGTCGATGTCCACGACCGACAGCGGCGCCGTGTCCGGGTCGACCGCCACCGAGACCCGCCGCGATGTGCTGTGGTACGCATACGCCGCCGACGTGGCCCTATCCTCCACCATCATCGTTGGGGACGAAGGCACCGACGAGCTGCTACGGGTCGGGCGTCTGACGCTCGAGGAGATAGTCTAGCGTGCGGTCTCTCCTGCTAGTGCTCGAGGTAGGTGGCGAGCCGAGGCGCTACACCACAGCGCCCGAGCCGCAGACCATCGGCGGCGAGACCTACCGGCCGGGCGTCGACATCAAGGGCGCGTCGGTCTTCAGCCTCGGGCAGACGTCCGCCACCATCACCGACGCGGCTACCGACTGGGTATCCATCCTGCTCGGCTACTCCGGGCCTCCGGTGTGGGCGGCCTCGGTGTCGTGGTATCCGGGCACCGGGGACACGGTGTACCCGCTACAGGTCGGGCTAGCGACGGCAGACGCAGCAGGGCGCCCGGTGTATGCGCTCACCGTCAGCATAGACAGCAGCCTAGCCGCCGGGGTGCGACTGTACCCCGACCCGAGCCTAGCTATCCAGCCCGACAGCTACCCGGTGCGCCAGTCCGATACGGGCGTCGACTTCGCCCTACAGGTGCCGTCGGTCGGCGCGATGACCCCGGTCGTCTATGGGATACCCGGCACCGATGCGCGTGGACTGTACGCAGGTCAGGCCATCGGCGGACCGGCCACGCCGGCATACCTCGGCGAGACCGGAGTAGGCGCGCCGGCTGCGCTACAGGGCACTATCGAGGTGGCCATCGGTGAAGTCGCGGCATCCACGGTGCGCGTCCACAACATGTCCTATGGTTACCGGAAGCGCGGCGACCCACGCGGCGGCACCGCCTTCGTCAACCTGCCGGTGGAGTATCGGGTGGACGGCCTCGGCCGCTCTCGGGCGGTCGTCATCGTAGACGCCGACGTGGTGCGAGCCGACTTCTATTGCGTCGAAGACGGCGAATACTGGGCGGAATGGCTCGTCGACTATGGCGGCGGCATCGTTGACCCGAGGACCGGGGCAGCGATGCGGCGGGCCTCGCTCATCCTGCCCGACCTGCTCGAACAGTGTGGGTACCCGGTGGACGCTGGCCGGTGGGGTACGCTCGAGGGTGTGCTCCTTGACTTCTGCATCACCGAGAGCGTTGACGCTGTCGACTGGATTACCCAGCATCTAGGCGCGCTTCCCTGCTCGGTGTACCGCTCGGGTGCTGGCTTCTTCGCCCAGCTCGACCCGCTCGACAGCCTCGAGGCCGGGCTAACCGTGCGCCTCGGGTCCGAGGCCGCCATAGACGACAAGCTGTCGTGGTCTGCCCCGTCGACTACCGCGTCGGAGGTCGTCGTCTCTTTCGCGCCCATCCAGGGCGCCACGGCGCGCACGGTGCGCCTCACGGCTACCGGTGCGGAGTCGGATGCCCGTGCGTCAGTCCTGTGCGCCCTGGCCGCTGCTCGGGGCCTTTCCTCGGTGGCCTCGGTGTCGCTGCCGTCGGTGTACGATGTGGCCACAGCCAACCGGCTAGCCGACCTCGTGGCGCTCGACCGATGCACCGCCGGACCCTATGCCACCATCACCACCGGAGACGAGGACTTGATGACGGCGCTTCTCCTGCTCGGCCCCGGTGCGGTGCTCACGTTGGATGAGTCCGACGACCTCGCACCGCTCGGCCTGGATGGGCGGCGGTGCTTCGTCCAGTCGATGACTTGCACCGCGTCGGGCCTTACGATGTCGGTGCGCGTACTGCGCGAGGCGGACCGATGAGCCGGCGGCCACCGGGCGGCAGGGCCGAGGGCGCGTTGACGTTCGATTACAGCTCACCGGGTATCGGTCTGCCGCTCTCGGCCGGGTGCTGTGAGCTGGACGACTTCGCCGCCTCGGAACATGAGAGCCGCTTCGGCTGGCTGCTGTGGGCTATCGGCAACGTGCAGGGTACGACCACGGCAGCACAGGCGACACCGACAGCGGCCACGGAGTACGGCCTAACGACCCTGACACCGGAGCGAAAGAATCGGGGCGGCACGCTGTACCGAGATGCGGCGTTGCCGCTCTACACGCCGGCTCTCGGTATGCTGTGGACGGCCAAGATAGCCACGGCCGATGTGTCCGGGTTGGCTGTGTGGTCCGGCTTTACGTCATCGACGACGGCCCAGGTACGCACGGCAGACTCTACGTCCCTGGTCGGGGTCCGCCTCAATACCTCGTCGACGGAGTGGGAGGGCGTAGTGAAGGACGGCAGCGGGTCCGGCAATGAGACCGCCATCAGCCTCGGCGCCGCTGTGGCGGATACCTACATCCACGCCGGGTGGGAAGTGGTGGACAGCTCGGGAAGTGATGCGGTGCAGTTTTTTACGCTCGACACATCCAACCGCGGCAGCATCGAGCGCACCGACCAGGGCGACCCGGTAGCGGCCAATATCCCGACAGGTCTCTTGCCTGTGGCGCTCGGGGTGTTCCAGACCGGCCAACAGACGTCCGGCGTAACGATAGACCTGTGGCAATTCACCGGCCGCTGGGCGAGATAGGGGGAGCGATGGGTGACCGTGGATGGCTCGTGCTCGAGCAGGGCACGCCGCTTGCTCGGCTCGTCGATGCGTACCCGGTGGGCGAGGGTCTGCCGTGCTGCTCCTTCGTGGCGGCCTGGTCGCTGTGTGTCGCTGGCCTGGTAGGCGAGGACATCGCCGCCGAGCTGTCAGCGTGGGCGCGTCTGGACTTCCCGTACTGGAAGATGGCCAACATCGTGAGCGTGAGCGGAAACGAGCTGGATGAGTGCCTACGGGATGAGGGGGATGACCGAGAGTGGCACAGCCTCGAGGCGGCGCTAAGGATGCTCGGGGGCCGCCGCTCGCTGCCGGTCGTCGTGTGCGCATCGCAGCCGGCGCCCGAGCTAGAGGCTGGCCGGTGGCACATAGTCCAGCGCTGGAGGTGGAGCGGCATCACCGGCCACACGTACTTGGTCAAGGCAGACATGGAAGGCCCCGGCGTCGTCGTGGTGCAGTCGTCGATACGACACGGCACCCGCATAGACGAAGGCACCTGGGAAGGCACAGCGGGCCTATCAGGGTATCGGGTCGCGGTCGTCACTCTGCCGAGCCTCGGCGGACCCTAGCCCCGCCACCGTTAGCATTGTCTCGGCCAGGGCGCGCACCGTCGGGCACTTGCTACCCGACAGGATGACCGCAGCGAGCCGAGCCACGCGGTACGCCTCGCGCACCTCGGGCGGCTGTCGTTGTAGGATGTGCCGCACGGCAGACGGGCTACACCCGAGCAGGTTGGCGGCCTCGGTGGACGTACGGCCCCACAGCGCATCGAGAGCGGCGGCGCGGTCTATCTCGGGTTGTCTCGGCATCACGCCGCTCCGAAGCTGGAAGATGTAGGCGGCACGCACCGCCTCGGGTCATAGTCCGGCCGCCACCGCACGAAGGCAGGGTGCCGCAGCGTGCCACGCTGATAGACGCCCCGGCCTCGGGCCTCAAAGACCCGTCCGACGTAGTGGTCGGGCCTGGCGTACATGTCCCGCCGTAGCTCGGTGGTAAGGCCCGAGACGTTGCCGATGTGCTCAAGGGTGCCGTCCGGCTGATACAGTCCGGCCTGTATGGACCGGGCGCCCTGGCCGGTGTGCTTGCCGCCGCCCTCGTTGATTCCAACACACACATAGTCCATCGTGTGGACCCGCTTACGTCTCGCCCAGCCCTCGCCCCACTGACAGCCGGCACGCTTGTATACGAGACCTTCGTAGCCCTGCTCGATGACCAGGGTGCGCCACATCTCGGCAGACTCCGCGCCGGTCCACCGGGGCACGATGCGCACTTGTGGGTGTGTGTCCAGCCCGAGAGCGGCCACGGCTTCGACCAGTAGCCGCCGCCGCTCCTCGACTGTGCGGCCCGATACGTCCACACCATCCAGCTCGGTAACGCCGAAGAGGTGTAGCGTCTGGTCAAGGCCGGCACGGTGCGCCCAGTGTGAGCCGGCGAGCCATTCGCCATGTAGCACCGAGCGACCGACGGCAGGGCGGGGCAGGTCAAGCGTGGCCTTGTAGCGGCCATGCTGCGACCACACTTCGCCGGTGTCGCCGTCGCATATGAGCTGGCCCCACATGCCGTCAAGCTTCGGCTCTACGTGCCACGCTTCCGGGTCGGCCTCTGCCGCTGCCGCATCCTCCGCATCCCAGTCGTAGAGACAGGGGCGGTCGAGCGTCAGGGCGGGGCGGTATGCGGTCGACCTACCCATCGGCGGCCGTCCAGTCACCGAGCCACGACCGCACGAAGGCGGCGGCGCCATAGGTCGCGACTTCGTACTCGTCCACATAGGCCGGCATCGGTCCGGCGCGGTAGCTCTCGGGCAGTCGGAACACCCGACCCGGCGGCAGCATCAGCCACCGCCCGAGCCTTGCACCTTCGCCGGCAGCCAGGGCGGCCGAGACCTTCGCCACGATGTCGGGCGTCGTAGTGGTCGGGCCTATGTCGGATGTGATGGTGCGGCGCTTACCCATCGGCGGCCTCCGTGTCCTGTGCGTCGGCGATGCAGACAAGAGCGGCAGCGATGGCGCGCAGGGTGTCGGGTGTGCCGTCGATATCCACAGCGGGGTCATCGTCGGTAGGCGTCTCGATGCGAGCGCCGTGGCCGCCTGCGGTCTCGAGCACTTGCCAATAGCAGTCGTCACCATCGCAGGGCGCGCCGATGCGGTATGCGATGCGGGTTGTGGTCATCGGGCCACCTTCTCGCCGTCGGCCTCTGCGACCACTCCCGCAAGGACCACACTTAGCCAAAAGGTCGAGGCGGTGTGTTCCGCGAAAGAGCTGGGCAGCCCGGTATATCGTCGCAGTAGCCACCGCATCGCATAGGCGTAGCCCTGCGGGTCGTCCAGGTCGACACGCCACCGAGACCAGGCGCTCTCGATGATGCGCCCTGTGGCGCGCTCGGCCCAGTCATCAAGCACAACCCATGCCACCGGCTCACCGATAGCCGGGTCGATGTCTTCGCCCTCGGTGGCGATTACCACGCCCCGGACAGTACCAGCGCCGCCGGTGCCGGTGCAGTCGGTTACCGGCACGCCCCGAGCGAGCGGCAGGGCCGGTATGGTGGTTTTCCAGTGTGCCATGTCTTCTCCTGTGTGGGGTCTCTGCGAGCGACACCGGCAGAGGCGCGGGGTAGCGCGATAAAGTCCCTGGCTAGACCGTCGCCGACTACTCGCCCTCTCGGACTATCGGCCGCTCGCGTCTGTCACTGTCTATGGGTCGGTGTCTGGATTACCAGCGCCGGCGCCCTGCCGGCTGTTTGCGACCGTTCGATGTGAGTTAGCGCGCTCTCGCGGGTGACTTGACTTCGCTCCTTTCGGATTCTATGCGGCCGCGCCGCTGCCGGTGTCTACCACCAAAGCCCCGTGCCGTGAGGCTACGGGGCGGGTGTCGGTGTGGGTGGGGCTAGGCTGTGCGCTTGACTGTCATCAGCATCCACCGGCCGGGGCGGGTGTTCCACCACAGGCCCGGCTCGGTGCGCCGGTAGTGCGTCTCGGTCGTACCGTTGGAGCGGTGGCGGATGCGTACCTGATGGATGCGCTTTCCTTCGCTGTTGTGTTCCCAATAGGTCACGGGGTTTCTCCTGTGTGTACATCCATACTGCACACCCCGACACGATAGGGCAAGCACTATTTCACACACCCCGACAAATACACCAGCGCGCTATGATGCGCCGGGAGGGAGGATGCGCATGGACCCGGTATCCCTGACGGTGGCTGCGGTGCTGGCGTCTCTCGGTGTCGGCTTCGCTGCCGGATGGGGCGCTAGACCGCCGGCCGGAGCCAAGGCCATCGAGGCACAGACCGAGGCCATCGAGGCGCTAGCCGACGGCAATCAGGCGTTGGTCGAGCAGGTGCAGGCGACCGCGCTAATCGATGCCGAGGCAGAGGCCGCGCTAGCCGACAAGCTCACCGACATCCCGCCGCAGTGTATCCGGGAGCTAGGGGGCGACCCGATGTCGGCGGCGTGCGCATGGTCGTGGTGCATCCGTACAGGCTCGAGCGATGCCCAGCGATGCCAGGATACGAAGCTAGCCGACTATCTCATCGAGCGCTTTCGGCTCGAGGCCGCTTGCCCCGACCCACTACCACCGACGGAAGACTGATGGACCCCGAGAGAGCGCGTGCAGAATTGCGCCGGCTACTCGCCGAGCTACCCGAAGACCGGCGCGATGTGTGGCGCGGTACGCTCGACAGCGTGGCCGATGCCTATGCGGAGTGTCGCGCCGCTCGGGTAGAGATGACCGCCCAGGTAGCCGACCTTCGGGCCGCTGCCGAGATGGCCACCGGCGTATCCGATGCTATCCGCGACAGCGTGGCAACCATCGGCGAGGCCACGGCCGTCATCCGAGACGCACGGCACGAGCTCGGCCAGCGGATACAGGTGCCCGACGTGGCCACGCTCGCCCGTATTGGCGGCGCGGTGGCTGCCGTAGTGTCGCCCATCGCGGCGGCCGTTGCCTATTTTGCGTCCGGCGGCAACGTCGGAGCGTTGCCACCGGGGAGTGGACCATGAGTGAGATAGACCAAGCGTGTGGCCAACAGGTATGGGGCACAGTGTCGGGGCTAGACCCCGAGCTAGTCACCGAGCTACGGCGCGCCCAAGAGGCCCGACGGCTTCGAGAGTCCGAGGCCATCGACCTGGACGCGCTCGCCGCTCTCGCCGAGCAGGGTGAGGCATCCGAATGGCGCCTGCGTCTCGGCCGTATCGCTCGGGCGCTCGGGCTACTTCGGCGCGACTAGAGCAGGCCGAGCTGTCCACGAGGAGCCCTGCTAATCGTTAGCACCTCGCGTTGCTGTTTCGAGAATGTGCGCTTCTGACCTACCCTTTCCCGGCTTAGCTCGTGCGCGTGCCAGCCGTCGGCTATCAGCTCGGCGATAGGCTCGGCCTCCGATACGGCGACATGCGCCCCGGCCTCATGCCACCGACGAGCCAGGGCGATAACCTCGGGCCGTCCTAAGTTATGCCCGTAGCCGGTCGTACCAACATAAGGCGGGTCGATGTAGACCCACGAGCCGGCGGGTAGCTGTGGAGGGTCGACCGTCCTGGCGTCGTCGGTGATGGTGGCGGGGAGGGTGGGGAGGGTGGCTATCTTCGTCGCGGTCGCGGTCGTGTCTTGTCGCCGGTCGCCCGGTCCGACAAACCCTGTGCGGGTGTTGCCCTGCTCGTAAGACCAGGACGACCGCACGGCGAAGCGCGCCACCTCCCGAGGGTCGACCGTCCGGGCGTCGTCGGTGATGGTGGCGGGGAGGGTGTTGGTCTCAAGCCGAGCGACCAGCCCTTGAATGCTGATGGCGCTTGAGGTTCCGCCTGTTCTGTGTGTGCGGCCGGGGCCAGCATACCGGCCTGTGCCTGCGCTGTGACTCTTTGGATTGGAGCACGACCATGCGCCCGTCAGGCACCACCGAGCCACCTCCCGAGGGTCGACCGTCCGGGCGTCGTCGGTGATGGTGGCGGGGAGGGTGGGGAGGGTGGCGAGGCGGGAGCGTAGCCCATCGGCTGACAGGTTGGCCTTTACACCACAGGCGGCAGAGGCCTCCGGTACAGGCTTCCAACAATCAGCATGTGGTGTTCTGTTTGCGATAACAAAGACCCACCGCGCCACCTCCCGAGGGTCGACCGGTGGACACTTCGCCGGACCTTCCTCACGTAGCCTCTCCCATAGGGCGCGGGGTTCCTCGTCTTTCCAGCCCCGTATATGCTCTGCCGCCGCCTGGGCTAGTGCCCTGTCGCGGTACGCCTCCAGCAATAGCCGACAGCCGGGGTCCGGCTCGCAGAGCAGGTAATGCTCGGCGCCCTGGCCTGGATGCAGCCCCATGCGCGAGAGTATCGCATCCGAGTAACCGGCCTTGCTCCCCATGCGAGACACCGGCGGCCGGGCCTTCGAGCGCTCGAGGCGCAAAGATAGGGCGGCGGTGCCGGCGCATAGCTCAACGAGTAGAGGTATCCTCATGTCCACCGCTCCCTATCCCCGCCCGGTCCCCAGTCCGACGACCGAGGATGGGCGGCGATGCGTGCGGCTACCTCTCGGGCCGCTGCTGTGTGCTCTGCACCATCCTGCTCGAGGTCGCCTATCTCGGCGCGGAGTAGGGCAAAGAAGTGGCACACGGTCCCGAGGTCGGCCGATAGGGTCGAGGCCAGGGCGCGCGCTCTCTCGGGGTCGTGCATCGTGTCCCAGATGGCGGCAAGCTCGGTGTCGTGCTCGGGGTGGATGCGCACGTATGTGACCCACCGGGTTCGGATGTTGGATGCCGTCGCGGGGCCGAAGGCATCGGCGATGCTCATCGGACACCACCGACCACGCAAGCCACCGCCAGAGCGGCCCACGAATGCGAGGCCACACCATACAGCGGACCGGGCGATGCCTTCTTTCCGCAGGCTGCCGAGCGGGTGCCGCCGTGCATCTCGAGCAGGCGAGCACGGACGAGCGCGTCTCGGCTTCCCTTGCCCGAGACATCGAGCGCCGAAAGCACCTCGCGCCGGTAGACCAGACGCATAGCGACCTCGAGCGCAATGGCCGATTGCCACAGCCGGCCGACAACTTCGGAGGTGCGGAGTAGTGACCCGCCGGCGATGCCGTACGACTGCACCCGCTCAATGCCGACCAGCTCGACCGCGTGCATCTTGACCAGCGACTTGAGCCGGCGGTGCAGTAGTGGCTCCGGGGCGAGGACCCGGGCGGAGATGCACCCGCGCC
>Ga0080013_1005212_pt1 | contig 12263 bp, 28 predicted proteins | sample ETNvirenome_6_85_FD_69236 | JGI IMG/M metagenome (GOLD analysis project Ga0080013, IMG submission 69236) | Marine viral communities from the Pacific Ocean - ETNP_6_85 (SPADES assembly) (version 2) | ecosystem: Environmental > Aquatic > Marine > Oceanic | place: Pacific Ocean | collected 2013-06-19 | reverse complement strand
CAAGAACTTTATCTAGATTAGCAAATGCAGCTGTTTTAACGGTAGATGGTAGTAATAATGTTGGTATTAACAGTACTATCCCAGACGCTAAACTGGATGTTATTGGTATTGTAAGTGCTACCAGTTTTTATGGTGATGGTAGTAATTTAAGTAATGTTATATCTGGTATTGGATTATCATATGATGGCAATTCAGTTGGAACTGCTATTACTCAGATTAATTTCTCTGGATTTGGGTCAGTAACTGCACCTGCTAGTGGATTTTCTACTGTAACTGTAGATAGATTCTTAACAATTGGTACAAGGACAGGTTCTGCTGTGACATTTAGTATTGCGGACTCTTCATTTATTGTTGAGAATCGTAGTGGTGGTGATGTAACTATTAATCTTTGATAAATAAGATATAAGGAGTTTTAAGTAAAAATGGCTAACAGATACCCTTTAATTGCCAATTCAAGTGCAAATCAGATACAAGAATTGGCATCAAGTGACAATATTGATCTTACAGACAATTCTATTGTTGGAGTAGTTGGTGTAAACGCTAGCGGCATTATTACAGCAACTTCATTTAGTGGGAGTGGTGCTAGTTTAACAGGTATTGCTGCTACTGATAATATTATTACTTCAACAGCCTCTACAATGGCTGATATCAATTCTACAGGTATTATTACAGCAACTACATTTGTTGGTGCCGTAACTGGTAACGTAACTGGTAATGCTTCTGGTTCTTCAGGATCATGTACTGGTAATTCTGCTGGATTAACTGGGTCTCCCAACATTACTATAAACAATTTAGTAGGTGTTGCTGCTACCTTTACTGGAGAAGTAACATATGAAGATGTAACAAATATAGACTCTGTTGGTATTGTAACTGCTAGAAGTGGTATTGAATTTGGTGCTGCTGGTGTTGGTGGAACTATTACAGCAGTTGGTAATGCTGAATTTGCTGGTATTACTACTGCTTCTAAATTTAGTGGACCTGGTAATATTCCTGGTAATGTTACTAGTGGCACTTACACCCTTATGGCTACAGATGCTGGTAAATTGGTATCAGCAACAGGTACAGTTACTGTTCCTGCTGCCCTATTTGAGGTTGGAGATGCAATATCAATTTATAATAATACGGCTAGTGATATGACATTAACTTGTAGTGCTCCCACAGCAGTTTATTTGGGGTCTGATGGTAGTACAGTAACAAGTCTTACACTTGCATTAAGATGTATATGCACTTTTGTATGTGTTGATACTGCAAGCAATGACACATTTGTAGCAACTGGAGGAGGATTGAGCTGATGAGTATTCTACAAATGTTAATCGGTGCTGGTAATGTTGTAGCTGCTTACGGCGCAGCATTTCAAAGCGCTGATGCTGAAAGCGAAGATGCTAACACTGCTATTAGTGGAACAGCAAATTACGGAATGGTTTTTGCTTACAGTGGAGGAGAAGTATTTGTTCATGGCAATATGAGTGCGACTGATGCACAAACCACTATTGATTTCTTCACAGGACCAGGAACACCTTCACCTTTAGCAGCTAATACTGCAGGTCTGCTTGGATATAAAGTTTCAAGATTTCCAAATAGCGAATCCACCGCCAATCCCATTAAATTTACAGGCGATAGTGGCACTGAAAATCATTTAATTCATACTAGAGGTCCCTCTGATGCAACTAGCGGATATGTAAGAGGTTCTCATCCAAACTGGAAAACAAAACATACGGATGGTTTATATGCCATCCTCGCTAAAAAAACATTCTTCAGGGGAGGTATCGCAGGATTCTTCTCAGGAGATTCTGGCACCGTTGACAACGACACTCCAAATAGAAATAGGGTTCAGTTACTTGCTGGTTCTGGTGGTCCTGGAGGCAGTGATGGAAGTGCTGGTGGACCAGCCGGCACGGCTGGCAACTCTTATGGATCTGGATGTCGTGGAGCAAGCGGAGGCGGTGGTGGAACTCAAAACAGCGGCGGTGGCGGCGGAGGTGGTCCTCACAGAACTGGAACTCCTCCTCTACCTGGAAGTGGTTTCTCAGGTGGAAGAGGATCGGGTGGATCCGCTGGAAGTGGGTATGATGGATGGTATGGCGGTGGCGGTGGTGGCCGTGACGGTGGCGATTGTGGTGGTTCTGGATACGGTGGTGGAGGATCGAGTCATGTTGATCCTTCCTTATCTAATGCTAATAACGCATTTTACCCTCCAGCAGGTCCTAGCGCCTCTCCATATTGGTATTTGAACTGCCCCACATGGAGTGCCGGTAAAACATTCGGACACAAGAGTTAAATTTATATACAAGAGTTAACTTTATTATGAAAACTTTTTATGACTTTGTTTACGTGGAGGAGAATGCTATCTCCTCCCGTAATTGTAAAAAATTAATCAATTTCTTTGAAAAAAATCCTCATAAAGAAGCGGGTAAGCAAGGGAATAGTGAGATAGATCGTAGTTTAAAAGCGTCTACGGATCTTTGTTTTGGACCTGAAGATAGTTCTGACAGAAAAATAACAAGACTTTTAGATCCATTTCTTAAATCTTTAAATAATGCGGTTATGAATACGTATTATAAAAGATTTAATGAGGGATTAACTAAACTGGAATATTGGAGTATGTGTCCTTATTTCAATATTCAAAGATATTATCCAGGAGAAGGATATTTTAACTGGCATTCAGAATCATCAAGTACACTGTCCTCTAATAGAAAAATAGTATGGATAATTTATTTGAATGATGTAGATAATGGTGGCACAGAATTCATGTATCAAAGTTTAACCACCGAAGCAAAAGAAGGTTCGATTGCAATTTGGCCTGCTGATTGGACACACATTCATAGAGGACAAACAGAACAAACTGTGGTAAAATATGTTATGACTGGATGGTACACACTTGGAGGAGAGGATTGATAGTATGTTTAGAATTAGAGGTGATAGTATGTTTACACTTCCCTTACACGTTGTAAGAACAACAAATTGGAAAGAGAAGAAAAAACAAATAAAAAAAATTATAGACTATAAAAAAATAGAAAAGAAAGGTTTACATACGTTTGGTACGGACAGGCAAAATGATGGTAAATCTTACATCAAAGACTTTGTTCGGATATTTAAAGAAGAACTTGATGATTGGTTATCCGAAATAAAAAAAGATGATTGTCTCATTACAGACCTTTGGACAGTAAGATATAAAAGGGGAGAATTTCAAGCAGTACATAATCATGGAACATTTGGATATTCTGGCATTTTGTATCTAGATTTTGATCCAAAACTGCATGAAACAACTACTTTTGTATCTCCTTTTAATGATCCATTTAACGATTACCTCAGTTGGTACAATCCAAATAATATTCAAGAAGGTGATATTTTATTTTTTCCTTCCGTAGTTCTACATCATTTTTACCCTAACACTTCTTTTATAACTAGAAGATGCGTTGTATTTGATATTAAATTTCCAGTTACGGTTAAACCATGAATTACTCAGATCCTATTGAACAAATAATCAGACAGAATTATCTTTCCTCATGGAGTTGGAACTCTCAATATGATGATGTGGGATATCTCTTTTATGAGAAAAGTGTAGATGTTTCAAAAGTCCCCAATAATGACAACTCAGAGGAAGGAATAAAAATTTTTTACTCTCATCATTTAGATCAATGGAACTTTAAAGAAAGTAAAACTTTTGAGAGAGTAAGATATCCATTATACAAAGATCTTTATTGTGAAGTTAAAGAATTAGCACAGTCTCATCTTAGTAGAAAATTATTGCCAACTTATTATACTGACAGAATTTATCACTCAGGAGATTCTTTTCCTAAATCTATTAGTGAAGACGATGGTGAGGTAAAAGTAATAGTATGCTTGGGATCAAACTTAAACCAAGAGTGGAATCAATATCTAAGAACAAGAACTTGGTATGAGGATAGAGAAACTTTAAATGTTGTATGGAAGCAAGGTGAGGAGATTGGAATTTCTTTATCGCCTGGAGATGTATTGATATACAATGGAGTAGAAGTTCCACAATGGGCTTTACCACTCCCATCTAATCAAAACAAATTTATTAAAAAAATTAAAAAAAGAGACGATACATACGTCCACCTTCTAATTTGCAATTTCGTATTTCGTGATGGTGAGAGAACACAATATGCAAAAGTATAAATTTAATTGTCCTGTTCTTAAATCTAAACTAAAAGATTACCAATCAATTAATCATAAACTTCTTAAATTTTTTGAGTCATGTGAGGGAGAAACTGTTGACATTGGACAGGGATATCGTATTAATGATTTAGAATTTCGCGATTCTTTTTCCAAACTAGATTGGAGGCAGTGCAACAATTATGAGAGAGATTGGGTAAAATACTTTTTACCTATACTTGAGAGTGAACTAACTCATATGATGTACTCATTGTCATATCAGGGCATTAAATTCCGTGGCATATGGTTTCAACAATATAAGAAGTACAATACTCATGGGTGGCACACACACGCAGAAAATTTTACTGGTGTGTATTACGTGCAATTAGATAAAAAATCACCTAACACTGAAATTGTTGACCCATTCAACAATAGAAAGATTCATCGCATGAATGTTGAAGAGGGTGATTTAATCGTTTTTCCAAGTTTTTTCATTCACAGAGCACCACCTCTTTTGAATGATACCCAAAAAACAATCATAGCATGTAATTTTAACATTACAAAACCAATAGAATCATCATATATGAATTTTTATCATGCAAACTACTTTACAAGAATTAAAGCAAAACTGGGATGGAGTTGAATTTGAAAAGCATCATTTTTTAGAGACTTATGATAAGGAATTTAAAAAGTTTTTAGATAAGGAAAATCTTAGAATTTTAGAATTGGGTATTGATAAAGGAGGTTCTCTTCACTTATGGCAAAAATATTTTTCTAACTTGTCTTTACTTGTAGGTGTTGAAAAATATAGTGATAAGATTATTATTCCCTTGAGACATCCTCTCAAATTTGAAATAGGGGATTTGGGAGAAAATTCATTTTATGATAGGTTGACAAAATATGGATCTTTTGATATTATTATAGATGATGCGTCTCATGCTGCTTCTGATATAATTCAGTCATTTGAAAATCTTTTTCCTATTCTTGCTGACGGGGGAATATACTGTATTGAAAATGTAAGTTATAGTGATGGATTGGAAAAGTTTGCATATCAACTATTATTAAATGCAAATGGAATAACTGACTGTCTTGATTATCCAGAAAGGATGAACCTTTATTCATGGTGGATTAAATCATTGCACATTGAAAATCAACTAATTATTATCAGAAAAGGTCTATGGAATTATGAAGAGAGACATCATCAAGTTAGATAATTTTATTAGTCGTTCTGATGTTAATTCTATATATCTAGATTTACGGCATAATTTTTACTGGACTGTGGTATCTGATAAACCTGGGTCAAATATCAAGAAAGCGGCGTTTGGTAGAGGATATGAGCATGAGGATCTTGTAAGAGCATTAGAAACAATACCCATGGTTTCGTATTTTGCTGATTATATTCGTAACTCAGGACTACCCATCTGCGGTAGATTAAGACATTTTTATGTGAATTGTATCAAACCTGGAGATCAATTTAATTATCACCAGGATAGATCAGGAAGCACTGTTTTAATGTATGTTAATCCTGTTTGGAAGTGGTATTGGGGTTCAGGTACAAAATTTAAGAAAGGATTTAGGACTCATTATGTTGCTGTAAAACCAGGAAGATGTGTATGCTTTTCAGGTAAAACAGATCATAAACCTGTCCCTCCCAATCTGCTATGTAATGACTTTGGTAGGTTGTCTATTGTATTTCAGTATGAGTTAAATTAAATTATGGAAATCAAACTTCACTCTTTATTTCCAACAGCGGTGGTTTCTATTTTAGACCCATCATTTTCATTAACAGAAAAAGAAAGAGATGTTATATGGAACTACCGATTAGATAATGACAACAATTATCATAACTGTCACGCAAGTTACTCTGGAAGAATTCTAGAGGATAGAAAATTGCGAAGGTTTAAAACATATTTGCAGAGACATCTTGAAGCGTATGTTTCTGATATTATGAAATGTGATAACAAAATTAAAATTACTGATTCTTGGGGTAACTATTCTCATACAGGTAATTGTCATAGACTTCATCAACACTCAAATAGTATATTGAGTGGAGCATATTATTTGCAAGTCGAGGATTCTGTGCCTTTACTTGAGTTTGAAAAACCAAACCGATACTTGTTGGAATATAAAAGGAGAGAAGAAACATCTTTTAATAGTTCAAACTATACAATTAAATTGAAAGATGGAATGTTGGTTATTTTTCCGTCCAATATTACTCACTCAGTTCCATTAAATACCTCTAACAAATGGAGAATTTCTGTGGCGTTTAATTCGTTTTTACTTGGACAGATTGACTGCGGTGGATATGAACACTTGAATATAAAAGATGCCTGATATAACTCCTCTTTTCTCTACACCGATATATCGGGATAAAATATTTTTTATTGACAAGGAAAAATCATTTATAAATGAAAAACTCCCCCATTTGATTCATCAGGGATATGATACTGGAAATGGTAAAACAACAAAAGAGAAAAATGTTTTAAATAGAAGAATTTTTCGTAGACTTAAATATAAAATTATTGAGCATGTGCAAAATTATGCTTTCAATGTTTTGCAACTTGAAGAAATTGATTTGTACATTACATCATCATGGATTAATATACATGATAAGGGTGACTTTGCACAAGAGCATGTGCATGGCAATTCTATTTTTAGTGGGGTGTTATATTTGAATGTTCCTAATGCAGACTGTGGAAGGTTAATATTTCATGTTCCATATTCTATGCCAACATTTATGACAACAACTATATTTCCAAAGGTGAAGAATGATAATATATACAATTCAAGGTCATGGAGTATCAACCCTGTATCTGAAGACTTGATCATTTTTCCATCACATCTTCTTCATAGTGTTGGAAGCAATAACTCAGATCAAATTCGTTATAGTCTTGTCTTTAATTGTTTTGTGAAAGGAAATGTGAGTGATGTAAAGACAATGGAACTAAATATTTAAAAAAATTATACTCATGGCAATTTCATCAGAAGGTTTAACTCAAGCGGAATATGAAGCACTTGATGTATTTTCATCATGGAGTTTAGTTGATGGTGTATGGACACCACCTACACCTCACCCTACTGATGGACAAATATGGAATTGGGATGAAGACGACCTAAAATGGGTATTAGCTAGGACAGTTTAACAAGTGTTACACTAAATTTCCATAGACCCCTTAAATGGGTTATTATGTATTTGTTCGTGAATGATTATGGAACTCACTGGATCAGAAAAACTACTTTTCATTGCGTCCTTTGTATGGTTAATGCATTGGGGTGTGCGTATTGCTCAGACGCTACTTAATTATGTTATTTCTTAGTTTCTCTGGTTATAACTATAGCAAGAGAAGGTGTAAGAGAGTCGTGAATTGGTTCGTGAATGAATACTTTCCACGACATAAGTTGATCATCAATGTAGATCACAAAGGACTTCTTCGTGAATGTGTCTTTGGGTGGGTATGGGCTACTGATTGTGATTATCGACCTCGTGAATTTGAGATTGAGTTGCACAATCGTATGAATGTAGAACACTACACCAAAACCCTCCTGCATGAACTGTGGCACATCCATCAGCATGTTAAGGGTGATCTTAAAGACAAAGGTCAAAAGCGTCTGTGGAAGGGTATAGACTACTCTCAGACTGATTATGATGACCAACCGTGGGAACAAGAAGCACATCAAATGGAAGACATTCTGTTTGAGAAGTATCAGTCTCACTTGACAAATTCTAATTTTCCTTTATAATTATGAAGACCGAATTCATTTGTGTTAAGCCCAGATCCAAAGTAGCATCTGATAGATTTTACAATAGGATGGACAATCTCCATTCATGTAAAGTACAAGAACGCAAGAATGGTAGAGTATATCTCAAATCTATCTCAGGACGCTATCTATTTTCTATTTCAGAGAGTGGTGATGATCATTGGGAAATTATTAAATAGTAGTTGTTTTGCTTAAGAATTATGAAAGACCAGAATGTTGTTGATTATGGAGATGATACTTATGAGGAGAAGTGGAAGAGAGCACATAGTTTATACATTGAGTCTATCTTAAAACCTGATACTGAGTTGCGGTCTTGTGCTCATAATCAGAAGTGCTATAATGAGTTAATGGGTATTCGGCAAGAAGTATTGGAATATGTAAAATCAATGTTATGGCACTCATAGATGAAATGATGAAAAATCCGTTAAGTCCAGTCAAGAACACTAGACAAAATTACTACAAACATTTGGAAAGAACCGTAATGGAAGTTGAAGTTCAGTTTAAGGATGAACCACCAGCATGGATACCATTTGAGACACTAATAGCAATGCAGGGTATAGAAGATGTTTGATCGTTTTTTTGCCCCTACTATTAAGGAAGTACCTTATCCAAATCTGTATGATAAGATTGTAAATTTAGAGAAGCGTGTTGAACAGTTGGAAGAAGAAAATATAGAACTAAATAAGAGAATTACTAATATCCAGCCAGTTGTATATAATATAACTAGTAAGGATCAATTTACTAAATAACATCGCCAAGTAAAACTACTATGTCTTATTCTATTACTCTACGTTCACCTGATGGTACTGAAAATGTAGTTGAGTGTGAAAGTGATCAATATATTCTAGATGCTGTTGAAGAAGCAGGTGTAGAGATTAGTTATTCTTGTCGTGCTGGTGCATGTTCTACTTGTGCTGGTAAGATTGTAGAAGGAACATCAGATCAATCAGAACAATCATTCCTTGATGATAAGCAACTTGAAGAAAAGTTTATTTTAACTTGTGTTGCATATCCTGAGTCTGATATGGTAATTGAAACTGAACAGGAGGAACATCTTTACGTTTAATGAATGATAAGAAGGCAGCAAAACGGATTATTAAGATTTCTAAAAAACATCCTGATTTATATACCAAAGAGGATGTTCTATATGCTAAAATGATTAAGAGACAAATCAAACAATCTAAACAAGAAAACAATGACCTCTGAATACCAACAGTATTCTCTTGACCAATTAAAAGAATGGGTGGAGAATGCTCTAGATGCAGATATAACACCACAAGAAGTGCGTGATTCTATCGTGAATACAGTTAGAGAGAAAATTGATTATCATTTGAATTGTGTTGAGCGTTCAAGTGAGTTTCTTGCTCTTTTGAAGCATCATGACAAGACAGTTGTGAAAGATGATAATGTCGTGAATGGTTCTTCACTTTTTACATCTAGTAAGGTGACTGAAGCAGCGACTGCACATGATTGGGATGATTTTTGGAAAGGAAACACTCCAGATGAATTGTTTGATGCAAAATTACAAAAGGAAGGGTATGCATATACTCCTCCAACAGATAAAATAACAGAATTTCCTAGTAGGTATTAATTATGACACTATCAAAGCAAACACTTGACCCATTAGAAGAGGCACAAGGTAACATTCGCACAGCAATTAAATCTGCTTCCGTGAATGAAAAACCTATTGTAGTACATCAACTTTCTAAACTTCTTATGGATATTGAGAACTGTAAGAGTTTTGATCACATTATGGATTTAATGGACAATCATCACTCACACTATACACCAGAAAGTTAAGAACTGTTGCTACACTATAAAGAGAGTATTAAATTTATAGATATTTCGTATAGATATGTTAGAATGTCCACACATTACTCCGAAAAACTATGATCAATCTCGATGAACGCTACGAATCTTATTTAAACGGTAATAAGAAAATGCGTATTGATGGGATTGGTGAAAGAGTTAAAGCATACGGTTGGAGAGATGATGGGAAGAATATTATAGGTCATTATGTGATTACTGAAAATTATAAGCTTTATTATAATATGGATGCTGTTTTTGTGAAGATGGAACCACTTAAAGAATTAGTTACAATCGCTTGACAAGCACCTATTTTCCTGTTATCCTTGATTTAGAGTAAATTTTTAAGATGAAATTCAAAGTGATTTTACTCACTGCTCTTTTGTTATCACCATTACCTGCATTTTCTCAGGTAAATGTGTATGATGAGTGTACTCGTTACATATACAAAGAGAGGTATATTCCCGGTTATTATGATAATAAGGGAAGGTATAGGTCAGGAACTGTAGAAAAACATAGAGAAAGAGTTCCGTGTACATCTAGTGGAGGACAACATTATAGACAATTTAATCAAAGTTCTCAACAAACACGCCAAGAAGTAGGATGTAATAGGGGAAGTAGAGTAGTGAGTGGTTTACTTGGTGGTGGTCTTGCTGCATTAGTATCTAAAAAGGATGCCTATCTTTGGTCCATTCCTGTTGGGATTATTGGTGGTGTAGCAGTAGATAAAGCAGGTTGTCCGTGAATAGTTAATATTAGTATTTTAATTGTTGTGTCGTTAGTTACACATTTTTGTTTTTTATTGGTTTTAATTTATCATGAATCGTTTTAACGTTCTTTATGCTGTTCCTTTATCTTTAATTTTAGGAGCACCAGTATCAGCACAAGCACAGTACTATCCTCCTAATTATTATGGTGGTGGAAATAATAGTCCTGTTGTTGTTCCTCCTACAGTTATTAATAATGCTCCAGCAAAAACATATATGGAGCATGAATCTAAGAAATCATGTAGTGAGAGTGAAATTGATTTGTTCTTGTTTGGTATCAAGAAAACATCAGGTGATTGCACACCTTAATATATAATATATTATAAGGATGTATGGAAAGATGAAATTAAACACAGTTATATTTGCTTCAATGTTTGCATTAGGTTCTGTTATTCCTGTAGTAGCAGAACAAACTGATTATCGTCCTGGTGGTATGTCTGAAGAGTCATGCTTTAAGTATGAATATCGTGAAGAATATGTACCAGGAACACGAAATAATCCAGGATATGTAAAATCTTATAAAGATAAGGTTGAAGTACCTTGTCGTCGTGGTACACATAGACCTCGTGGACATCATGGACATATTGAACAAAGCACTGGACCTGTTGATGATAACTCTTGTGTTGAAGGTAGTATTTTAGGTGGTATTACTGGAGGTGCTCTTGGTGGTGTATTAGCAACGAAAGATAATTGGATTTGGTCTATTCCTGCTGGTGTAATTGGTGGAGCAATGACTGGGTGTCAGATTGATGGTGGTTAACATCTGAGGCCCGGAAAGTGTATTCTTATTGTAAATTCCGTGAATGAAATGTTTGACTACGAGGATGAATCTGGTGAAATGGAAGAGTTTATTGCTAAGTGTGAAAGAGAAGCAGCAAGATTAGAAATCACGGTTGACTATTATATTGCAGAATTTTGTGTAGTATGATAGAATGTAAATGTAATTCTTTGAGGAGTTTGCTACATGGATCATGACATGCACATTGATTATAATAGACATCTCATGCATAAGAATGTATGGAGAGTTTATGTAGAGATGCCAATGCAAAATGCACCAGCAGATGATCCTGTTTTTATGGATATTGCAGTTGATGTTATTGCACCTGATCGTGATTTAGCACAGTATATTGTAGCAAGGATGTATCCTGATTATGGATCAATTAGTGTCAATCATTCCCCACTTTCCGCATAAAGAACCGGATGGGTATTCATATGAAACAAGAGAATTTAAGAGTAATGTTGCTGCTATATGGTTGCATCATCATTACGATTATATCTACAGTGGGGGTAAACCTGTTACCACTATCTGGGGGTTCTATAATGTTAGAACCAAGTGCTATTATGCGCCTATTAGCTCCACCAAGCAAGGAAATAAGGTAGAGATATCACAAACTACCCCTTATTCTGCAATGCCACGCAAACTTAATCCATTGGAGACTGTATTGTATGCCTGATGATTATATACCGAAAGTAAATGACTATGTTATATGGGATAAAGGCAGACATAATAATGATGAAGGATGGGTATATTTTGTAGATAAAGAATATATTACAATAGAAGTTGGAGTAAGACCTATACTAGAGAAACCATGTATGAATGGAAAGAGGAGATTACATCATAATATTCATACTCTTCTTTTATGTTTCCCTGATCAATGGAAGGAATTAAAGTATATTAAATCTCGTGAATCAAAGTATAACTGAGGCTCCGAAAGTGTCCTATTATTGTAATCAACATTAATTATGAAGTCATCTGAAGTTTTAAAATCACTTAAAGAACTGAGAATAACATGGCGTAAGCAATCGTTTTCTTAT
>Ga0080013_1005211_pt1 | contig 12263 bp, 12 predicted proteins | sample ETNvirenome_6_85_FD_69236 | JGI IMG/M metagenome (GOLD analysis project Ga0080013, IMG submission 69236) | Marine viral communities from the Pacific Ocean - ETNP_6_85 (SPADES assembly) (version 2) | ecosystem: Environmental > Aquatic > Marine > Oceanic | place: Pacific Ocean | collected 2013-06-19 | reverse complement strand
ATCAACAAGGGACAAGGGTCAAGTTTTCCAACAAGAGAATTTGCGGAAGCAGGTGCAAAGCAATTGGGTAGTGCTACCGGAAAGAAATATACTGTATATGATAGCCGCATCGCCTTCTCCCCGGCGATAAGAAAGAAATCTCAGTTAAGTTCCTCGTACTTTGAAAAGTATCTCAACCACCCACCGGTCGGTATGTCGAAGAAGCACGCTGGAATATACATTGTACTTTCTTCGGATCTGCCCGGCCAGTGGAGAAGGTGGCCTCCATATGAGGCTTATCCTCAGGACCCCTCTACCAAAGTCTAGTTTAACAAGAAAACTGAAATTTCTAGACTATTTAATAATATGGAGACTTCATTATGAAAATACGTATTATTAAAGAACATTCTATGCGAGGTCCTGATGTGCATCACCATGATTCTGTTCGTAAAGAAAAAATTCTTTCTCTTAATCAACTAATCAAAGATGCCGGCCTTAATTCAAAGATGATAGCAATAGATCTTTGCTGGGGGAATGAAAAATGTCCTCCACCCGGAATGCCAGAGGTGGCTATCGCCGCTAATAAGCAGGGAAAAGGTTATCCAACAAGAGAATTTGCCCAAGCAGGAGCAGAACAACTAAGTCGTGCTACTGGAATGAATTTTACTGTACACGATAGTGGAAAGAACACCTTTTATATCGTGGAACCTCAAACCCTTGAGGAGGTCAATTGGGAGGACCACTCTGAACACGGCCACGAAAATCCAAGGACTCCCGGTCGAAGATTCCTGACTTGGGACAAAATGGCAAAAAGGCTCGCATTTCAAATAACTAAGGATATTGGCCAACCTAAAATATCTGGGGATGGCAAGAGTTATACATGGAATGTAGGTGAAGGATTCCGTCAATCTTTAGATGACTATAGCAATCTCACGATAAAACTAGAATTTGAAGTTAGGGAAGAAGAAGAAGCAGCCAGATTCCACCGAGTAAAGGCGTCGGAGAAATAGTTATGAAAATACGCTTCGCTAAAGAAACTAAAGAAGCTGGTGAGGGCTTTGATCTAAAGGGAGCAGTTGCTAAGCTATATAATGACTGGAACCCTGAAACGGACGAAGGCCAACAATATAAGGATGATCTACAAGAACTAATTGTTCTGTCTAACAATAGAGTGAATATGAAAGGACGTTTAGATTATCCCTCAAGTGAGCCTCCATTAGAAGAAAACTGTATATCAAAAAGTTCTCCATTGAAAAAAACTCCACCAAATGACCCTCCATTAGAAGAAGCGGCCTCTGAGTATGTTTATGGTGTAAAAAATCCTGGTCGAGTTGCAAATATATATCGAATAAAGATAGTTAAACGATGAAACTAATACTTGAAAATTGGAGAAAGTATCTTACAGAACAAGATTCTGGTTTTAGGGGCGAACTCCCTAGCGAAGAGGCCGTTATAAAAGAGTTTAGAGGACTACTATTACAGTGGTTTGATACTTATAAGCCAGATACTCCTTTGGGAAAAAAATTATATAATTGGATTGGAAGATCAAACCCTAAAGTAACCGGTCTCGGCGCGAACTGGGAAGAGGTAGCATTTAACAATTTAAGGAAAATGCTTGAAGAAATTACAATTGAAGTTGGGTACTCTGGCCGGGAGACTAGTTATCGCGGTCAGACAGTTCACAAGGATTCCCTAGCTTCATATGGGTATTCGACTAGTAAATATCCAACGGGTATTTTCATAATTAATTATACTAAATATTATGAAGGACCAGGAGATTATAAAAGGATGATTGCGAAACATGAAGGGCAACATTGGCTAGACAACTTTAAAAACTTTATGGCGCGAACCGGCCGAAAAAAGGATGATGTTAATCTACCTGAACGGGGCTATGCTTCTTCTTCTGGGGAAGACTTAGAATTATTAAGTAAAATATTTATGTCTCAGCCGATTGAAGGACACGGTTTAAGCGAAAAACAAATAGCTTATTTTGGAAGTAAAGTAGAACAAAGAGCTTACTTATTAACTTTTTCTACTAGTTTGAGTTCTGAACAGTTAAAAAAAATCTGTGCCACACAGAAATTTATAGTTTCTGAGGGAGGAATGCAGAAGCTTATCGATGAAGGTAAATATACTAAACTTTTTGAATATTTAGGAAAATTTAAGCCAGAACTAACTTTATTTGTTAATTGTAATGATTTAGGTGGTGTTCTCGATGCTGCAAGTAAGTTTGTTATGCATGCTAAAAAAACAAGTGCAAGATATGCTTAAGACAGAATTTTCAAACTATTTAATATTATGAAGCTAATACTTGAAAATTGGAGAAAGTTTAAAGACGAAACTCTAAACGAGGTAGAACCGGCCCGTCGGAATAGGCCGTATGGACGAGATAGCATACCAGGCGCACCCGCCAGGAGCTTTACGGTCAGGCACCCTCTTAATGATCCAGGCATCAAGAGCAATCGTGGCTTTGAAATGAGTAGATATGTTGTCGGCCCAAATAAAGGTAAAAAAACGCACCATAACGGTATTGACTTCAATGTGGGGCTAGGGACGGAGGTCTACGCGGCTGCCTCCGGGATTGTGACGACCGCCCAGGCTGACGATACATATGACCCAGAAAACCCAGAGAGCCCGAATTCCGATCCGTCGGGCAAACACATCATCATCGAGCACCCTCATACTGACGGAGTCTACACCACTCAGTATCTCCACCTGAGCGAACTCAAAGTGGGGCGGGGGGCCACGGTGAAGGAAGGTGATCCGATCGGCTATACGGGCATGACGGGAGCTGCCAACGGCCCTCATCTGCACTTTGCCATGTCCCTTCGCAAGCCTGCCGCAGGCAGGAAGGCAGGGTGGCTAGATCCCGCACTGTTCATCCGGTCGAGTCCTAAAGACTAAACAATGAAGCTAATACTTGAAAATTGGAGAAAGTATTGCAAACAAGAGCTTATATTAGAAGCTCTTATACGCGAATTCGACAGCAGTGATCGAGAATCTCTTATGAGTATAGGAGATCAGTTCACAATTTCATATGAAATCGAGTTAGAAAGCGAAGACCCCATTGGAGAAGACGGGGGCAGCCCATCTTTGGATTTAGATCGAGCAAGAAATTATATGAGTCTTGATTACTTTTATGAATCTGCCTCTACGCGCCAGGCTGATAGCATTTTTCAATATGATTTTAAGATTCAAGATGCAGAAGATTTAGCGAATCATTACTTAACTGATGAATTAGAGTGTTCCACAAGTTGTGGAGAAAACGTTGAACAAGCCTTTCTAATTGCTATCGCGTTGGAAGAAGAACCAAAATTTCAAGATAACCTTCTTAAGTTTTTTGCAGGCACTTCGGAAAAGTCCGATACAAACCCTATTATTACATCACACCTCATGAATTTCGTTTCGATGAGTCCAGAAGAATTTAAGCAACTTGGTTTAGAGATATATGAAGACAAGCAAATCCAAATACCATTTGAAAGTGATATTAAATGGAAAACGGGGCAGGGTCCATTTATTCAGGCTGTACGAGACGGAGGTGAACTAGCAAGGATTACGCAGCATGAAGATGGAAAGTATGAGGTTGACAGCAATCTAGAAAGGCTCCCCCAGAGAGAAACCTACCACCCTTCGGGAGCCAAAGCTCCTTTGCTCTATGACACGTTTGGAGAAGCGACGGCAGCGGTTGAGGCGGCAGCCATAGAGCCAGTTTTTAGGGCTAAAGGCTTGTCTAATTTTATATCTAGATATTTTTTCAATCTTATGAATACAGATAAGGAAAGATATGAATTAGAGGATCTTCCTTCACACCCCACACGGCGTGCTCCACACCGGATCGCCCAAGTAGCTTTTCGGGGCGCTCGCCAGTCGAAGCTCGGGCCTGCACTCCCAGATATAGGCCTTTTAGATTTTTTATCGTATTTCAATAATGAAGAATACTCTGATCTAGCTGATGAGCTTAGGGGGATAGCAGAAGGGGCTCTGGATAACATTATTAACCCAGGCCAGTATACCACTGCCGAGGAGATTGTAACCGGATATGGCTATACACAGGACAAACACCCAATCCTATGGTCTGTGCAACAAAAAATATCTGACGAAATGCAAGAACACATAGAAAAGGAAGCAGGTAGCGAGTATCAAGAATATCAAGATGATCCTATTGATTTCTTAGAAAACTTTGGTGTTGATGTTGACGAAGAATTTGGGACTACAATGGAAGGAGCAGACTACGAGGACATGTTAAGAGAGCATCTTCCTAACCTTATGAGAGAATATGGAGACAAATTAAAGTTTGAAAGTGATCTATCACTCTCTAATGGTGTTGAATTCTCTATGGACACTCCTAAGTTCTTAATTGGCCTTGATGAAGCTTTTAAATTCTTAAAACTATTCTTTGAAGACTTTAATAATCAAACTAATTTTAGTTTCGACGAGAAAACAGGCTTACATACAAATATAGGCTTCCTGCCGCTAGAAGATAGCGAAGAAGCGCCCGATCCTCTAAATTTAATAAAAGGTCTTCTTTTTCTTAACGACGATTTTGCTAAAAAAGGCTTTGAAAACAGAAAAAATTCTCGTTGGGCCCGAGATATCAAAGATATTGCTATTAAGTACATATCTGGCAACCCTGAACATGCTCGTGCTCCTAAATATACAGATTTGTTGAAAGATAAAGAAGGAATTAAAGAATTAAGTAGTGTTTTATCCGCTAAAGTATTGAAAGCAGCCCAAATGGCTGGGGCAAAATCCCTGGGCATGAATATAACTTATATTAATAGATTAAACTACATAGAATTTAGGTATCCTGGCAGTGTAGACCCAACATATGACAGAATGGTCGATGCTACGCTCTATTATTCACATATTGTAAGAACTATTTTTGATAAAACCTATAAAAGAAGAGAATTTCTACAAAAATTGTCTGGTTTTCTTTCTAATTTGGAAGAAGACACAGCCTCGTCGGCAAGGTCTGGGGGCCAATCACTCAAGGGAATGATGCTTGCTGGCGCTGGGACGGTCTTTATGCTTGATATGAGTATGGGTAAAGACTGGTTTGGGCAGGATTGGAAGGTTCGGAGGGCAAAAGAAACGAATATGGGCGATATTCAAACATTTCTTATCGTTCGATCTGGGGGTGTCCACGAGACCGACCCCTATGACGGAGATCAAATAAATAAAATTAAAAGGATGTGGATCGCGGCGCTGGGGATGCCACTCGCCCATGGCGCTGGCGCTGTTCCATCTTCAAGTGTTCACATACCTATGATATATAATGGTCTAAAGCGAATTGATAAAAAAAGCAAGAAAAGTAAGGAAAATTATGTTGCAGTTTTTTACAGTCCAGCTTTGAGGATCGGCTCGTCGACGTGGGAATCGTCTTCAAACGTGACAGGAGTGGCGTTGTCCTATAAAGTTCCTGGTCCTGAGGTAGGACTGACCTTTGAGCGTCATGAAATTCCTCTTTTGCAACTACTGGGTGGGGAGGTAAACGATTACCATCTATTCGATGCCGATTTAATCCAAGCTCCAGAGGGAAGCGAAGAAGAAAAGAAAAGAAATAATGCCTTGGCTCTAATGGGTTATATGGCTGCTAAGAACGATTTAAAGAAATTAGCGTTTGCCAGTGGCGAAGTGGCCGAAGCTATAGCTTATTTAAAGAAAGAATTTAAAAGATTTAAAAAACGAAGATAAAAACCTTTTCAAAAATGAAAACTATTTAGTTATGTACTATAGGGCCACTTCTATATGAATGATATACTGAATAACTGGAACAGGTGGGTTGCTGCTGAATCTGTGAAGGAACTCATAACAGAAGGCATCGAGGATATCGGGCTAAACGAAGAAGAAATAGCTGAGATTCGCGGAGAACTCCTTGGTCTCTCTAGCAAAACTATAACTTGGTATGGAAGCTACCTTAAATCAATATTAGTTGCACCAGAAAGAGATATAGTTGACGTAAGGAGATATTTTCTCCAGCTTTTACATGACATAGCCCACCACCAGATCGACCAGAAGGACTTCAGGTCGATGCGTCCACGGGACATTCCTCGTGATGCATACCTGGGGAGCGATGACATTCTCCTATATATGGAATATTTTGATGAAATTATCGCGAAACGTCGACCCAGAGACAGCAAAACGTATATTCTTGGTTTTAAAAACGTTAAGAAAACAGTTAAAGGGCTCTCTTCTATTCTGACTAACGTAATACCCAAAAAGTATCCTAACGTAGGCTCCTCAAAGGAGCTTCAAGCTAAGATAACAGCTTTTATAGAAGTTAGAATAAAATCAATTCGTAGTTCAGCCTTTTATCTTGCTTTCAACAGAACGACTTCTGTTAAAGAGGCCCTAAAAGTAGATGAGAATGCTGTTGGCGAATTGAATACTAATATAACCGACCGACAGACAGCACCTCGGAAGGAGTCTCTATATAATACCATGTCGTTGATCCAGGACATGGAAAACAATGCAAGAAAGATTGTCGATCGTGCCGAAGTCCCAGCTCAAATTGTTCATAAATTTCCTAATGGCTTCTACTGGTACGACCTCAGAAAGCAGACATGTAGAGATGAGAAAGAAAGAATGAAGCATTGTGGAGAAGCCCAGTCAGGCGGAACGCTAATATCTCTACGATATAGGATGAGAAAGAGAGAACCTTCTAAATCTTTTGTAACTTTGGAATTCGACGGCGTCAGTTTATTCCAAATCAAGGGATTTCAAATGGTGGGAGATGTAAAGTATGGAAATCGTGTACCACCCAAAACTATTAGTGGGCCAGGTGGTGAAAAAGCCAATCTTTGGGATATGATTGCTTGGTTTATAAGGAATATGGATGTAAAATACGTTAGGGAAAAAGGTCAGTACTCGGATAGTCCTGAGGAATTTATTCCAATGATTGAATATCTGGAAGATGCTACGGGAATTTCCATATATACCACAAAAGAGAAGCTTGAAAAGGAGTTGGCCAGCATAAAAAATGAATATCGAGATGCTTTCGACCACTTCAATGTATACTATGAGGTAGAAGAAGGTTATGATGATGATGACACAACAACTTATTTTCGTGCGATGGCCACAGTTAGATTTGATCTGGATGATCTCCTGCCAGACGGAGTAAACTTGATTAACAAGGGTCCAGGATTAGAAGGTCATGAGAGGATATCAAGTTCGATTAGTTATATGTTGTCGAAAAGATTAGAAGCTTATTCTGAACACGTATTTGCGATTACTAACTTTAATACCCTCGCGGGTAGCAGGGGCTTTCGTTTTACCACCAGGGTCCAGGGCGGGAATCAGTATGGCGATAGTCCGGAAGATTTTAAGACTTTTTGCAGTGCTATGGCAGATTTAGAAGAAAAGCTAGAAGACATTAGAAAAGAAGTCGTAGTCTATTTACTAGAAAATAAAATTATACAAATTATATCCGAGGATTTTATAAAATACATAGAAGAAGAGGTTGGCCAGTTAGGGAAAAAGCTAAAATATGTAAGCGAAATTGAATTTGACGAAGATAATATAACAGCCGGAATGAAATTCCATTTTTACAAAAATTGGAGAAGCGAAGATGGTTGGGAAATTGTAAACTTTAATAAGTATGATAATCCTGACTCTGGGATTCCCGTTCGAGCTTTCTGGGCATATGTCGGGGGGGCGGTGCGTCATCTTAAAGGAAACATAGGTGGTTTAATTTTTACCGAAATAGCGAAATTTAATGAAAAAATCCGCCAACATACCAAGTCATCCTTCGGTCCCGCTGAACCGCTCGGTCGGAGCCCGTGGGGTCAGCAAGGTCTTCCACTAGAAATACCAAGTTTAGATATATTAAAACATTATTTTTCTCAAGAAGATATAGAGATCGATCTTTTTATGGGCGGCGCTGACGACCCAAGACTCAAAATTGGAATAACTATGAAGATGTTACCCACTTCTTCGGCAAAAGTTATATTACAGAAAATTGGGATAATTACCTTTATTGATTCAAAGTTCATTACAATTTTAGAAGAAATGGAAAAATATATTGATTCTATTATGGAAACTTTAGTTCAAAAGCAGGTGGTTGGCGTCACAGCCGTGGAGGCAGCTCTCGCTGAGCTGCCTCCCATAGAAACCTGGGGATTCAACCCATTGGTTTCCATCCGTGGATCGATACCTCGTGAGGAGCCGGATGTTTACGGCAGACAGCAGGGTATGCGGGTGCGAAACCAAGGCACACACACCCCAGGCCCGCCATTTCTTACTCTGCGAGGGCGTAACCAGCCTGATCGACTTACTGAAAAGGTCTATAATAACATCTTAAAAATCCTTAAAACTAATAAAGGAAAAGCAAAATGAAACTTCTATTTGAAAACTGGAGAAAATATCTCCTAAAAGAAAATGAAGAGTCTTTTGAAGAAGAATCAGAAGAATCAGAAGAAACTGGGGAGTCAGGATATCCTTCTAAAATTGCAAGATTAATTCTAAGTGGTGAAGATCATGGTGCCCAGGCTCGGGCGCTTGTTTTAGCCCTTCCGTCGGTGAATATTGGTGATGTACTCGATATTTATATGTATGAAGTTATGAAGAAAATAAAACCATTAGTTAGCGCGCTCCTTGAACTTAGAGAGGCGAAGGCCAAGAGGAAATCTTGGGACGATGAGCTTGCGGACGAGTGGCCCGAGGTCAGGGTAGCTGAAAAAGAAAGACACTATTCTGAATTAAACTCTGACTTCTATGAATTTGCTACCCTTGCCAATGGAGGTATACTAGCCTTCTTGTTTCCAGGGGGTCCATGGACCCATAAGGAGTTAATCGCGGCCCATGGACCTGCTGTTTTGATACATCGTCTCGGTATCGGCTCAGACAATATGTTTCTGTCGAGAGACGAGCATAGAAGGGTAATCATGCAGCTGTCGCCCGACGATTCCCGTTACCACCAGGAGAAGTGGAACGGATCACCCACCGACAGCCCAGCATATAATTTTGAGCCCGCTAACTGGGCAGAGATAAAAAGATTAAGTGAAAAGCGTCAGCTTTATGAAAGACTTTGGGAAAGAAATCTAGAAAAAAGTGAAGAGGAGGGCCCAGATGAAACTTCTATTTGAAAACTGGAGAAAATATGTAAAAGAAAATGAAGAGTCCTTCGTAGAAGGACCAGAAGAAACTGGGGAGTCGGAAGGGTCAGGATATCCTTCTAAAATTGCAAGATTAATTCTAAGTGGTGAAGATCATGGTGCCCAGGCTCGGGAGCTTGTTTTAACCCTTCCGTCGGTAAATATTGGTGAGGTACTAGACGCTTTTATGCATGAAGTTATGAAGAAAACAAAACCATTAGTTACTGCAATGCTTGCACACTGGGAGGCGGAGCGGCTCTGGGGGAGCTTCCACCCTGATCGACTTGGGGGACTACCCGTGGCGGACCCCGAGGACCTGGGGGAAGTCGTTTTTAATATACAGGTCGATCTTGTTGATTTCCAAGAACTTGCTAATGATGGCATGGCGGACTTCTTATGGCCGAGGTACGTAAGTGACTGGCGTCAGTCGGCGTCCCATCGCGCCGGGTTATCTACCTACGAGATCGTGGCTAAGCGTTTAGGGGAACTCGGTATCAGTTCGAGGGGCTGGTTTCTGCACCCGACCGATCTTAGTGAGGCAGTAATCAAACAACTTAAGGGCGGTGCATATAATTTTGAGCCTTCTAGCTGGGCAGAGATAAGAGAATTAAGTGAAAAGCGTCAGCTTTATGAAAGACTTTGGGAAAAAAGTCTAGAAAAAAGTGAAGAGGAAAGTCCAGATGAAACTTCTATTTGAAAACTGGAGAAAATATCTCCTAAAAGAAGATATTAGTCCAGCAATTGATGAGTTTAAGCAGTGTTATGAAGAACTAAAAAAGCAAGCAGAAGTGGCTCATCGACCGACGCCGACACAACCGATGATTATCGAGACACCATATGTCGGCTGCACCTACAATGGAGAGGACATTCTGCGGGCAAAATGTTTAAAGAGCTTTAGGTATCTTGGCACAGGGTCATTTCGGTCGGTATTCGCTGTACCAGACAACCCAGATATTGTCCTTAAGGTTATAAATGTTGATAATCACGGGAACGGAATTGTTAAGCGCGAACCTAAAACCGCTATTCAGTCCAATAAAGAAGAAACTCAATTTGGTCGTGAACCAAAATTCATTGAATTCTCACCAAAAGTCTATGAAGTGGCAGAGGACTATTTTTGGATAACTGCCCAAAGAGTTATCCCAATGGCTAATGCACCAGACAAAGATAGAGTTATGCTTAATTTTTTTCCAGGATTTGAGAATCATTGGGGAGGGTTCGAATGGTTTGTCTGGACCAAGGCACTTAATAGTTATGTTAATTACATAAAGTATGGCAAATGGGTTACTAGACATGAAGCTAAAGCTCTAGACATATATGCTCGTGAATCTGATGTTGGTGTGGCTGGGGCGATTAAACGCCGTGCTGACCAAGAGCGTGACCTGATGCGCGGTCGCACTAGGCCAGCGGACGTGCCACCTGAGGATTTTGACCCGGCAGAGGAAGAACTAGCAAGCAAACAAACGTTTACTTCTTTAAAGGGGCTTCCCCGAAGATCCAAAAGCTTTAAGGCAGGAGGTCTAGTGAGTAAAGCCGAAGCTGAGCACGAAACTCCTCCCTGGATGGAGGGGCACCCCAAAAAAATGCAAGAAGCAGTCAAAGACCCAAATCATCTTATTCATCGATTAGTTAACTTTGTACTAGAGAAAGATTTAACGACATGGGATTTCAAGTCTGCTAATGTAGGCTATGTTATCGAGGGTGGCGAAAATCGTTTTGTTGTTTTAGATCCAGTTGCCCGTATGGACAAAAACTAAAACTAATAAAATATTTAAGTTCTAGAGACTGGAATAAGAAACGTACTATTTATAACAGAGAACAAGAGGATCATTTATGAAAATACGCATTATAAAAGAATCTTTAGGAGACCATTTTAGCGAGCCGGAAGAAACCGAAAGTGATGTTGATCCAAAAGAACTTGAAAAAGAATATTCTCCAACGGTTAAAATCATCAGCGCGGCCAAGACGATCAGCTCTTTAATTAACGCATCGATTATTAAGATGGTCCATAGAACCATAGCTCACAAGAATCAGTCGGCGCGCAAACGAGGAGAGGAGGCCATTGTTGAAGAGCTTAGACGTATCGTGACGTTGGCCAAGGAAATTTCAACAGAAGCAGAGACTCTTGGTGGCGAGACTGAAACTGAAGCGGGTGAGGAGGACTACCAATGAGCGCTAAGAATATGGATAAAGTGTGGAAAGTTTTTACTGTTGTTCTAGGAGTTGTGATAATGCCCCTTGCAGGCTGGGTTTGGAATACAAATGTCGCCATGGCTCAACTAGATAATGATCTCGGAGACATAGAATCAGCTCTGGTTACAATAGAAAACAAGATTGAAGAAGCCGAAATTAACTCCAGAGCAATTATATCAATAGAAAAAGACATTGAATATATGAAAGCAGCCTTAACTCGTATCGAGAGACTCGTGGCAGACCCATGAAACTAATCACTGAAGCTCAACTAAACAAACTTATTCTAGAAGAAACAAGAAAGCTTATTAACGAAACGATAGATTCTGAAGAAGGCGGCTTTTTAAGTAAGTTAACAGGTATGTTTAAGCGCAGAAAACCAGAAGAAGACTCTTCTTTACCTGTGGAGGCTCCCTTATCAGTAGATGATGAGAGGCTAAAGAAAGGAATTGATAACTATATGAATAGATATCATCGTGGCCAGAAATATGAGATTGGAGATATAGATTGGGGCAGACAAGACCCCTTGTCTTCACCGCCAAGGGATGATGGTAAAGAGCCGGATATGGAAGAAGTAAAAAAGGAATATGGCTATAAAGTAATGGTTTCTTTCGAAGAAGATGAAGTAGGGGGGCGATCTCACGTACCTGGCAGACCGGATCGTGAACGTGAGTATATCATGTGGGTGTCTGACGACCCTGAGCAGAGCCATCAAGACTCTGGGTTTGTGGAGATACCAAACACGGATCCACCATTGTATATCTACGGTGAACAGATAAAATGAACTTAATCCTTCTCCTCATTATGACCACGTCAGCTTCTCCTGAGCCCACAGAAGCTCTTGTGAGCGTTCAGCAGGATCAACAGGACCCGGTACCCCCTGAGGAGGTTGGGCGCTGTCAGGACGGCGTTGACGACCTCAAGAACAGCATACTTGGTTTAGAGTTCTACTTGCGAGATAGAAAAGAACATAAAGAGTTCTGTTCTCACCTGGAATGGGAGCAA
>Ga0080013_1005210_pt1 | contig 12264 bp, 9 predicted proteins | sample ETNvirenome_6_85_FD_69236 | JGI IMG/M metagenome (GOLD analysis project Ga0080013, IMG submission 69236) | Marine viral communities from the Pacific Ocean - ETNP_6_85 (SPADES assembly) (version 2) | ecosystem: Environmental > Aquatic > Marine > Oceanic | place: Pacific Ocean | collected 2013-06-19 | reverse complement strand
CCGAAATCGCGCACAAAGCTCTCATTTAAAGCTTCCTTGCGCGGAACGCTTAATTTAACTATTAATGGTTGTGCCGTGTTTGACATAAAAGTCCCTCAAAATATATAGTAATTAGTTCATATTTAAACAAAGGTTATTTGCTATCAGGAGATGGCATTGAGGGCGGAGCGTTGCCTGGGCCCAGTGTTGATGAACGACTAGTCTTTCCTCTTGTCGATTCCTTTACAGCCTCGGCTTCATCTTCCTTCTGCTTAACAAGCCTTTTCACAAACCATTCACGCAGCTTAATGGGCAAGTTATAGGCCTCCATGAGTCCCCAGCCGCCATGATATTTCAGAAAGAAAAACTGTTCATAAACGTTTTGGTGATAATCAGTTGTTAGGCCAAAAAAAGTCGGTCGTAAAGGGAAACGTGATGTCGTCCTCGTATCCACAATTGGTACAGACGAACTCCTTCCGCAAAGTGATGGAAGGAGAGACACCCTCATAGGCCTTCCGCAAAAATCGCGAATCTCTCAGAGGCAGGGAGTCTACATAACGGCCTATTGTTTCCTGATCATCATGATCCATCACGGATGCAATCATAAAGTTCAGCTGATCGGTTATCAGGCTGTCGGCCTGCTTCTTTTTCTTTCGCTTATCCGTCAAATCTGACAGGGCCCTCTCATCATGGCCGTTCAAAAGGCGCAAAACCACCGAAACCGGCGAATTTGGAACCTCTACCTCAAAGCGGCCGCCGCCGAGATGCTTGCTAGAGATCTCCTCAAGCTGATATTCGTTAAGGGGACCATCGACGTCAGCCTCATCTAGATTATATTCGTATGAGTCGGCCTTAAGGCACGATGAACACGTTATCGTAGTTGTATAGTCGCTGCCATAGCCGGATTTCCGGGCATGAATCAGGATTGCGTTGCGATCGCAAACCAAAAGGTCTCTGGAGCGGAGCTTTCTATCAACCAACAGGCTGTCGATTAAGCGGTCTAGGACAAGACCTTTTTCCAAGAGCGATCGAGAGGCCAACAAATCCTCTTCTCTGGCTGTCATAAACTTAATTTCAACAGTTTCCTCTCCGCAGAGGATATGTCCCTCAGGATAGTATTCTCCCTTGGATGGAAGGGGGACAAATTCCGTTGGAACGATAAACGACAGCGGCTCTGGGCTTTGTGCCTGTTCTACGGTTTCTGGAAGATTGTCTGGGTCCGGGTGCGGTGCTCCGAGCCGGTCTGCATTGTTTCTACGTGTCAAGTGACACCTCTCTTTCTTTAATAATTATATCAGTAACGAATTTTTATTTAAACTGTTTTGTGGCCGATCGTCAAGATTAGTCGGCGGCTCTGGATCCGCGCTGGCCCGGGCGTTCATCATGCAGGTGCGAAATGCTCTTGGATGTGGTTCGCCCATTAGCCAAAAGTTTGTTTATTTTGGTGACGTCTTTCTCTCTCATGGCTTGTTCAATGTCGCGGTTACGTTCCGGCAATTGGTCATAATCAAGGCCCTTATAGTCTGCCGGAGACAGCGGAGGGGCCTTATTAAAGCCTCGGTCGGCGTGCTCTTTGGTTAGACCTTGCCGGGTTTTTTTTGCTTCGCCAGCATCGGTCTTCATCCAATTGGGATGATTCGTGATAATCCTTTTCTTGTTGGGGAGATAGCCGTGCGCGTTGTCATATCGGCTCTCGCCCTGGTGGAGAGTGTTGGTTTGCGGGTTTCGTTGATCCCTTATCTCATAAGAATAGAATTCCGACATGCCGGTTGTCTTTCCATAGCCCAATGTCACAGTAACTCTCATCAAATTATTGCTTCCATATGTATAATCACTAAATTGCACATTCTTGATAATTGGATCAACAAGCTTGTGTATTCCGATAACTGGAGCGGTGGCCCACCATCCCTCAGCGTCGGTTGGCTTCTCCTTAAGTTGCTTAATGCGCTGGGCGTTGCTTGTTCCCACTTTAAAATCTCGTTGTTGTGCGCCATATTCTTTAATAATAACAGTTCGATTGGTACGCTCCGTATCGCGGAACGCATAATAAGGGAACAACTCAACAGATCCCTTTCCTCTTCCGCTTTTTTTGTCACTCTCGCCGGCGAAGGCGGCCATGGCAAATAAAAGATTTAAAGAAAAATGCAAATCATCCTGCGGTGTTATAACAAACTGAAGGGTGGCATCCCCGATACTGTAGGTATTAAGCCCGTCGTCGGGGATAGGCTCTCCGGCGTCGGACTCGGCCTGGAAGCCTTGATGGAATTGTATATTGGGGGGCATAAACGAGACCCCCAAATATTCCGCGCTTCGAAGACGGAGCTTGCCGGAGGTTAGATCTTCGGAGCCGACTGCGCCGGTGTTTTTTCCACGGAAGTACTTGTACAGCTTGAGATCATCTTCGACGATTGTCTTAGCGAGGCCCGAGTTATGCGTATTTCTTCCCAGACAATCTGTTATATAGGTCCGGACATGCTCTGCGGAAGTCAGCAGCACGAGTTCTTCGAGCTTGGGTACGATTGGCGGGTTCTTTTGGATGCTGTTTACTCTCTGGACGACCTTCTCTGCGTTGGTGTTGTCGAGTTTTGCGGGTGTTGTTAAGCTTTTTGCTAAAGCAGTTGTGTCCGTTCCTTGGGAGGGATACGTCGGCATATATACAGGAAAAACTGCTGAAAATCGATGTTGTTGTTTCGGTGAAACATGGGGAGAGGTCCACCATATCTGATCTGCGATAGTCGCGGATCCGTCGTTAAGGCCGAAGCCGGCGGTACCGGTGCGCGTCGGATCAAGGATGACGGAGGGGTCTTCGGTTTCGGCCATGAGAGAGACCCCTAGCTGCCTATAACGTATACTGCCCAGTCATATCGCACATTAAGGTCAACGGAAAGGAGTTCCTCACTGCCATAATCTAGGTTACCAAAAGAAACTGATGTAATGAACGGATTTTGAAGCTTATAGCTGCCAATCACGAGGCCATTACCATCTAGTTCGCTAACCATCACGCTGTTGCCTATGGCGCCGACGGCGTCTGGCTTGTTCGGAGTTCCTGCGCGGACGACACTGGTGCCGCTCGACACCTCATCAGGGAAAACATATCCTGAAAGCGCCAAAACAGACTGCAGCTCTGCATCCATGTCAGGGTCCTGAGAATTAACAAAAGACATCTGTACTTCGTTCCAGTTAATGCGGCCTGGGTAGTAGAAAGTCTTGTCCAGAAACTGATGCTCTGTCACTCCCAATGTCCAGGAGGGCTTTGCAAACGATCGAGCAAAGATTTGTGTGCTTGTGCCACTTGGTAAGTCAAAAGTAACCAAAAAACGATGTGATCGTTTCGGCTCGCTTTGTACTGAACTCCAGAATTCTGCCATTTTAATATCCTCTTTAAATTAAATAGTGGGGGGAACTAAATCCCCCCCTTTTTATTATCCGAAATCTGCTCCCGCCCTAGTAATTACAAAATCGAGTGCAATGAATTCAATCGCCCTTGTCGGCTTAAGCAAAATCTTAGCATAAAGGATGTTTCTGTCGACCATATCAGGGGTAGTTGTTGAACTATCCAAAACCACTCGGTACTCGGAAAGTCCAAACCTGTTCTTGACTGAGTCAAGGAATGGGTTGACGCGGTTCAAGAACCGGTTCCATGTAACCATTTCGTTTGGATCAAAAAGTATGTTGTTTGCAATCAGCCTTATTTCCTTCTTCAAGTGAATCATCAGGCGACGTACATTAATACGATCAAGGGCTGACGGTGCTGCCTGCAGCGTCTTCTGACCGAACACAACAATGCCTTCGGCCGGGAAAGAAGCAATCGGGTTAACATTCACCTCATAGAGATCGTCTCTCTGTGATGCTGTCAGCTTTTCGAGGACATTAACAACCTTCAGGCCGGCTGAGCTGTTGTTCAGTCCGCCGCGGTTAAAGCCTGCCGGCGCGAACCACAGTTCAGAGCGTGCTGCCGAAGCGGCCAAGACGCCCATCGCGATTGCGGATGGGGGCACCCAAAGACGCTGCTTCGAAGCAGGGTCATCGATCTGCACCCATGGATAGTAGGACGCGGCATAGCTTGAATTAAAGTTGCGGCTCTCAACATGAGTAACAGTGTTAGCAGATGAACCAATGCGGTCAACGAAAGAATCATTATTTTCTGTTGACGCAGTGTATCCACCCTCAAGGTCGATGATCGCCAGGGTATCCTTTCTCTCTTCTGCCATGGCAATGAGATAATCGGTTGTCTGTTCATCGGTGATACCGGGCATTGCTGCCATATTGATGTTTATTTGATCCACATCTCGCACCGAATCAATAGCTTTGCGTAATGTGTAGTACATCGGGTAAGCGCTTGTCGTCTTTGAGTCAATGCTGACATCCAAGGCCCTGGTCTGATTGAAGGGGTCCTTTTCGAAAATGTCAAATCCATCGAAGCCACCGTATAATGGCACTGTAAACTTGTTATATCCCAAATTCAGAGGCTCTGTATAAGAAGAACTGACAGCCGTCATGGATGTGCCGTCGCGTCGGCCGCCTTCAGGGGTGCCGCGGCGGAGGCTGTTGGCGTTCGGCTGCAGCGGGGAGCCGTCTCCAGTAACCCCGTCGTTATATATCCAAAGATCGGAGCCACTATGTGAGACAACTCCACTAGTCCATACCAGATCATCCAGGGAAAACCCAGGAGACAAGACAACATTGGTAGCGGCTGTGCTAGCAGGGGTAATCCTCACCAAATCGCGAATGCTGCCATCAAACACCAAAGTGTTTGCGGCCTGATTTGTCGATAAGCCAAAAAAGGCGTTGGTGTTCTTGCCCAACCGACCGTCAGCTGCGCTGGAGCGCTGGGGGAGTGCTGGGAAAACCAAGCACGAGGCCGAGATGCCACTTTCTGGAGAGGATCCGCCAGTAAAATCAGTTACGTCGATGATATCTACTCCGGCCGAGAAAGCGAGAGCACCAGCTACATTGCCGGCTGAGCCGGCTGCGTCCATCGTAAGCGAGATTGTAGGTCCGGAGGTCCAGGCGGCCGTAATTCCCTCAACACCGGCAGTTCCTCTGCCGCTTGTTGCAAATGTTATCCGACCGTCGGCGGTACCGTTAATTGCCAAATAAATTCGTTCCGCCCACTGAGCGTCAGATAGACCAGAACCGCCGTTGTTACCGCCAATCCCAATAGCATTTACGCCGGCGCTGCCGGCTCCTGAATCATCGTCATCTTCCAGGGTAAAAGTAATCACCCCACCCTCACCGCCAGCTGCGGCGGGAATATTTACGGTAAAGACAACGTTCGTCCCTCCAATAATACCGGCATTTGCGCCGGTAGTATCGATGGCGTTTGCTGCTGTGGCTGCAACTGGCGAAGGCCCGAAATCAACAGCCACGCCGACAGAGTTAGCCTCGGTGGTCAACGCGATAGTCGGCATCGAGCCGCTGGCGCCTTCTGCAATAATAGAAACACATGCGTCGAGAGACCCTGAGGCGCCGAGATCATATGATAATACTTCGCTCGAGCCGCTTTGAAGTTGTGCTGGAGAATAGACGGGGATCCCGCGGAATCCAAACGGAAGCAGCGATGCATCTTGGTCGCCATTTTCAACCATGGTGTCCAGCTCAACACGAACGAGAGAGGACAAGACCGGATACTGGCCGATCTCGGTCCACTTCTGGTTGACCGCATCATACGAAAATGAACGATCACCGATCCTCTTGCCTATAAAGTTAAGGGACGAGGGATTAAGGTCCAAGTTGTTGAACTGTTCTAAAATACGCGGGTCTTCGTCGGTATCCGTTATATCACGTACGAGCAGCGAGAACGTTCCATATGGCTGGAAGAGCGGATTGGAAGACTGCTTAATATCCGAGATAGAAATCTTATAGTGATTCTGGGCATATTCGGTTCCTTCGCGAGAGTGAACACGGAACAGCCGCTGAGCGGTATCATTTACGTCGAAGATGCTTGCAAGGCCTTCGTCCTGGGCCACAATCCAAGGAGTAGCAGGAGACACATACGCTTGCTGGTGATCTCCTCCGTAGACGGAACCGGAAACAAGCCCCAAAACAACCCCAAGAGTACCCGAAAGATTAGTTCGCGTAATTGAGGTGCCCTCATAAAGGTTGCTTATATTATCAATAGCATTTCTTTCATATGTTTCAGCCAAAAAATAGTCCCTAAGGTTTGCAGCTGGGGTGATATCGCTATTTAAGAGCTGAGGGTTTGTGTTAAAAACGCTTCGAATATATCGAGAGCTTTTTGGATCCAGGTTAAAAGTAGTGTCCTCGATTCCGTTTGATCCAGAAATTCTTACCCGGTATTCGTAAACTGTGCCGGTAGAATCGGTTACTGCAGCGGGTCGGATCATTGCACAAGCAGCTGTCGTTGCGGTACCGCCATCTCCGCCTATTTCACCTGTCAACTGTACCGTGGTATCAGATCCTGTGACCTGGAATATCGCCAAGAGGGTGCCTTCTGTCTGGCCAGTCTCAGAGCTGTCGCCTGCAATGAAGAGGCCCAGAGATGCGCCAGTGTTGCTCATGCTGGCGGCGCCGTTCTGGGCTAACTTAGGGATCTCCCAGCCGGCTTTGCCGGTTCCACCGGATTCTTGATCGCCGACGAGGCGTATAAACGTTAACGGAGCGCCATTAGCCAGATAGGCTTGGGCTGCGTATGCGCCATAAGTGGGATTGGAGTAGTTTCCTTGTCTCCATACATCTCCATTCGCTGCAGCACCGGGAATGGGATTCCCGAAAATGCTCACAAACTCTGAAAAACTGGATACCCGTGTGGGGACGAGGGCTGGGCCCTTTTCGGCAACCCCAAAAATAACTGGGCCTGCTCCTATAGTGGTTCCCTGGGGGATCGTCGACTGGTCGATTTCATTAATGAAAACACCTGGCGATACAAATCTAAAACTATCTACTGGCATTTTTTGTATTCTCCTACGAAAACGCTAACGTTCATTGATAAATAGTAAAATAAAACTTGAAACCACCTTTACTCTTTATAAAACCCGGAATTATCCAGGAAGTCCTGAACGTCACCAAAAATTACACGTTCGCGGGGGATCTTAACCTCTACTGCATTCTGTCGACGAACAATGTTTGGCTGCTCCTGGTTATCGCCATCGCCAATAAGATATCCCAAAACCTTGAAGTTGATCATGGTCTCATAATTTCGCTGTTTCATTCCCATTGACGAGACGTTGGAGTTGTTAGAAAGATTTCCATCTATAAACGCCTCAAATTTATGACCTTCTTGTTCAATTCGGAAGGGCATGCTGTTGAGGCCCCCTTGTCTGATGAATTTTCTTATTATTTCGTTTGTTTGTTGCTGATATTCTGTTCGAACTGATATTTCGTAGTTCAGTGCTATCCAAGTAGGGAACGGAATGGTGATTGTTTCGTATACTGTGCGCTTTGGCTCGACTTTGGGCCACGTACTTTTATTAAAGTTTCTCTCGGAGTAGGCATTTTGAAACTCCGCAGTCTTTTTCTGATTAATCTTGCGAGCAATTGTAATAGTGCCCCCCATCGCGTCGCGGACGGCTGGAATGTTAGCTGCCGGGATCGCATACTCTGTGGGGCTCTTTTGAATACTCTTTCTGTCCACCGTAATAAGCGGCAAAATCAAAGTTTCTTCTGAATCTCTCAGATCCTTATTGTGTTTAAGTTGATAGGCGCGCTCGGCAGTCACCCAGAGCACTGGGACCTTCTTAAATCCCTCATTGGTGGAAACCGAAATGTTTAAGGTTTCATCTACATAATTCAATACAGCTTTATCTATAGTTTCCAGAGAAGATGGAGAAACCTCAATGTCATGCAGCCTAGATTCAACCTTCTTATCGCCAACATAGCTTTTTTTGTTCTTGTTTTTTATCTGCTTTTGTGTGCGTTTGCTGTTTGATTGTGCCACCGGAATGAGCCTCCTTTAACCTACAAGGATGCCAACGGGAACATTCTGCAACACTTTCGTGGCCGAATCTTCCAGAGAGGAGACGGTCGTTCCCAACTGTTCGTAGGTGATCTCATCCAAGATTTGCTTCAGTTCGTCGCGAAGCAAATCTTGCTCGGTTTTAGCTTGCGATAATAATTCTGCAGCGTTCAGTGTTACGCTTTCACCGGGGATTGGTACAACTGCAAACTTGCCTCTAACTTGACCCAATACTTCCTTGGTCAACGCTAACGCAAAGCGGCGAATCCACTGTTTACCGATAGAGTTGATATTTTCATATGGAATATTTTGAAATGGCAGGGTGTTCATGTTGTTTATGCCATCGATACCCGTCTGGCCCCGGTCGCCAGTTTCCCACGGCTCTAGTTCATCCATAATAGTAAATTGAACCCAGAAGTTTTCTGGACTCGTGCTGACGGGTCTAGGAAATATGCGCAACATATTATCTCTTATCTCATAAGAATAGTGAGAAATTCTAGTCCACAAAGCATCCTCATAGGCCATGGCCTGAAGTTTGTTCTGCCATGTGGGAATTATTTCAAAAGTTGAATCGTCAGCATATTGACCATAAGTTCTCATATTCCCGACTACAGAAAAACCTCCATAATAGCCATAAAATCTCCACATAGCACGGGGCGTCTTAAAAAAGACCTTTCTGATCACAACTCTCTTGTCTGCTACCTTCCCATAATACATAACATCTGTGTCTGTGGCTGCGGAGGACGATATAATCTCTTGAAGGTCGTAATCTTGCAGGCCGGCCACTCTAGCAACCGAGGCCGAATAGATTGGAACTGTGCCGCCTAGCCCAGTCTCGGTGATCATCCGATCTGAAACTTTTCTTACGTACCCATAGTCAAATCGTGGATATTTCAACTCTACATTTGAGCCGGATAGAGCGTGCCCCGCGGTAATTTGGCCAAACTGATCAAAACTGGCTGTGGCTGCTCCCAAAAGGCTCGCGAGGGAATTCTTACTCTGATGTAAATTGATTAAATATGAATATTCTAGAACTGCTTCTTCGTATGCTGAGTATATATTTCCCTCCGTCAGTTCAATGTCTAGGACGTCTCCCCCCAGCTTTTTATATGTATATGCCACTTGATCCGTGGCGCCGGAAACAAATGCGGCAGAGGACGCATATACTCCAAAAGGCAATGTCGCCACAACATTGGTTGTACTTCCGGTAATCGGCAAAACATTGGAATTAGTAGTGGAAGCGGGAGTTAGTTTTGGGATCGCCATGAATAGTCCTCTAGTTGTCTAATACTAAATAGAAAGCCCCGCCTCAAAAGAGAGACGGGGCTTAACTATTTTGACCTTACGTCAGGTATGCTACTCTTCAAGTCCGCGGACTATGACTAAGCCATACATATCTGGACGAACCATCTTCTTGGCATATCGAGTCATCACGCCCTTGCGAGGCACGAAGTCTTCAACACCGAAGATCGTCGGGGTGGTCTGCAGCGGCACATAAGGTGCATACACATAACCACTTTCAAGGAAGCTACTACCGCGTCGGCCCACAAGGAGCAGATTACGCGGGAAGTAAGGGTCGACGATAACGTCGAACTTCTTCGAAAGCGAACCAACCTTAACAGCACCCGCGTCGCCGCGGTCTGCATCAGCAGTCACATTGGCACGGAAGCCAGCAGTGAACTCAAGGATGTTAGCAATCTCTGGGGATGTAACCACAAAGTTTGCTGCACCACGGAGTGTCTTCCTGTGGATCTGGGCCGAAACATCATTGATTGTCTCAATGAGTGTCTCATACCACTCGCTCACATTACCGGTGAAATCCGGGGGATTTGTTCCATTGGAAGCATCAGCGCCGGTTACACGGTTAAGGAACTGACCGGGTCGTCGAGACCAGAAACGGGTTGCGCCCGTCGATCCCTTAACCAGATCCTCAAGGATCTCGCGATCAATTTCAAGAGCGATCTGCTCAGACAGAATCTGAGTAAGCTCGACCTCTGCATCAAGGTTGTGGTAGGCGTTAAGATCCTGTCCTAACTCCGGGGTCCACTTAGCCTTGAGCTTCTTGGTCATCGCAGTAACAGCCACGCTGTCAACCTTGATGTTGATCTCGGGGATTCCGGGTTCATTTTCCAGTCCCCAGGTATCATCACCCTGGACCGCACCAATTGGGCCCGCGTTGACAAAATCATCATTAATGGGGAACGTCAGCGTTGCAGCATTAAGTTCCACGGCGATCTCGGCCATAGAACCAGTGCCCACAGCAAGAATACGAACAACATCTTGCGACGTGGTCGAAAGATCGGCTGACTTGCTGAGTGCTGACAGTCGACGCACACAATTGCGTCCGGCGACGTTGCCGCCGGTGCCGAAGACAACATCGAGACCCACAAGGTCATCGAAGTTCATCTGTGTGGATCCAAGGTCCTGAGACAGAACCGCGAAGGTCGAGCCAGATGTAAGATCTGGATCGAACTTCAGGATCTGAGCACTAACATAGGCCGCAGTCAAGCCACCTAGGCCCGGTGGAAGCGCAATGCCATAGTCGGCAACGTTTGTGTCAACACCACCTTCGCCGTTAATCGTACCCGAGATATCGCATGCGGGAGTTGTAGCCACCGCGGACTGTGTCGGAGAAGAGTAGCCGTTGCGCAAGTTATATGCGCCAGCAGCATCTTCGCCGTCATTGCCGGCCAGGTCAACACCACCAGTGAGTCCGGCGCCGACAACATCGCCACCGTAAAGTGACTTGCCAGTGACGTATCCGAGACGGTCACCAGTGTCGTTGACCGTACCACCATAGGTAAAGTCGAGGAAGAAGATGAGGCCCGAGGGCAAACTCATCGGCTGAACGCTAACGAGATCGTTGGCGATCAGGGAGCCGAATACACGGCGAACGAGGGGGAACGCGACGGCAGCAAAGCCCTCAACGTCTCCACTAGCCATAGTTGTGGTTTCACGGAGAAGCTCACGTGCCTGGTTTTCAAGCAGTCGAGCCATTCCGTTCCGATTGGCGTCGTTTCCGATTCCTTCCAAGAGACCGGTCTGTTCCCACTTGGAGATCAGAGCTGCACCCTCTGTAGAAAGATCGCGATTAACGATACCTTCGGTTAATTTCTGAACAATAGACATTTTATAACCTCCTTATATATTAATAGTTTGAATGTCAATTCTTTGTTAAGCCTGCTAGGCGCAGCATACGATCCATTTTGGGATCTGCAACAGCTGTGCCGTTTGTCTCATTATTTGAGCTGATCAAAAGCGACGTAGGTCTTTGAACCGCTTCACGAAGTGTTTGTGGACGAGTACGACGATTAGTCGAAGATCCCACTGCGTTTTGAATTGTTTCATAGATCATACCCGCTTCTTCAACAGAATTGGCAGACTGAACAGCTTCGGCAATTTGTGTTTTTTGCCGCTCATTCAAGGAGGCGCTATTCAAAGCCTTGTTTTGATAAACAAGCTTAGCATTTTCCAAGTTCAGCTTAGTAAGCTGATACTTGGCTTCTGATAAAAGAGCATCAAGCTCTTTATTAGATACTTTAAGGGTTGTAATTTTCTCTTCGAAAAGGGCCGCATCTGACACTACGTCAGGGGCTGTCGATACTGCCTCGACTTCCTCTTCTTCTTCGAGGTGTTCCGCGCTAGCAGCGGCCATGGCATCATTATTGGCCTGTTCGATGCTGTTGTCGGCTGAATTGATACTCGCCCACCCTTGAGGGCGCGGTACCATATCTACTACCAGTTCTTCGATGAGGTCTGCGAGCATTTCCTCAGTAAGACCTATCTCTTCGTCCTCTTCTAGAGGGCTGCCGGCTTTCCCGCCACCGGATGAAGCAACTGCCGTCGACTTTTCGGCTGCATCTTCGTCATCTTCCATCTGGGCAGCATCAGGGTTGACATCACCTTCTTGGAGACCTAGCGCAACTTCTTCCGATGTTGCCATCTCGTCAATAGATGGTTCGATGCCGGCAGACTCTTCCTCAGCAATTCTCGTTTTGAGATGATCAAAATCGATTTCTACAAGCTCGTCGGTAGCTGGAGCATTTACTTCCTCGTTTTGAAAAGCATAGGGGACATCCTCAACAAAAGAGGCATCAGTGTCGGGAGGACTAGCTTCGCCTAGGCCAAGCTCATCTTGCTCTAGCAACGCGTCTAGCGCACCTTTAACTTCAGCCGAATAACGCTCCAAAACAGCGTGTTCCGCATTCTTGAGGGCGGCTTCCTTGAGGGCTTTAGCGTCGACAATCGCTTCTTCTAATAATGAAGACATAGATTTACTCCAGTTCTGATGACTTATCAAAAATAAATAGTATCCGAAAGCTTAAAAAGCCAACAATGCAAATCTTTTAGAGGGTTATTGATTATGACGT
>Ga0080013_1005209_pt1 | contig 12265 bp, 9 predicted proteins | sample ETNvirenome_6_85_FD_69236 | JGI IMG/M metagenome (GOLD analysis project Ga0080013, IMG submission 69236) | Marine viral communities from the Pacific Ocean - ETNP_6_85 (SPADES assembly) (version 2) | ecosystem: Environmental > Aquatic > Marine > Oceanic | place: Pacific Ocean | collected 2013-06-19 | reverse complement strand
CTTATTGATCATTGACGACCCCCATTCAGAGCAGGACGCCCTTTCTCCGAGTGTTTTGGAAGGGCATTACGAGTGGTACACTTCAGGGCCGAGGCAGCGTCTCCAACCGGGTGGCGCGATTGTGTTGGTCATGACGCGTTGGTCGGTTAAGGATCTAACCGGAAAATTGCTCGAGGCCCAAGGAAAGGATGAACTGACGGACCAGTGGGAGATCGTTGAATTTCCCGCCGTCATCAACGACAAGCCGATGTGGGGGAATTTCTGGGACATGCCGGGGCTGATGAAGGTCAAGGCGTCCATTCCAGTCTCCAAGTGGAACGCGCAGTGGATGCAGGCGCCGACCTCCGAGGAGGGCGCGCTCATAAAGCGTGAGTGGTGGAAGAAGTGGGAGAAGGAAAAGATTCCTGATCTGCAGTACATCATCCAGTCGTATGACACGGCGTTCTCCAAGAAGGAGACTGCCGATTTCTCGGCGATCACGACGTGGGGCGTTTTCACTCCGGATGACGACACGAAGCCGTGCGTGATCCTGTTGGACGCGAAGCGCGGGCGGTGGAATTTCCCGGAATTGAAGGAGATGGCGAAGAAGGAGTACAAGTACTGGGAACCGGAGCTGATTCTAATCGAGGCGAAGGCGAGCGGGCTGCCTCTGACGCACGAACTGCAGAAGGCCGGCATCCCCGTAATTAACTTTACACCGAGCAAAGGAAATGATAAACATTCAAGAGTGAATAGCGTGGCACCGCTATTTGAGTCAGGCGCAGTCTATGCGCCAGTCGATAGACGTTGGGCAGAAGAAGTCATCGAAGAGTGCGCGGCATTTCCTTTCGGGGACCATGACGATTATGTGGACAGCATGACACAGGCGCTGATGCGCTATCGTCAGGGATATTATGTTGAACTAAAGGACGATTTCAAGGATGATGAAAAAGAAACAAACAACCAACGTGAGTACTATTGATGCCTGACGTATATGGAAAATACGGAGCCGGCCAGGAAGAGATAACGCAGCCGGAAGAATACTCCACAGCCAGCGCGTTTGACAATTCAGCGGAAACTTTATCCAGTCCGGAGGAGTGGAACTATAAACCAGGCATTGAAGCCTTGGCGGATCATTATGCTATGAAACCCACACTGAAGGAAATGGCAAAGAAGGTTGCATCCGAAGCTGAATGGGGCAAGGTCCTCGCAAACCAACCCAAGATGGTTGGGGAATTTTTCTCGGATATTATTCCACTTGTAAGGCGTGCAGTGTTGCCAGCTGATCCGACAATAGCAGGAAAAACCGACATAAGCTTGGGCGACAAGCTTAAAGGACTTCTTTATCAAAATCCAATTGGGTATGGCGTAAATCTTTTCACGACGGACATAAAGGGGAAGAACTTCAAGAAAATTGCAAGGGATCAGGAAAGTGAAAATGGGGTCATTCCGTACATAGAAAAATACATACAGGAGTACGGCTTGACGGAAGACAAGTTCATTGAAGCCGCCAATAGTATTTGGGGGCTTGACGTGGTCAACATGGCTGACCTACAAAGAAAATACAAGGGCAATGCCCAAGTTGATGAAGCTCTTCACGCCCTCAAGGCTGAGATGAGCAAGCACTATCTGGATGAGAATGACTGGTATTCGGATGACGACTATTACTACATTAAAAATTTTCAGGCAATGCCGGGTGCCAATGCAGCGTGGACACAGTGGGGGGACATGCAGTTGCCGCACCTTGGAATCATCAAGCTTGACGACGAGGGACAGGGAAGCCTAATTAATAAATCGGCGACGTCCTACGAGGACATTCCCATTCTGGGAGAAATGCAGGACAAGGGATGGTGGGGTGCCTCTAAAGATCCAGGAGGCATGTACTCAATGCCGTTCGGAGGCGACAATCCAGCGACGCAGGCTGCGTCAATGCTGACAGCCCTTCCTTTATCGCTTGCAACTGGAAACATCAAGGGAATCGCAGCAGCTCCGACAACGCTAGGAAAAGTTCACGCGGCCACGCGTCCTATTAGCACGGGAATTTCCAAGATTAAAAGCCAGTTCACAGGAAATAAAATGAACCAGGGGATAAAATCACTGGACTTTAAAGACTGGTCTGCAGGATTGCAGTAATGAACCTTTTAAGCGCCATTGCGACTTTACCCAAGGCTGCAAAATTTCTTTCCTTATCTAAAATAAATCCGGCAGCGTCTAAGGAGCTTGTCTCCATTCCCCTTATGCAGAAATTAATTCGCACTGATCCGCAGCATGCGAAAAAAGTTTTGAACGTTAGCAGTGAAAGCTTAATTAACGCCACTAATAGCCCGCACGCGAGTACGACCAAGGCATTCACCGGCATTAATCATCGTCTTAAATATTCTGATGAAATTAACAACATGGATTGGGAGAATATTGGGGACACGGACGTCCTTTCAAAAGTATCGGAAAATCTCCTAGGGTCTTCCACCCAGTATAACAGGTTGCTGGCGAGAAACAGCATAAAAAGAAGTAAAGATTATATTAAGCCTAAACTATATAAAAAGCATAGGGAGCAAACCAAGAAAATTGGTCAGATACGAAAGGCTCAGCAAGGGGCTAAGGTGACATTACCTGTAGATCCGAAGATAAAGAAAATGATTCTTAAGGATTTTAAAAAGCCTGCAGACCCAGGAAACGCGCCTAAAGATTTCCTAAAGATTATTTCCGAAAAAAAAGGGACTTTCTTAAAGGGTCATTATAGGGATAAGATTATAAATGATCCCACTATTCCAGCCGCCAATAAGAAAAATTTTAGTGATTTAATGGAGACACGTCTTTATGGAAAGACTAAGTTGTATGAAAATCTATTTGTTCTGAATAAGGATTTTAAAAACCCTAAAAAAATAAAAGGTGAATTACCACTTACTTATAAGCAAAGGCAACAAAATGATTTTATTAAAGTGGTGGAAAAGCACAGGGGGGCAGTTGGTCGTGGTAAGATACACATAACGGATATAATTAATGACTATAATAAACAATATGGCACTGACATCCTCACGCCTCGTGAGATGATAAGCCAATGGAGTGCTTTCATACATCCTGGCCGTAAGGCTCACTTGGAGGCATACAACGTCCTTAAAAAATATTACGAAGGTTTATCCACTGAGGACATGATTCTTTTACAGCATCACACACGAGGGGTGAAACAAAAATTAGGTCCTGCGAAATGGCAGGAGTACCTGAATAAAGTAGAAAAAGAGCCTGGAAAACTTCTTAAAATACTAAAAGAAAGATATCCTGGTTTTGGTGATAAATGGAGGGTCAGAAAACAGGTTTCTGATAAATATAGAAAAGGAATTACTTATCTTAGAAAAGAACTGGGTACTCAGTTAGGCATAGACCCTAAAAAAATGGATGTTGACTCATATCTTAAAAACCCTATGGGATTCGGAGCGCATGCGTCTCATAAATTCTATAAATCAATGGGAACAAGAAGCGCTGCTGACCCCCAGACATGGGATATTGGAGTAGGACTTTCCAACCTGTATAAGCAACGCTTGAGGATAGATAAGAGAGTTGATGAAGCAGTTAGAAGCGGTAACCCTGAAGAGTATTACAAAGCGTTCAATGACAAGTACGTGGGGCCTTATAAAAGATATAAAAAAAAATTTAGTTTGGAGGATGACCGATCTACACTCTGGAAGATGCGTGAAATAGTTGAAACAGAAGGTCAACAGTTTGGAAGACCAATGAATTGGCCAGCCCTTCAGAGATGGATGAAAAAGAGAGGTTTGAAAAAAGCACTAGATGAAGACAATAAAGAAATGATAGATTATTTTACTAGCAAAGAATTTGATACACCCATTGTATATGAGGGAACATCCTATAACAAAGGTGGCTTGATTAACGGAGACTTAACTGATACAATAGCGCCAGAGAGAGGACTCATGCCGGAAGGATTACCATTACTGGACCCGCAGGAAAGCATTGACCGCCAGCATTTTCAAGTTGGCGGATTCGCGAGCCTGTTTGGAAAACTGTCAAAGGTCCCACGTGCCGTGGGCCGTTTTGGAGACATCAAGAAACCGTTAAAGATTAAGCCGCCATCCGCGACGGAAGTTGCAGTGGGGCAGGCGGTGGAGGACAAGCCGGCGATGTTTCTATCAACCGTGAACGCGATTGAGGACATGCCGGAAGTGACAATGCCGGCGAACCAGTGGCTTGGAACGATCAAGAACAAGCCTGGAGTGTCGGCCACGGAGCTCGACGAGTTCGGACTCGAGGCGTTGCTGACGAACATTTCAAAGGCGGATCCGAAAAGAAAATTATCAAAAACAGAACTCATTGAAGCGTACAACCGTGAGATGCCGAAGATTGACATGGACATAGCGATCGCGGAACCGGTGTCCCGGGGAGCAAATGACATTTCGAACATGCTTCTAAGAATTCGTGAAAGGGGACGTGGTGCTCAACAATTAGAAAACCTGGATATATTCTCCAATGATCCAAGATTATTAACAGCACTTCATCAGCCACCGCAGGACGCGACGGGAATGAAGATCCGTGAAAGCATAATTAACATCATGCGCGGAACGAATAAAACTATACATAGAGGAGAAGATCCAATTAATGATGATGTTGTTTCTTTATTGAAAAGCAGCTATGGCGGACAAAATTTTGAACTTCACAAGGGACAGCACTTCCAGGAACTGTGGGAAGGCGCTTTTCCAAAGATATTCCATTCAACGAATGAAATTGTAAAGCGTGACCATTTAAACGCGCTGAGACACCTGGTTTCCCCGGATGACGTGGTGAATCTCGCGAAATCAAGGAACATTCCGGAAGAGGAGGCGTTCGGCCAGCTCTATCAGGCGTTGAACATTTTTGACCGGCAGATAATGACGGCGGACGTGCCGATTCCTTTCTGGACGAAGAAAATGCTGTACCGTCTGGGCGACATGGGCGAGGGAAGGGGATTTTTCTACAAAAGCAAGAAGAACCCAGCCCACGAAGGGGCGCAGTTCATACCCGGAGGGTCAGGATACGGAGAGATTAAGTTCTATCAGAACTTTGATACGGGTGCCGTGAGGGCAGGAGAGGGAACATACAAGTCAGGACACTTCAGCGGAGAGGTTTTCAAGGGAAATACGGGAAATTCACCCTTCGGATGGGGTAGATTCAGCGAGAGAATTGATGAAAGCGGACGAAAAATACTTCTCATGGAGGAAATTCAGTCCGATCTTCACCAGGGAGTGGCTCAAAAGGGCTATAAATACGCCCCAAGGCTCGATAGGCACGATGTCCTTGCAGAAGTTGGCGAATTCGCGAAGCAACTGGACACAAAAAAGCAGACTTTGGAGTCAACGAGGCTCAGGAAGGACGCGATCAAGGCGTTGCCCAGAGTTGAGCGTGAATCAGAGGCGAATGTGGCTGAATTGAAGAACATTGAGAAGGCGATAAAGAAACTGATCGGTGACGTGAAGAAATTACAGAAAAAAGTGGAGGAGCAGGCGAGATTGACTGGAAGGAGCGGGCAGGTTTATCCTGACACCGCGTTCAAGAAGTCAGAGAACTACGCGAAGCTGTTCATGCAGGGACTGATGAAGATGGCGAATGACAAGGGATACGACGGAATCGCCCTTTCAACTGGAAAGATGAAAAAGGCGCATGGAAGCATCCCTAAAGGCGGGGATAAGTTCTACGATGAAATTGCAGTGAAGGCGATGCAAAGAATGGCGAAGAAAAGCGGATTCAGGTTCAGCAATACGACAATAGTTGACGGGAACGGATATACGTGGGAGAAGATCCCGTTAATTGAAATGCGCGACATAAACACCGGAATGAAAATTCCGGGTGAATCAACTATTCCAGTCTATAAAAAAGGTGGTATTGTTAATAAAAAAATGGTAAAGAAGTAAAATGGCTATTAAATCAAGAATGCCTGCTTCCGGTGCGATAGAAAAAGCGATAGAAGCTCTGACAGATGGTTTACAAATGGGTCAGGGAGCTGATATACAAGTTCCTGACGAAACTGTTACTTCTGAAGGTGGCGCGCAGATTACTAATCTACCGGACGGCGGAGCTGACATAAACACGGATCCAAACGCTCCAATAGACCAATCACAGATTCCGTTTGACGCGAACCTCGCTGATTACATAGAGGACAGTGATCTCCAGGCTTTATCGAACAAATTGGTAGCGGCGTATGAATCCGACAAGCAGTCCCGCAAGGATTGGGAGGAAACGTATGTCAAGGGATTGGACATGCTTGGATTCAAGTATGAGGACCGCACGCAGCCTTTCGAGGGCGCAGCCGGCGTAGTACATCCACTGCTCGCGGAATCAGTAACGCAATTCCAGGCACAGGCGTACAAGGAACTGTTACCACCTGCAGGACCCGTTAACACGGAAGTTGTCGGTGAAATAACTCAAGAAGTGGAAGAGCAGGCGAAGCGTGTCAAGGATTACATGAATTACCAACTGACGCACGTGATGAGGGAATATGATCCGGACATGGATCAATTACTGTTCTATCTTCCCTTGTCAGGTTCGGCGTTCAAGAAAACTTACTATGATTCACTATTGCAGCGACCGGTTTCAAAATTCGTTTCTTCCGAGGATTGTGTCGTCAATTACATGGCGACATCACTGGAGGATGCAATCAGAATTACGCATGTCACGAAAATTGATTCCAATGAACTGAGAAAGCAGCAGGTTAGCGGATTCTACCGTGACATTCCAATTACATCCGGATCCGTTTCAACTACAAGCGATGTTCCCGATAAGGTGGACGAGCTCCAGGGAACAAGCGACACGCTCGCATCAGATGATGATGAGCACGTTCTTTTGGAAATGCATGTTGACGCTGATGTTCCAGGGTTCGAGGACCCAAGCGAAGTTAAGCTTCCGTACGTGATTACCATTGATCAGTTTTCATCCAAGGTTTTAGGAATAAAAAGAAACTGGATTGAAACTGACCAATTAAAAAAACGAACTGACTATTTCACGCACTATAAGTTCCTCCCAGGACTGGGGTTTTACGGCTTTGGTCTGATACACATGCTTGGTGGATTGTCAAGAACAGCAACAAGTGTTTTGCGGCAGTTAGTTGATGCAGGAACTCTTGCCAATCTTCCAGCAGGCTTCAAGGCGCGTGGCATGCGAATACGCGACCACGACGAGCCGTTGCAGCCAGGAGAATTTCGTGATGTTGACGTGACGGGAGTTTCAATAAAAGAATCATTGTTGCCACTTCCTTACAAGGAACCATCTCAAACTTTATTCGCCCTTTTAGGCTTCTGTGTTGACGCAGGAAAATCATTCGCGGCGATCGCGGACATGAAGATGGGTGAAGGGAACGAGCAGAATCCAGTTGGAACAACGCTCGCTCTTTTAGAAAGAGGGACAAAAGTCATGAGCGCGATTCATAAGCGCTTGCACTACGCGCAAGGCGTTGAATTTAACTTATTAGCGCGTTGCATCAAGATGTTTCTTCCACCGGAGTATCCTTACATGGTGAAGGGCGGAAACAGGACAATCAAGCAACAGGATTTTGATGATCGCGTTGACATTCTGCCGGTATCCAATCCAAACATATTCTCGATGTCACAGCGTGTCATGCTGGCGCAACAACAATTGCAAATGGCAATCGCCAATCCGGCGTTGCATAATTTGCGTGAGGCGTATCGAAGAGTTTATCAGGCGTTGGATGTGGATAACATTGACGCGTTATTGAAACCGGATCCAGGAAATCCACCTCCAAAAAGCCCAGCAATGGAAAATTCAGAATCAATGCGCGGACAAGAACCAAAAGCGTTTCCACAACAAAATCACAAGGCGCACATAGAGGCGCATGGGGAATTCATGTTTACACGCCCAGTTCAAATTAACGTTCAAGTGTATGCACAGATGGAGGCGCATATACTGCAGCACATCGCGATCATGGCGGCGGAGCAGGTGGAACAGCAAATGCAACCACAGGCGCAGCAATTACAACAACAGATCCAGCAAATGCAGCAACAGGCACAACAGAATCCAGCCATGCAACAACAAGTGGCTCAACAAACACAGCAAATGCAGCAACAATTCAGTATACAAAAAGAGGCTCAGATTGCTGTCGTTGAAGCGCAGTTGATCAAGGAAATGGCGAAGGAAGAAACTCAAAGAAGCGGAATGGAAGACCAAGATCCACTGGTTAAACTTAAACAACAAGAAATTGACCTCAAGGCGGCGGAACTGCAACAAAAAGGTCAGCATGATGAAACCAAGATGCTCATGGAGACAGCCGTTGATGCAGAAAAGCTTGACTTGGAGAGAGAAAAAATGTCTAGTAGTAATGAATTAGGCATGGTAAAAGAAACTTTTGGCCTCATGAAAGAGGGGCAGAAAGATGCTACGTCTGAGATTAAGGAGGACGTGGCTTCATTAAGGGAAACCGCGAAGAACCGAAGCAATGAAAGAATTGCGATAATGAAGGAGAGAGCTGCGGCCAGGAAAGCGAATGGTAAATCAAAAAGTAAATAAGATAGCGGAAGTAATGAACAAGGCGGAACAGCTTGTCGCGGAAGAATTGAAAAAAAACCCGGGTCACGACCTTCTGGTCGCGGCCGGATTGATGGCGGTTACAAGGAATCTGTACATACATGCATTAGGACCTGTGGAAGCACAGAAAATATTTGCAGTCATGCTGGATTCGTTTATAGTCGTCGACGAAATTCAGTATGGTATGGACCATGCTGCAAAACCAACAATTCACTAGGAGGTAAACATGAAGTTATTGAAAGATGTTTGGGATCACCTGAAGGAGTGGAACGAATGGGGAATGAAGGACTGGATTAAAGCCGGCATCATCGTCATCGTTGTTCTCGTGGTTCTTAAAATAATAATTTTACCGGGCGCATAGAGTAATGGGAGAATAAAAAATGGCATGGGGAGATACAAGCGGACAAAGAGGCGCGGCACAAAAATGGACATCTGAAAATGTTCCTAACTATTCAGGAACCGCTTATGGAATGAACCAAGGATCTAGTTTTTATGATCCTGACATGTTTAATAGAACTCCAGAAATGGGATGGTCAAATATGGCAGGAAGTGAACCCTATGCTACTCCATCACAAGGTTATGACCGTGCTGGATCGGCGACTGGCATACGACGAGGCCCTTCTTATCATGACAGGCTCACTGGAAAATTCAACGCTGTAGGGCCAGGAGCAGGAAGAGGAATCGCAACTTTGCAAGATGAAGATGAAGGAATGGGAATGGTTGGACACGCAAAGCAGGCCTTAAGTGGATCTAAGTGGCCATCATTCATGATGGCTGACAGCATAGTCAAAAACCAGAAACAGCACAGGGACTTGGATAAATATTTTCAATCAACATACGGCGATGATTGGCGTAAGGCGAAAAATGCGTCTTTCTGGCAAGGACAGGGATTTGGATCTGCTTCAAAAAATCAAGATATGAGTCTTCTGTCACCACAAGGTAGGCAGGCGCATGCTCATTTCACCCGCGCTGGAATCACTGATAATGATTTGGATGCATTCATGAATCCTAAATCTAAATGGTTTGGAAATGAGGCTTATTTAAAGTCCGCTGCGGGCGCTGAAGGAGCGGAGGCTTTTAAGCAAGGAATGTCCTTCATTAAGAATGCAGCGGATACTTCAGACCTTCATGGAAGGATGACGAGAGGACCAATACAGGATGCTTCGGAAAGAAGTATGGAATTAGGAATTGGAATTACAGGCAGACCAGATTGGGATACTTTTGATTCAGAAATGGTGGAACCAGGAATTCCAGGCAGACCAGCTTGGGATACTTTTGATGAAAGATATTCAGCAGCTCCAGGTGGAATTGATGAAGATATTACAAATGATATTGATTTCCGTAGCGGAATAGGACAGGAAGGTGGATATACAGAAATATCAAGGCCACCAGGAGGATATCTTGACGTCCGTGATACACTTTCACAACAACCTTCATTTTGGGAAGCACCATTTGAATATGGGCCTTTCTATTCAAGTCCTTTTGACTTTAATTTCAAACCTGAAGGATGGGATCAAGAATACTCAGGACAGGACTTGGAGTTTCTATTAAACCCTGAAGACTACTACGAAGATCTAAGAGAAAATGAAGAAGAGATCATACCTAATATTTCAGATTTAGATTACTTTAATCAGTTTAAATAAAGGGGGCGTAATGGCCAAAAATGTAACAGCTCCCAGAAGATGGCGATCATCACCTGATTCGCCACCAACGCAACTTGCGTACGTAACGCAGCCAGAAATAGATTTATTAGTTGACGCCAACATTCACGGCTCCATGAAGGGAAAGCCTAATCGCGGCCCTAATGGAATCATGAGTCTGGACGGGGATTACGTGATGAGTTGGAGTCCACCTTCACAATCTTCAAGCGGCGGAGGAAACGGCGGCGGACCTGCACCTAGTATAGACTATGGTTCTGATGATTCAGGAGGTTTTATAGGAGAAGGATGGGGAGGTAATCCGCCACCAGCACCAGCACCAGCACCAGCACCCGTAATTGACAGGCCAGATCCAACTGGTGGTGACGATCCGGAAAAAGCGGATTATTTTGATCCTAATTATGTAAACCCCCAGACAGGAAAGACAGTTGCACAAATGCAGGCTGAAGCAAAGGCGGCAGGACTTGCAGAAATGAAACAAAAAGCGGATGATATGAAGGCGGCCTTGAAGATACAGCAACTTCACGGCGGACCCACTGGCAACATAAATAAATGGTCTGATCAGGAACTGATGCAGGCGCAGAAGGCCGGCCTCTTTGCGGGTGAGGCGTCAGGAATGCTCGGCGGAGTGACTGGATACGAGAAGGAAGTAAATTTACTCAAGAAAGCGGTTGACAGTAAAATTGGTAAAATGAAGACCCAAGGTCTTAACTATAATCAATTTAAGACTGCATTGAAAAATCTTCCTGAATTTGAATCCTTAGCTAGATTACATGATTATGAAGGATCAATGGAAGATATTTTTAATCCAGCAGGTACGGCCGCACCAGGGTATTATCCTGGTACAAAAGGTGGAACAATTGGAGATTGGATAATAGCTAATACGACACAGCCAGGACCAGGAGACACAGGATTAGGAGCTGTAGGATACGATCCAACTGGAAGATATAACTGGGCTGAGGATATTGAAGGTAGGAGGAATCCAGAGACTGGAGAATGGGAGCAGACTACCTTAGGAAAAGTTCATGATAAATTCCTATCAGGAAACTTAACCCCTAATGAAATTAGGAAGTATGCTCATTTTTTGGATTATGGCACAACAGCTGACCAAAACCAAAACCAAGGAGGATATGGCTATAGAAATCGTTATGGAGGAGGACAGCGTGACCGCAACTTGGCCCTTTTGCAATTTCTTCAAGGTGGATCACCCATTAAGCAACTGGAAAAATCACCATTCATGGCAGGAATGAAAGCTGCCTATCAAGATGCTCCTGAAACATTAAGTGAGGGGCTGTTCAGTAAAATAATTCCAGGAGGGGCGTTTAACCCCAAAGCAATGAAACGACTGGTTAAAAGTTGGGGTTCGGGATACACAAATCCACGATATGCAAATGTCGCCGCAAGAGGCGGCATAATGTCCGCATGGAACGATATGAGGAGGTAGTATGTTACAATTACTTTTAAAACCATTACTAGGCGTCGCCGGACAGGCGGTTTCCGGATTCATAGAAACCAAGAAGGCGAAGGCCGAGAACAAGCTGACAGAAATAAAAGCCAATACTAAGTTGAAACAGCAACAGATCGCCGGCGAAGTCAGTTGGGAAGCGTCAGCCGTTGACCAGATGAAGGGAAGCTGGAAAGACGAATTCGTTTTGCTGGCGTTGATGATTCCCGCAATTTTAGTATTCATTCCTGGAATGACGGAACACGTGGAACGAGGCTTTGAGGCGCTCCATAAATTGCCGGATTATTATAAGCATCTCTTATATTTAAGTTGCAGTGTCAGTATGGGTGTGAGAATGGCTCCGGGTGTTAAAGGATTATTTAAGAAAAAATGATAAAACCAGAGCAACTTGATAAATGGAGGATATTTCCTCGTTTATTAATTACGTTATACGGAGTTGCCTTTTGGAGAACGACGGAATGGTTTATGAATTTACCGGAACCAACTAACGCGCAATCAGCATTCGTGTCGGTTGTGGTGGGCGCCGGAGCTGCCTGGTTTGGCCTCTATGTCGGAGGAAGCAAACAGGCGAGTGTAAGGATAGATAATAGGGAATCTTAATGCCTTTCAAGTCAAAGAAGCAACAGGCTTATTTATGGGCCAA
>Ga0080013_1005208_pt1 | contig 12269 bp, 25 predicted proteins | sample ETNvirenome_6_85_FD_69236 | JGI IMG/M metagenome (GOLD analysis project Ga0080013, IMG submission 69236) | Marine viral communities from the Pacific Ocean - ETNP_6_85 (SPADES assembly) (version 2) | ecosystem: Environmental > Aquatic > Marine > Oceanic | place: Pacific Ocean | collected 2013-06-19 | reverse complement strand
AACTCATATTTGGTGGTGCAATTGGAGGGTTCTTTGACCCCCAAGGAAATCCAGGAGGTTATGTTTCAACTGCTAATGTAACACCAAATGTTATGGTTCAGAATAGAGCTCAAACCGATAGGTCATATGCAGTAGCACAAAGAAATAGAGGTTTTGTACCATCAGGTGGTTTTGATTATTCAACGGGGAGTGCATTTAGATGAGTGGCGCGTGGGATATTGCAACTGCAACTAGTTTAGGAACTGGTGTAGCGAAAACTCAGATTAACGGAGGAGCTAATTTAACAAAACCAACTCAAGCCACCAATCTGGTCGAAGTCGTACCGTACACCGTATCCAGTGGGGCGTACACAGCTGGAGAGTCCATAGCTTTAACAGCATATTTAGATTCATTTTCAGTTGATCTTTTACCAAAAAGAATTATTGTACCACCAGTTCAAGCAGGGCTAGGAACTCTTATTAACGTTGTAGCTCCGATTTTAGAAGCTTACGAATGTAATACAGGTTTAGCCGAGGGAGCTACTAGCCAATTTATTGTAAGTGGTCAGGCACAGGTAGCTAATACAGTGGCACCGTTAATGGCTATGGCATTACATTATTCAACTACTCCACCAAATAGACCAGAACACTTCTACCATAAACCAGATAATGAATCTACTTTCACTACTGCCACAACCAATGCAGGAAACGATTTCACAATAAATGACGGTATGTGGTTAGAAGATATGTATGTGTCTGTATTTGCAGGAACACCAACGGTATCACAATCAATAAGTGGTTATGGAACATTCTCATCTAACGACTTTGGAAACTCTTTACCACTTAAAGTACCAATGCAACCTGGGGCTTGTGGTCTAGCAGGAACAATGACACCAGGTAACTTACAATTAGCCAGTTATCATAATACACACATGCCAATGAAAACATCTTGTAAGATATCTACCAGTTTCACAAATGATGTAACTCAAAGTGCAACTACTAGATTTATCATGGGTGTAGGTTATACCAAACAGGGTTAGGAGTTGTTCCTAATTGTCATACCCATTCCGAGAAGTTTCGAGACAAATTCCAAGAGATTCGTTTAATCCAGCTTTAATAAAACCAACTTATGATGTAAGTTCGTACGGTCATGATATAATTGTGCCTTTAAATTGTATAACAGGTTCTGCTACAACTACTTTAACTCCTAGTACAGCTACATTCGTTCAAGTGTTAAATGATGGTAGAGTGCCAGTTGATGAAGTAAATCAATTCATTACAGATAGTGATAAAATGGAGCTCGTACATGCTGGAAATGATACAGATTTCGACACGTCGTGGGAGTGGCTTCCAGATATGTCGGCGCAAAGTTATAAAGCGAGTTTTTCTGTGGCAGTAGCCATGAAAGTAAGTGCTTATACAAGTGGAAACTTTGCGATTTCTTCCGTACAATTAACCATGAAGCAGGTAGGTGGAGGAGAAGGAGATGAAATTATTGTAGATAAAATAATAAATCCTGGAATGTCTAATATGACAAGTGCCACAGAACAAATCGCCATAATTAATTTGGATACTAAAACAAGTGCAAAAATATCTGATAAAGAAATAACTTTTCAAATTAAAGTTAATACTACTTCTGGTTCTGGTACTTATCAATGTGGTATAGTTCCTTTATTTTGTTATTTTGGGAGTGCTGTTCCTAAAACATGGACTACGTCAAGTGTGATATTTCATTTACATGCTGATTTAGCTCACGCCTTCCCAATATTTAGAGATGAAGATAACATGAATATGTTGGATAGAAGTGGTATAGGATTATGATTATAGAAGAAATACCTTTTTTTGTTGAGTTTGTAGTGTTGGGAATTGTTTTAGGCTTTGGATATGGTTTTACCAAATTATTTTTAAACCATGCGAAAGATAAATCAAAAATTAAAAGATCTGAAAGAAAAGCAAAAGAAGCTAACAGCGTAGAAGATGAATTGGACAAGTATTTGAATAATATTCCTGCTATTACTCAGCATTTAGAAATAGAGTTGATGAATTTAAAGGAAAAAGGAGCTACACCAGAACAATGTAAAAGTTTAGAATCAAAATTGGATTTGGCTAGAAAAGCTCAACAATATGAAATGCCTATACGAATGTTAGGTAAACCAATACTAAAAAAAGTTCTAAATATTGTAGATAAATTCGGAGTTTGATATGGTTAGTGTAGCTGTTCCTGGAATGATAGCTAGTAAAACTGCTAAAAAAAGTGGTCAGGTTTTACAAGAACAATTTGGATATAATTTTATAGATCTTGTTACAAAACTTGCATTATTCTATGTGATTAGTTTTCTAATTGCTAAATACATGGAAGCTGTAATTTATTTTCAAGGTGGTTTGTCAACTATTGCAGGATTTTTTGGGATAAAGTTAGTACAAGCTGATCAACTTCCGAGTCAATGGGTTAGTTTGTTTGTAGATACTGATCAGAAGACGTATTCTGCTACTCCAACAGCTCCAGGACAATTTAATCCTCCAGGTTGGGATCGTTCTTATGATTATGGGACACCAGAACATCAACAAGCTGAACCACATTTATTTCCACAAAAAGAACAACAGTTTAGATTTTGGGATTTGATAAATGCTATTGCGATTTTTTATATTTCATGGGAGGCATACAAATATTGGAAACGTGGAGGAGAAGATTTCTTAACATTGGGAATATTCGGTTTATTGATAGCTGTTTTATCTGTATTATCTTTTTCAAGATTTCTTAACAGATTTTCTTTAAACAGATTCCAGGAGGCTAACAAATGAGTTTAAGAAGTGGTACACAAAAATATGGTTTACCAAAAGATGAATGGTTTACCGAAGGTGGTTATACAAGGAATTTATATTTAGAGGAGTTTTTACCGAGTGAAGTAAAACGTGTTTATAATTTACTTAAGGGAGATGGTAGTTATAATCGGGGGTGGAAAGGAAGTATTAATCCTATGGATACTCCTAATCCGTCATGGTGGACAGATTACACAACATTTCAAGATGATAATTATACACTTGAAGAAGCTATAGAATATCTTAAACAGGCTAGCCTTTGGCAGTCGGTTAATCAGGCATGGGACGGTTACAGGGGATCTTATTATCCTAGAGATCCGAGTTATGCCCAAAGAGCTTCAGGCGGTTCTAACATAAATGCTTCAATAAAAAAATTAGAGGCACAGTTACCACCAGGTCAGCAAATAGGATTTGATGTTATCCCTCAAGTATTCGCTGAAGAAGATCCATCTGTGAATAGTGGTTTAAATGGTAATGAACAAGAATCACAAGTAATTAATTATCCTCAATCAGCTAATGTAAGAATTATAATTTCTAATATTAGCATGTTTTCTACTTCCATTCCGATAAATGATATTAGTCAATTACAGATTTTGTCTAATGAATCTAATGAATGGAGATATACGTTAATTGGAACATCAACGAATCAACCATTAATGACTTTGAGTGGTTTAGTTACTAAAATTAATAATATGATTGCTAGCGCAGTAACTCCGCAACCACCAGTTACACAACCACCAGTTATAGAACCACCAGTTACACAACCACCAGTTATAGAACCACCAGTTGTAACAACTGTTCATGTTCCACCACCAGATATAGTCTTAGATCCTTCAGATGGGCTACCAGAAGTACCAGTAACTGTAACTCCAACAGAACCAGGACAGGTAAACTGGATACCAGAACCTTTTTTTAGTTTTATTAATAATGTGTTTAGAAGGTAAGTGGGAATGAAAAAAATAAAATCTACTGCTGATATTGTTGCTGTGTTAGAAAACATTGATGAGATAATTTCTATTCTTCTTGAAGACACGTATATAGATCAGAGACAAGCTGATAGGGCTTTTAGAGCTTCTGATACAATAGGAGCTATATTATTAGAGGGGTCAGAAATCAACAAGAATTTATTGAAAATCTACGATCCAATTTATAAGGATTATCCAATTGAATATAGAGGAGAATAACTCCCTAAATACTACAAAAAATTAGATAAAATAATGATGTATCTGAATCATTCCAAATTGGAATTAAAAAAGATGTCAAAACCAGCTTTAGTTAGGATAGGTCATGCAATTTTAAAACGACTTCCAAAGACTACACTTGTTAATACTGTTTACAAGTTAGAACAACTAGCAAAATCAAAAGGAATTAAATCAATAGGAAAGATAGCTAGAAAAGCAGGAAGAAAAGCTAGAAAAGCAGGAAGAAAAGTTAGAAGAAAATACAAAAGAGCAAAAACAGCTAGAACCAGAGTAGGAAAAAGGTATAGATCTGTAAGACCTAGAGTAAGAGTTGGAAGAAAATATAAAAAATACACTAAAACAAGAAAATCCAGGAAACCTAGAAGATTGGTAAAAGGAACACCAGAAGCTAAAAGATACATGGCTAAGATTCGAAGAATGAGAGCTTGAAAAACGATTCATTAAACGCTGATAATACTACAACAAAAATAAATTCTTTATGGGCTAATCAACAAAAGATAGTTCCGATACCCCCCCTATCTTCATTAAAGTTGCATGGGAATAATTGTTCAGGTCTAAGAATATGCCATACTTGTAGAGGGGAGAGATTTGTAGTAATTAGATCAAAGTGGGATAATCGATTAACTTATAAAAAATGTATGGCTTGTTCTGGTAATGGAAGTATCGACATTCGAACCCTTGAGTGAGTTTCAAAAACAACAATACTTGACAGAATTAGGACTAGAACCGGTATTATCTTATTATAACAATGAGATTAAGAAACATAGTAGGGTTTGTTTTAAAAGCCTGGAATTAAGAGAAAAACGAGATAGATGTTTTCAAATCATGCGTGAAGAATACCAGGAGTTAGTTTAAAGACTTTGATTTAATTTCTTAGATCCATATAATACATCAGAATACATTTTTTTATTTTTTTTAACAAAATCATATAAAGCCTGGCGTGTTAATTGTGTTTTACTAATATTTTGATCTTTAACTAATTGTTCCAGGACTTTAACCAGTTCTAAATCTTCTTTTGATTTTGTCTTTGGAGACCACTTGAAAGTATGAAGTTCTGGTCTAATCAAAATTCACACCAATATGAAAATATAATGTATGAAAAAATATAATTATGTAATTGACTTATACTCATAAATTTTCTTTTTTCTCTTAAGTAAGTCATTAAAGTTCTAGCCCATTCACACCATTTTTTAATAACAAGTCTTTTTTTAATTATTTTATCTTGTTCCGTTAGTATGTTTGTTAATCCTGGATAACCTTTCATTCTTTCCAGCTCCATTTTTCGCCTTTGTGTTCTTTATCATATTTTTCTTTTATTCTAGGATATATTTCAAAAGCATTTCTTATTTTCATATCAAACATTTCTTTAATTCCGTCTAAGTTCATACCATTTGAATTAAGGTATAACATTAAAGACATTAATGTATTAAAAAAATCTTGTTCTGCTTTTTCTAAGTCTTTTTCTTGTTCATTCATTTTTCACACTCTCTTATAATATATGATTCATTATCGTTTGTACTTTGACAATTTAACATAAAACATACTTTTTCTGCTATATCTTTTTCTGATTTATATAATTTATTTGTAAATGGATCGAAATATGGAATATTTTGTATCTCGTTGCCATAGGAATATTTACAGATTATAAGATATTTCATATTTCAAAGTCCTCAGAAATTATTAATTTGTCTAAGTCTATAATTAATTCATAATCTGAATTTTTTAATAATCTTTTATGTAGTATTTCCCTTGTTTCATCAGAACCAATAATTTTATATTTTAAATCTGTCATTTTTTTAAGTCTCTCCATTGTTTCATTACCTGGATAAAATGACGGATAGATTTATCAGAATATTCGTTAAATTCAGTAATACAGCGATCTTTGTATGATTTTTTAGGCATGGTCATTATTCTCTAACTCGAAGTTTTATTAATTCGTCATGGCTTTTTAATTTTTGATTTGTTTCATATTCTGACTTTGTAAAAAACTTTTGGCATGTGATACATTGATAAACAGTTTTGCCTTTTAATTCATATTCGAAGATATGACCAGCTTTTACTTTTTCGCCTTCTTTGATATGATAGACATTAAAAACGTCATAATGTGAACAATTTTTAATATAATCAGCTTTTCTATTCTTTTCGGCTTCTTGAATTTTAAGATGTGTTTGTATTTGATAATATAATTCTCGTTTAGTGTTTCCCATACTAACAGAATCTATACCCGAACATTCCATAGAAGCTCTTTCTAGATGATAATAACCGTAAGATCTGCCTATTTGATATCTGCATTTTGTTTGATTGTTTAACCGTTCTAATGAAAATCTTAGCATTCTATCTGTTATACGTTCCATGTATTATAGTACAGTACTGTATTATTTAAAACTTTATATTTAAAAAAAAAAGAGGGATCTTTAATATTTTCCTGGTTTTTTAAGACCATATATAAAGATCGTTTTGGTTTGTTTGTTCGCAGAAACACCCTATACACATAAAGTTTAATTCTTTTGCATAGCGATCCTCATCATGTGATGTATATCCGTGACATTCTGAGCATTCGTTGTATATTGGTACGTTTTCAATATCATCGACTATTAATATACAACCTCTACCCGTTGTCAAATCTCCCGATTTTTGACCACTTGAATCAACTTTTTGTATTGGGTGCGTCCATTCACAAAGCCTATATTTTGCGATCCTCATTGGTTTTGTAATAGGATTTAAGTCTAGTTCGCCATCTAAGGAGAAAAAGAATAATCGTATTGGTTCGCTTTCTTCGATTATTTCGCTTCTTCTTCTCTTATGGTTTTGTATTAACCTATATCCTCTTACTTCTTTGCCTATTTCTACTCTCAATATTTTTTCTTGTCTTTTGTGAATTGGGCAACCAATTCTGTTTCTTTCGAATGTTTGATTTTCTTCCATTTTTTTTTTATCACCTCCAAATGTTATTATGGTTAATTTTTATATAAAAAATGCGAAATGCTTATAAGGTAAAAAAAAGAAAAAGGCTATTTTCAAGATAATTCTTGAAAAATAGGCTTTAGTTTTCCAAAGTCAGATTTTTTTAGAGTTATGCCTTTTGTAGATCCATCTTTTCGCTGTTCCAGGTAATAAGATAGAACATTACCATCTCTTGAAATTTCCTTTATAACAAGTGATGAAGCTTCTAACTCTATTTTTTTGATCTCTTTGAAAATAGATTCAGTTTTGGCTATTTCATTGCTCAACTTGTTTTTTATTATTATAGACTTACTTAAATATTTACTGGATTTTAATCAAAGCTGTATTCAGGTTAAGTTATGTAGCTCAACCGTAATTTAGCCTGGAATACTTTTTAATCAGTAGTTATAATTTAAAAAGTTGAGCTTACAACAATTAACCTTAGAAAATAGACCGATTGAAAATAAACCTTTTAGATATATCACATTAGACGAACAAGTAAGATTTTGTGAATTTATAGATGAGGTTGGAGTTTTTAACGATAAGCTAGAAGATCTTAAAACATGTGCTAGTGTATTTCATACTTTTGAGTGTGTGAGTGATCCAACACATACAAAAAAAGTAAAATATCTTAATTGTGGTGTTCGTGGTATTTGTCCTAGGTGTTCTATGAGTTACGCAAGAAAGAGAGCTGAAATAATGTACCAATATGTCAAACAAAATTTAGCTGATAACCTGGATTTTGATTTAAAGATGAATCAAATTGTTTTAACTTTGCCAAAAGAATTACATGAAAATTTAGATAAAAAGACTTTTGCAAAAATGATAAAAAATTTTATGAATAGTTTTGGTATTGAAGCTTATGGTTATGTAATACAGTATAGACATTCAAGTGATCCTTTAAGCTCTAAATATATTCATGCTCATGTTTTAACGCTGAATATCAAAGAGTCAAAAACGCCTATAAGTAATTGTAGTTTTAGACATAAATTAAAAATTGGGATAAAACCTAGATTAATTCAATCTGACTATTATTTTGATCTTGATAAAATGCGTGAAACTTGGAAAAATACAATAAATAAATTTACAGATTTAGATCTTAAAGAAAGTGATCAAGTTAATATTCATAGTGAATATGCTAGTGTAAAATTTGATAAAAAAAAAATAATTCATATTTTAGCGTATGTTTATCGTTATCCTATCCAGGATCTTTTTAATGTTCAAGTAAGAAATTGTACTATTGATTATCTTGAAAGGAAGCAATTCGATCAGGTTAATACTATACTGCAAATCGAAGAAATAAAAAAAGACCCTAAAAACCTAGCCTGGTGTGGTCTAATGACTTCAACAAAAAGAGATTATTTAGAAGAATTGCTAAGAAATACAATAAATGAGCTAGTAATCATAAAACCTATACCTTACTTTATAAAGGAAATAGATGAAAGATCAAAAAAGTGTCCGGATTGTAATTTTAATTATTCTGAAATTCCTATAGATAAGGGTAAATATTTAGGGGATAACGAGCCGGATTTTAAAAAATTTTTATAAAAATTTTTCTCTAATAAATCCGATTCAGTTATCCCATAATTTTTTTTTAAATATCTCATGCAAAAATAACAAATTCCGGTATTTTTCATAAAATCGTATGATCCTTTCATACACTTATCAGATTTAAATATAAAAAAATGTGATTTACAACGCATTTTATGAAATTCTTACAACTTTTTGATATATAAATTGTTTTCCTGATGGAAAATTGTCAGATTCCACCAGGAAAAACAGATTGCTCCCATAATTTTCAGTTATACTGCTACTTAAATCCGATTGTCGGTTAACTGTCGGTAGAATGTCGGTAAAAAGTACAAATATGTCGGTAATTAAGGAGGCTTATGCGTTATGTTATGGGCGTTAGTAAGGCGTATTATAGTTCAAAAAAGCAAGAAAGTAAGACAAGGAACAGAAAATACTTATTTTCTTTTGAATTTGATGTGGAAAGTGGCAAATTCAGAAGAGTTCGGATCTCGTTATTTAAGGCAATTTACTACAAAATTACGTTTGTATTCGGATTAAAAACCAGGATAATAAAAAATCTTTATTGCAGGGATTGTAGAAAATCTCATAATTCTTATGTAAATTTTTGGGATAAGGATCTATCATGCCCATATTGTTAAACCTAAATACTGTTAGTGGATTTGTTGTTTAATGGGTAGATTAATTGGTTCTGTTGGTTTAGCGCCTGGATCTGATGAGGGTACGGATTTAACCACGAAGGGAGATCTTCATGGCTATGGAAGTTCAAACACTCGGATTCCGATAGGAAGTAATGATCAAGTATTAACAGCAGATTCAGCACAGGCATTAGGGTTAAAATGGGCTACTCCTGCTGGTGGAGAAGGAAAATATGAATTGATAGGTTCAACATCTTTATCAGGTGGTGCGAATGGTACGATTGAATTAAGTTTTACAGCAGTGGATCAGAGTGATGTTGCTTATTTTGTAGCTGTGTTAAATGGTTCTAAGACATCGACTTCTTCTGAGCTTTATTTAGAATTAAATTCATTAACTTCAAATTATAATATTCAATCTTTGCAAAGCTCAGGAACCAGCGTTGGTGCAGTAGAGAGAACAAGTCAAAGCCAATGGAATTTTGATAACCAGGCTTCAACACAAGTTTTTGTTATTGTTAAGATAATTTGTGGTGCTGAAACTGATACATTATTGGCGCAGATAGAATCTTCAACTGATAAACTTTCTACTATGATTTCTGTTGCAAATAATTCAACTTCATCACAAACATCACTTAGTAAGGTATCATTTAAAATGAGTTCTAGCACTTACAAGCAAGATACTAGATTAGACGTTTTTAAGGTAACAATATGAAGAAATTAAAAAGGGATTTACCATTAACAGAAATACAGGAATTTCATCAAAAATTTCCAGATAAGAAATTATCTTATTCAATATTTTCAGATAATAATGGTCGGATTATCAGTATTGAAACGGATAATAAAGAAATTATAAAATATGTTAAACAGATAGGACTTGAGTAGGTGTCCATAAATACTAGAATTTTATAGAAAATAAATGGATAAAAAAAATGGAGGTATTACAGTAGGAATATCAGGTGCAGTAGCAGTTATTATTTCTATAATATGCCAGGTTTTTCATAATGGTGGGATTCCATGAGTGAAGAAAAACATAAATCGAAAAAAGATGAAAGTGAGAATTTTATTGATACTTTAAAAGATATGCTTGCTGATCCTCATCAAGATGATGCTTGGAATGATAAATTTAAGGAAACAGTTAGAAAATATTTTGATATATAATGCCATTAGGTTATGACGTAAAAGAAGAAGCTAGTGAAGTTAAAAAAAATCTTTTTCAAAATAGAGATACTTTTGTAATGTTAGTTATTGCAGGGGTAACAGGAGGGTTGCTAACAAGGGCATTCAGTAGTGAGGGTTTAAGAAAAGAATCTGTTTTAGGTAAAATTGGTTCGTGGTTTGGATATGGTAGGGAATATGATGAAGATGATGATGAATGATAGAGTATATCGATACTGCCATGTTGGTATTTATTTTATCAATTATTATTTTCCTGGTTAAAAAAACTACTACGTTATGTCATGATGTAGAAGCATTGAAAAAAGAACAATAATATAGTAGTAGAGTTTTGTAGTTTTTTCATGGAAATAGAAGCACTGTCTATAATTGGCTTAGTGGGTTTGGTTACCCTTGCCATAATCCGAACACAATTCGGTAAAAACTAACCACTCTTTTTTTTTAAATATCTACCTAAATACTCCTCTCTTTTACTATAATTGTTAAAATGGCTAGAAAAGGAGGAAGGAGATCATCAAAGAGAAGAAACGGATCTAAATCAATAAAATCTATGATTAGACAAGTTGTGAGTAAAGGTTCAGCTCCATTAGCATTTTGGCAACAGTTGAGTGAAAAAGATTATCAGGTTTTAAATGCAGATGGAAATTATGCATCATTAGATTATTTAGGAAAACTAAAAGTAGCTTCTAATATTCTAACTGGTTCATTAACTGGTAGAGTGTTATTTGCTGATCAATACAATCCTAGTCCTAGTGGGCAACCACGAATAAATCCAGCAGGAATTATAAATAAATGGACAGGAATTGGAATTGCAGGAAAACTTTATGGTAAATTAGGTAAAAGTATGAAACTTCCAGAAGCAAGTATGATTGATAGAGTTGGATCTAAACTCATATTTGGTGGTGCAATTGGAGGGTTCTTTGACCCCCCAGGAAATCCAGGAGGTTATGTTTCAACTGCTAATGTAACACCAAATGTTATGGTTCAAAATAGATCTCAAACGAATAGAGCATTTGCAACAGCTCAAAGAAATAGAAGTTTTGTTCCAGTAGATAGTTTTGATTATTCAACGGGGAGTGCATTTAGATGAGTGGTGCGTGGGATATTGCAACTGCAACTAGTTTAGGAACTGGTGTAGCTAAAACTCAAATTAATGGAGGAGCTAATTTAACAAAACCAACACAAGCAGTAAATCTAGTTGAAGTAGTACCTTATACTGTGAGCTCAGGAGCTTATACAGCAGGGGAATCAATAGCTTTAACAGCATATTTAGATTCATTTTCAGTTGATCTTTTACCAAAGAGAATTATAGTACCACCAGTTCAGGCAGGACTTGGAACTTTGATTAACGTTGTAGCTCCAATTTTGGAAGCGTATGAATGTAATACAGGTTTACAGGAGGGTGCAACTTCTCAATTTATTGTAAGTGGTCAGGCACAAGTAGCTAATACAGTAGCACCTTTAATGGCTATGGCTTTACATTATTCTACTACGCCACCAAATAGACCAGAACACTTTTACCATAAACCAGATAATGAATCTACTTTCACTACTGCTACAACGAATTCGGGTAACGATTTCACAATAAATGATGGAATGTGGTTAGAAGATATGTACGTTTCAGTATTTGCAGGAACACCAACAGTATCACAATCAATAAGTGGGTATGGGGAATTTTCATCTAATGACTTTGGAAACTCTTTACCATTGAAAGTGCCAATGCAACCAGGAGCTTGTGGTTTAGCAGGAACAATGACACCAGGAAACTTACAGTTAGCAAGTTATCATAATACACATATGCCAATGAAAACATCTTGTAAAATATCGACTAGTTTCACAAATGATGTAACTCAAAGTGCAACTACTAGGTTTATCATGGGTGTAGGTTATACCAAACAGGGTTAGGAGTTGTTCCTAATTGTCATACCCATTCCGAGAAGTTTCGAGACAAATTCCAAGAGATTCGTTTAATCCAGCTTTAATAA
>Ga0080013_1005207_pt1 | contig 12270 bp, 17 predicted proteins | sample ETNvirenome_6_85_FD_69236 | JGI IMG/M metagenome (GOLD analysis project Ga0080013, IMG submission 69236) | Marine viral communities from the Pacific Ocean - ETNP_6_85 (SPADES assembly) (version 2) | ecosystem: Environmental > Aquatic > Marine > Oceanic | place: Pacific Ocean | collected 2013-06-19 | reverse complement strand
CCCTCATCAATAACTAAAAAGTTAGGACTTGGGAGATTTGAAACGTTTATTAATCCAACACGAAGTGCAAGTGAGGATACGAATTTTTCCATCCCCGATGAGAGATTGAGGGGCCATTCTTGGTCGTCATATCGTATATATAAATTTATATTTTTATCTTCATTTGTAATGCCAATTTCAAACCCAGCCATCATACGCTCTAATACAACATTAACTTCACTTTCAATTATAGGTAAAGCATCATTAATTATTAATTGTGGTATTCCATCACGAGAAACTAATCTCAAATATAATTCATAATCATTAACTTTTTGTTCAGCTTCAACCAAATCTTTTACTTCTTCTTCAAGATTTTTTTTATTTGTTTCATTAATTAAAATCTGTGAATTAATTTTATCCAATTCTTTTATTAACTTATTTTTCAAACCCATTTGTAATGAAATATCACCTTCTATAGACTTTATTTCTACACCAATTTTTTTATTATATTCTATTGCTGATTTATTTTTTTCATATCTTTGTTTATCTTCATAAAGATTAGATAATACTCCCTCAATATTAAATATATCTTTTTCCATCTCTTTAATCTTAGCCTGAGTCTTATATGCATCACTTTCAATTTGTTTTAAATCTTCTGATAAAGAATCATATTTTTGTTTTTGATTTTCAGATTCTGAAAGTCTTTTATAGTCGATTTCTATCAATTCATTCTTCGATTTAATATGTAAAATTTCTTCCTTTTTTTGAACTAATGATTCCATTATTTCCGCTTTATGTGTAATTTGATGATCTCCATTCTTTAAACAATACTCACAATCCGGATCATATTTATATTTTTCTAATTCCACAAGTTTGATTTCTAACGATTCCATTTGACTTGTTAATATTTTTAATTCATTTTCTTTTTTAAGTTTCAATTCTTTTACTTCTTGATATTCATCATAGTCAGCAACTATTTTATTCTCATCAAAATCTTTCAATTGAATATAAACTTGATTATACAGCGGTCTTAAATTTTCACGATACTCTTCTTCATTTTGTAACAAACTTTTTTGTTTTTCAAGCTCAATTTCACTTTCCATTATTTGTCCATCAAAATCTACATTATCAAATGTAGCTACATTTTTAAGTTGTAATTTTAACTTATTATTATGCTCTTCAAGTTCCAATAACTCTTTTTCAATCGGTTTAATATCGACTTCTAACTCTTCTTTCTTAACATTTAAATCTTGTAGTTTAAAATCTATATTCGATAAAGAACTAAAAACATCTCGATCTCGTATTCTTTTTAAATATGCTTTTTCTTCAGCCACATCTTCTTTTGCTATGTCAAATAATTTATCAAATAAATCTATACCCATAAACTGTGATAAAATTTGTTTTCTTTCAGTCTGTTTTTTATCAATAAAATTTTCCCCATTATTCTGCAAAGATAAAGATGTCAAAATAAAATCATCAAATGAACCAAGTATTTTTCTTATCTCTTCATTTGTTCCACTTCCATATTGAGTTGTTCTTCTTGCAGCACCAGACAAATCAATCAATTCATCATTCTCTTCAACAAAAAACTTAACTGATACTGGACATAATCTTGTAATTTTACCAGTTTTTCGATTTGTTCTTACTGTTAATTTACCAGTTCTATGAATTATATAATCAACTCCATTTACTTCAAGTGATAATTTTATTTCAAAATATTTACTTTTATTATTTAATACTTCAATTGCTTTGAATGTTCTACTGCATGTATCAAATATAGTATAAGCAATTACATCAATAAGAGCAGATTTACCGCTATGATTTGGGGCAACCACTCCAATAATTCCATTTAGTTTTGTAAAATCTATTACATTTTTCTTACCATAACTAAACATATTATCGAATTCCATATACTTTAATTTCCAATCAACATGTCTTGGTAAATCATTTTTTATACCAATAGTTGAATTAGTGAATTCGTTTATATCAAAAAGTCTCTTAATTGTTTTATCGTCAATATTTGAATTTTCTATTTTTGCTACTTTTTCAATCAAATCGTTTTGAACCTTTAAATCATGAATATCTTCAATAGATATTTTTGTTTTAGATTCAAACAATCTACTTTCAATAGAATCTATTTTTTCCGTTAATATTTGTTTTAAATATCTATATTTTCTCCTTAACCCTAATTCAATTAATCGCAATTGTTCTACAGAAGTATCTTTATGTTTTATTTTTATATTACCATACTTAGGAACAAATGTCAATTCAAATGGTTTATTATGTGTTGTAGAATTTAATATTTTACCATTATCAACTGTAATAGTTTTAAATCCATAATCATTTTCTATTTGAATAAACTCTGACTTTCTTTTTTCTACATCCCAAAGTAAAAATCCATGTTCAGGTGCCTCAGCAAAATTCTGTTGAATTAATGAACCGGGATAAGCAATAGTTTCTTCATCATCTAAAAACTGTCGTTTATGAATATCACCAAGTAAAACTAAATCATAACCTTCAAAATAAGATGACTTCACAACATCATCACTCATCCACATACCAGTATCCACTTCAAATCTACCAACTCCACCATGAAAAACTGCTATCTTATTATCACCCTTTATATCACTTGCTTTAGGTAAATTTTTTATATTCGGTTTACCTTCTTTTGTAATATCAAATATAGATAAAAAACCAAACTGGCAACCACCCAATTCATATACACCAGACTTTTTCCAATAATGTATATTAGGATTTATCTGTTTTACTAAATCAACTATAGGCGATAATACATCTTCTCTTGATTTATTATTCAAATTACAATCATGATTACCTGGAATAACCAATGTTGTAGCAACATCACATAAATTTAAAAAGAAATCAGAAACTAGTCTTGTTTCTTCTGGTGACGTATCAAGCTTACCATGAACAATATCACCACCTATATAAATTAAATCAGGTTTTGCTTCTTTTAGTTTTTTATATAACCTACCAAATACATCCCTATACTCACGAAAACGATGTAATTTTCTTATGTGAATATCTGCTAAATGAGCAATAGTTTTTATATTATTCATATAAACTACTCCACTTTTTTAATTTCTTTTTCTTTTCCAATGCTCTGGCATCTACATCATCCCAACTGATTAAATCATACTCGTGTAGTAAATCAATCATACATATAACATCACCAACTTCTTCGGTTAACTTATCGTTATTATAATAATGGTCACTTCTAATAGCTTTACTACATACTTGAATTAGTTCACCACATTCTTCCATAGTAATAGTCATCAGTTCTTGTAATTTATCCATATAATCTCGCACTTATCATATCCGAAAAACTTGACGAAATAGTATCCCCAATCAAATTTGTCATCCGTTCAAATCCCAAATCATTTGGGTCTTCGTTTTTTGGCAAATTAACTACTTTAGAATCTATACCAAAATCTTTAAAAAATTCTGATAAATTGTAAGCATCCTTTTTAGCATCATTATCTAAAGCAATATAGATTGTCTTTACCTGTTTTTCAAATATTTTTCTTAGTAAACTTTTTGATGGTTTTTTACTTAACATTGGTATTGCATTTGTTCTTATTGAGATGGCATCAAACACTCCCTCACACAATACAATTGGATAAGACCAAGCAATAAACCAATCAAATGGAATAATATCTCGTGATACATTCGGATTTTTATATTTCATATTATCACCCATAAATGACCTACCAACAAAATAATTTAATATGCCATTTTCGTCATAACTTGGTATAATGATTCTATTACCATAAATTCCATCATCACAAAAACCTAATTTGTATTTTTGTAAATCTATCTTCGTAATTCCTCTTTTTTTAAGAAAGTTTAAAGCATGTTTATAAAATAATGACTTAGATGATTTCCATAACGGTTGATATTCTCTTGGTAAAGAAACTATAACCTTAGATTCTATTTCATCTTTTGTTGTCGGTATAAATACAATATCCTTTAATTCACTAAAATATCTACTATCAGCATTTATCTTCTTAAATAGTGAATATAAAGAATGCCCACCTTGATCACTAACCCAACAATGCCACTTCTGAGATGACATATTAATTTGTAATTTAGGTTTGTAATGACTAACAAAAGGTGAGAAAAACATATACTCATCTTCTTTTGTTAGTTTTTTGCTTCGACTATTTAAAGTCCGTTCTAACAAATGTATTAATTTATTCATATAAGGCGCAAACTAATGCGTCATAACCATCGAGATTTCTTTTATCCCATAATCCTGTTGGTGTTAATTTAATGTATTCTTCTAAATTATACAAGCAATTTATTTGTTCTTTTACAAATTCTTTTGCCGATAATCCTTGTTTTCGAGCTTTACCAAATAAATGTTTTCTAGCTGTCATAGGATTTACACCTTCAACTATCTCACCAAACGCAAACTCCAAACAATACACCAATACAGCATTAAATTTTGCTAACTTTATTATTGTTTGTTGTGATGTACGACCACGACTAAAACCAGAAAGACTATCCTCAATATAAATCTTATCTATATCATCAAATGGACATAATTCATTTAGCGCATCTAAAGTAACTTGTACTTTATCACGAATTGTCTTTTCTTTATTGATGGGAATAAAACCCATATCAATAACTGTTTTATCGTCTACAAACGCATAACCCACAGTTGTAGTTGATGCGTCCAACCCAATTTTTTTCAAATTTAATTCTTCTTTAAGAAGTTACTTGCCATTTTTCGACCATATTTTTCCGCCTTCTTTTCAAAGTGATTATCATCATGTGCATCTTTACCTTTTTGTATAGCAATATTCATTTCTTTTTCATATTCTTGTTTATATTTCTTTTTGCCCATTTTTTTGGCATCTTTGGCATGGTCAATTTCATGAAAAACTGTTACTAAAAAATCTTTCAACCTTGATGTTGGTTTAATATTAATAGTATCAGTATCCACATCATAATCTGCTTTATTTTTACCTGTATCTTTAAAAACTATTTTAGATTTTAATCCAGCTTTTTTAACTATTTGAGTAGCTAATTCATGAAAATCAACTCTTTCATTCATTTCATATTTTAAATTACTTTTAGGTGCCATTCTAAAATTCACAACTTTCCTACCATTTATTGTTGGCATTCCATGTTTGTCTTTGCCAATATTCTTAACTTTTATTTTCTTGTTTTTAAATCTACCACCTAATATAACATCCCCAACGTTAACATCCAAGACAATTTTTTCTAAAAGTAAATCTTTTAATTTAATCATTTTCTCCCACCTTTATCCATTGTAGAGAATTTTTTCAGCTTATCAAATGCTCTAAACTTTTTCAATTTTTCCTGCTTAGTCCATTTCATTTTATCAAATACTTTCATCCTCATATGTTGTTTTACTATATAATAAATATCAACTGGATTACCACTCATTGATTTTATCCACTTAGCATATTTCTTAACCAACTTGGCTGAAACGTGTTCATGTCCGAAATGAGTAATATGACCTTTCTTTGGATGTATTCCTGCTGTCTCATCTTTACCAATGTCATGGAATAAAGCTGCTAAGGCAAAATCTATATCACCTGTTTGTAATGCTCTATTAGTTACGGCTATGGTATGTTTTAATACATTACCTTCAGGATGGGCATCTCTCCGTTGGTCGTAATTTTTAAGATTGTAAACTCTTTTTTTTAAATCACTCGGCAATGCGTTATAAATGTCTTTAAATTTTGTTGGTTTAGGTCTTACTGCAATCTCACCTAATTTTTCTCTATCTTTTTTAGACATTTTAGTCCAATGTTTTTGAAAAGCTTTATCACCAAATTTCTTTACATTTTTATCTCTTGTCTTCTTCAACATAACAAATATTATATGATGTTTTTCTCTATCACTTAATTTAGGTGGAATTACCGCACCACCTTTTTTTGGGTCACGAGGTACAGGTGCTTTTAACTTCTTTTTAAGTGCAGAAATCTCACTTTTACTTAAAGGCTTTCCCATCCTTTTAGTCCATTGTTCAAATAATAAATCTTTTAATTTAATCATAATCTTTTATCCAGATTAACAAGATGTTTTTTCCAAGCCACCAACTTATTCACCTTACCCTTAACATTTATAGTTTTATTTATCATGATAAAAACTGGATCTTTTATAGCTGTTTTTACATCTTTATGATATCTTACGAATATGTTTACAAATTCATTTATAGCCCTACTGAATTCAGTTAGTGCTCGAAGCGTTACTTTAACTTGTCTTTTTAATTCATCCTTATCGACTTCTTCCTTTATTATATTTTTTAATTTAATCATTACCAATCCCAACCCATTATAGTCTTTTTTGTTTTCCAATTATGAGCTACTTCAGCTGGTGTAAATTTTTTATCTACCTTTGGATTCCAAGTTTTATAATATTCTCTTTTAGGCCAACCTTTTCCAGCATACTTACTTGAACCCGCTTTCATCGTCTGCCAATCTTTAACCAAATTACCATCTTCAACCCAAGCATGCCTATATCGTTTTCCTTTACTTATCCAATCATTTTGAACTGTGCCATACACAATTTTCATCTTCTTATTTGCTTGTTTATTATCTTGATTTATAATTCCCATCTTCCAAGCATAAGAAAGACATTCACCACAAGCAATTGTTGCTTCAATTAATAATTGGTTTAAATATACCATACCAATTATAAATATATATCAAATAGTTATATCAAGTACCATATCAACATTTCCCGCATACTTGTGACACACCTGTATTTGATATTCACCCGGAGGTATTTCGTCTCCATAATCTTCTGTAGCATATAACATCCAAACATACGTAAAATCTCTTGACCGCCCATCATCCCACGGATTTCTCTCATAAGGTTGTTTATGGACTACCTTACCTGCATTTATATCAATAATCCGTATGAATGTCTTATCATGTGTAACTCTATATCTAATCTTTACAATATCACCATGTATACCATTCCATCTTTTATGTGTAGACTTCCATGCTAATAATGGATACTCTTCAAATTCTTGACCAATAATTGGTGTATCATCAATTACTTGTTCTTCTCTTGGTGAGAAAATAAAAGCAAGTACAGCAACCGTCAAAACTATAACAATTTTTTCTGGAAGTGTGGCTTCTAAAAATAAAATATCCTTTAATTTAAAATTCATAACTCTAATTTACTTAAAAAAAATATTAAAGTCAAACGTTTTTTATCTTTTTTTCCAAATGTTTAATATAACCACTTAATTTTTCTATATCAGGATGTTTCTCATCTATATCTTTAAGTCGATCTATTTTATTTCTTAACTTACCATAAGCTTCCATCAATTCATGTCTAGATGGACCCTTCATACTCTTTCTATAATATAAATGATGAAGTGCTTCATCTTCTGCTTCTGCTCCACGAACACCTGCTACTGCTGTTACATATTCTACTTCATATTCTTCTGTACTAACTTCTTCAATCTCTTCCCAAACAGCTTGTTCCCACATAGTATCTAAATCTAAATCTAAAGAATCTTGACTATAACTGAACGGGTTGCTCAGAAAGATAAAAAGTATCACGGTCATATGTAAAATACCAGACCTCATTATTTCTTCTCCTATGATATATGTTAAATCCATCAAACTGCCATTCATTATCTTCATCAGGTATTCCCAACTCATAAGTAACTATGACATTTCTAGTACGACCTAAAACAGTTAGTGGATTCTCAGGCCAACTTTCTGTTCCCGTTGATTCAAATTGTTCATCAGCATGTAATTCTAATTCTTCCCATATCTGATTAACAAATTCCTTTTCAGTTCTAAGTTCTGCTAATTCAATTCTTCTTGCAAATCTTGGTACAGCAACCGCACTCATTATACCAATTAAGAGAATCACTATCATCATTTCGATTAAAGTGAATCCTTTGCTCATTAAATCTCCCCAACTACATATTCATTTAAAGATGGGCTATCTGGATCTGTATCTTTTATAATAATTCTTTTTGTTATATATCCCGATTCAGTAGTATCATCATCCCAATAATAAATATAAGGATTCTCGTTTGAATTATAAGGTAAATCACCACTAAATAATTGATCTGGTGTTCTACCATCTTCTAAAATTATATTTCTATATGTAGAATCAAGTAAAGTATTTTCTGGTTCGGGTGGGAAATGTGGATTTCCTTGCATATGAGTTACATAAAAATACTGCATAAAAGTATTCTTTATGGTTTCCATATCTGATAAATTTGCTTGTTTTTGAGCTCTGTTTATCACTTTATTGTAAGTGGGGACAGCCATCGCGGTGAGTGTCCCCAACAATACAATAGTTACGACCAACTCTGCCAAAGTATATCCGGCTGAGTTATTCATTGTTAGACTCCTATAAGTCTGCTCTAGAACCAACTGATCCTACATCGGCATTATCTCCCGTTTGAGTACCGGGATCATATGACCAACCATGACGTGAATTGTCATTACGTTGATGTGTGATTGTTGAATCACTAGAGTTATAAGTCCATTCTCCATCTTCATTGGCATCTTCATTAGCCGTTGAATATTTCTCTGGTTTCTTGGATAACGCATCCCACGGATTCGTTGGCCAAGACCTACGACCATTGTCAATTAATTGTTCTACAGCATAGGTTTCTAAACCAGCTTTGATAGAAGATATTACTGCTTCTTCTGCCGCTTCTTCAGCAGCCTCAACGGTTGAAGCGTATCTAGGAATAGCGACAGCAGCGAGAATACCTAAAATGATTGTAACCATTATTAGTTCAATAAGAGTAAATCCTTTATTATTCTTCATTGTCATTCTCCTTCCACCAATTACGGTGTTAATACTTTATGAAGTTCTGATGGATTTTCAGCATCAGCTATAATCATACAAGGTGCTTGAGCGTCTGAACCACTACCTGACCCTGGAATCACAAGATAAATGTAAGCACCATCCTGAAACGGCGATTTAATTCCTTGATTACCAAAGTTTGATTTCATATCAGTTGCACCATCTACATCAAATTCAACATCAAGTTGATGTGTAGCTGAAGCTCCTGTACCTAACATACTCATCCAACCACCTGCAAGTGCATCTTCATCTGTTAGAGATGTTGAAAACACATACACATAGTCATCTAATGTTGATGTATATGCAGTTTGGTTAGCAAGAATAGTTTCTAAATAGGTTTCCAATGCAGCATCTGTAAGAGTGCTATCTGGAAGATCAAATCCACCCACTTTAGAATCGTACTTAGATTGTCCTGGAAATCTTCCACGACCTTCTTCAGACACTTTAGCGTTGTAGAAGTTGTTAGCCGCTGTCTTGATTTTATCAAGAGTAGCGATTGTTTGTTTAGCTTTAGCACCATCACCAACACCACCAAATTTTGGTGCGGCAGTTGAAGCCAAAGTACCCATCATTGCAGTAACAACGGCAAATTCAGCAAGTGAATTACCAGCGTTACTCTTCAGTTTTTTCTTTAGGTTTTTGAACATTTCAGTTCTCCTCATTAGTTATTAGTTACACCTATATAATACAATAACTATACCACAATTACTAATAATCAAAAATATCTTAAAAAATGTGAAAATGTGTGATTTTTATCACAAAATAACCTCAAATGTAACTTTTTGATAATAACTATTTGTTACATGTGTATCATTAGAATACATCCCCAGCCTTGACTTCATCGATAGCTGATTTAATATCACCAGAAGTACAATCGACTTCACCATCCATATCTGCTTTCCACACTTCCTTCTTTGAACCATCGTGAAATAAAGCTATAGATGGATAATTTCTAATTCTCAATTTCTTAATAACCTTTCTTAAATCAGATGAATGAACTGAGTATATTTGAGCATCTTCATAACCCTTTACTCCTTTCAAAATAGAATCATCTAAATCTTTTTCTTGATAATTAGAAGTAAATATGACTACTGCAAACCCGCTTCCTATTTTATCTTTAAAATTCTTATCAGTAACTTGAGCAGTTAATGTCGATAAGAAAAGTATTAATCCAATTAAGTATCTCATAACTTATCTCCTATTTCTTGTCCCGTTTCCGCTTTTCAAGGTCACGTATTTCTTTTTGTAATTCCTTTATAGTTTCTTCCATCTCTTCAATTGTTTCATATACTTCATCCATATCTTCTTGTAGAGTGCCAACGTTTTCCTTATATTGTTCAAAAGAGCGAGGCCAGTTATATCCTTCTGGTCTTGATGGATATTCTTGTTGATATAAACTTTCTAAACTCGGTAATTCTTTTGCTTCTTGAATTTCTCCTTGTAATGTATACCACATTCCAATTAAAGATGCCATTCCCATTCCAACTCCTATCATAGTCTGTACTGATAATGTAAACTTAGTATCCAGTACTTTATCTTCACTCAATTCAATTGGTTCTTTTTTCTTAGGTTCTATCTTTTTAGCAATTTTTTCTTGATGTTCTTCATGACCATTTTCCACTTCAGCTTCCATAACAACTTCTGTTATATCATCAAGACTACAAAATCCTCTATCAACAAGTATCTCACCAAGTGACCTTTTATCACCTTTAATTTGAACTTGTAAAGCTTGATTCAATTGTCTTTTTGTGATTATATCTTCATCACAAAGTAATTTTCCTATTTTAATATCTCCGTTCAATTTTTATCTCCCATATGGGTTTAATGGTTTACCTTTATTTTTCTTTAACCATTTTTTATGTTGAACTGCAGTTCGACCTTCTGTTTTCCATCTTTCATTAAGTTTGCGTCTTTTAATTTTTCTATCTTTTGCAGTTCTGTTTGGCATTTAGAATCCTACAAACTGATAGTTTAATCCAAATTTAAAATCATATGCTGGCCGTTCCCAATAATAAAGATAACGACCTTCAGCAAACACACCTAAGTTGTCTTGTATCTTTACACCAAAAATTGCACCAAAGTCATAATCAGTCCAAGTATGAGCCATACCAGCTTCTGAAAATTTAAATCTAGATGGATCACCACTTCCATCTCCTATAAGAGCAACACATTTATCACATTCTTTTTTACCATCTAAATGATTATGATAATGCATTGCATTATGATAAGAATACTTATCATGCCCATAGTGATAAGGTAAAAAATTACCCCAAGCATGCACCCACCAATTATCAGCATAATGATAATAATCAACACCAAGTACTAATGATGTTTCTCTCTGATATCCTAAATCTTTCTTTACACCACCAATATAATTTTCTAACATACCTGGAAAATGATATAAGAAATACTCTCTATCAGTATAAGCAAAAATTCTTCCATTATCATCTCTCCACAACCAATCATGCCCCCAATATTCTCCACCTTCGTTCCAGAAAGGACCATCACCCTCTATTGGTACAAGGTCACCTGTTACAGGATCTAATTCATAAAGTTCTTGATGTATCCAATTACCATCTTCATCAATCATTGTTGGATCAAACCACATATTATCATCAATACCAAAAGCATCTTCTGCAAAGTTCCACCATTGTCCTTTATACCAAGTAGTATCAAGAACCATAGCGTCAAATCCATATACTGGATGTTGTCTATGTTTTGCACCAACACTAAATGTTAATTTATCATCTAAAATTGGTGGTATCCATTTAAATCTTAAATCACCTTGACCATAAGATATATCTTCTAATCCCAACGCTGTCCAACCAACTTTTGCAATCATCCAATCGCCAATATATCTTAACCAATATTCTTGATTGACATATTCATTACCCCATTGGCGACCTTCTGACCATTTAATTAAATACTCCCAACCCTTTACAGGACCAAGTGTAGCAGTTTCATTTGCATTTTGTTCTGAACCATCATACCAAGTTCCACCTTTACCAGCGTTCTTTACACCTCGTTTCGGTTCATATTTAAAACGACCAATTTTTCTTATTCCAAAAGATTTTTGAAAATCAGCTTTTAATTCTCTTTCATCTCTTTCGACTACTAAATCACCAGTAGATAGCCCGCCAACTATAGCAAATTTATCATCTTGATATCTTGGCGCATTTAAACTAAAACTTGCATAAGCTGTGGAATACTTAACAAAGTTTAATAAAAAATCTTGTCCAAACAAAGATGAGGTCAATAGTAGACCCATTACAAATTTCTTTAACATCTGTTTTCTCCTAAATAGTTTTTATATTATTTTGCTCCAAAGACTTTGGAAAAGAAACCTTTTTTCTTCTTCTTTCCTTTTCCGGCTTTTTCGCCTTTTTTCTTTTTTTTCTTTTTCTTTTTCTTTACTTCTTCCATCCCAGCACTAAAATCCATAGCAGGAGC
>Ga0080013_1005206_pt1 | contig 12271 bp, 17 predicted proteins | sample ETNvirenome_6_85_FD_69236 | JGI IMG/M metagenome (GOLD analysis project Ga0080013, IMG submission 69236) | Marine viral communities from the Pacific Ocean - ETNP_6_85 (SPADES assembly) (version 2) | ecosystem: Environmental > Aquatic > Marine > Oceanic | place: Pacific Ocean | collected 2013-06-19 | reverse complement strand
TCTCATATACATTTTTGCCATTCTCATATACATTTTAGGTTAAGTTTCCCAATAAAATCAAGCACTTACAGAACACTAAAATAATGTATATAATAATGAATAAAAGGAATAAACTTTTTTTTAGTAAAAAAAATGAATAAAAATAAATCTAAAAACCCAGCAAAAGCCCAAGAACAAGGCTTTTAAAAGGGCCTATGGCCCGCTAAAAAGAAAAAAAAGAAAAATTATTTTTTTGGTACAAAATAAAGGATTATTTGAATTGAAAGGCCTAAAAAATTAAGTTTAAATTCTTTAAAAATCACTTGAAGATGTTAAAAATGCCGATTTTTTCAAGAGTTTTGTTAATGATATTTCCCAGCCCAAGGCCGAGCGCGCCCCCAGCTGTGCCGCCGATTTCTGAAACTACCTGTTCAATTGGTATATTAACGCCTGTGAAAGCTCCTAAAATACTACAAAAACTTAGAACAATTGCCTTAATTATTTTTTCTTTTTTCTTTTTTTCCATTACCACGGCAAGTCGATCCCAAAAAATTTTTCCTTTTTCTTTGCCTTTTTCCTTGGTTTTTTTCCTCGGGCCTCTTGATAGTCCTTGTATTCCGTTTTATAATTCCTTTTTTTCTTTTTTAAATCCGAGTAAGTATCTATTTCCCGTGTGTACTCTTCTACATTGTGCGGGCCTCGAACATGCGGTTTTACGAGGATAGTTTTTCCGTTTTTTAGTTTTCTATTATGAACGTTTACAACCGCCCCTCTTTTAGCTCGCCTGTGAGAGCTGACGAAAACTTTTTTTTTCGCCATTTTTACACTACCTTGAAGTTGAAATCTTCGTCTGCTTCAATAGTGTATTCTACTGAATCACCAGAACAATAAACATCAAAAATTTTTGGGTTTGTATCCAGACCGGCTGGTAAGCCCTGGCTTTCAATTTTTCGCTCGTTCCATAAATCATCTTTTGTGCTTAGTGTTGCAGTCGTAGCAGTTCCGGCCGACCAAACCAGAATTTTTCCGCTTTGGTTCATGTTAAATAGTTTTTTCATATTTCACCTCTCAACCAAAATTTAAAATTTCCATAATAGCCGCCGGTAATACTAGAACCGCTACTATATTCCTTCCAGATCGGCCCCATCTGCACGAGAAATCCACTGTTAAAACAGCCTGTATCTTTAAAGGTAAAATTCATGTTTCTGTATGCTTGAGCGTCGCAATATGCTTTTGAAAAAACATTTAATCTGCTCTGCTCGCGTGAAAAAGTCATTGTGGTGAACCCTGCATAGTCCGGATTTGTAATTGCCCATTCGTCATTGTCCGTCATTCTTAATATAGAGTTATTTGACGGCAACTGTACCGATCCGGTCCTATCTCCTGATCCAGCATCTACTTTTTTAATAGTCGTAGAGCTTGATGGTGTACCCAGTACTGACGCATTCGCACTAAAAGACCGATGGCCCGCAACCACAACCCCAGAATTTTCTATTCCGCTTACAAAATCTTCTTTTAAATCATAATATCCAGAGCCGTTTGATGCTGAAAGTAACGTGCTCTCTAGTTTTTGTGTCAAAAAGTCAAAACCGATAGAGTCAAACTTATCAATGCTGGTAGTTTTTATTGTAGGTGATATTGCGGTAAATACTAGGTTTGTATCTCCGGCCGCCGCATAGTTTGCGGCTATTTCTCCAGCTCCAGTACCCACGGCCGTGGTGTTGCAAGTGTAGTTGTAAATTTCTAAGCTGAAACTTTTAAAAAGGTAGCTAGGAATGTAAAAATTTATTCCAGCAGTATCATGGGTTTTTCCAAGGTTGACAGCTACAGCATCAGCTTCTGCAAGTTGTTGCTCACTGTAAATTTCAACGAACCGTTGGCCTTGATAATCATCTCCAAGAATGCTTGAAAAATAACCAGTTTTTGCGGAAAAATCAATTGAATTTTGGTAAATTCCCGGAAAACTAGATTGGCTGTAATTTGAAAAAATACTCATCTTTGCCCCCCATAAACTTCTAGATTAAAAGTGAATTGGATATCAGTATATTGGCTACCCTGCTGGCTTTCATCCCCCGGCGGATTCGGTGAACTTACCCAAGTGTTGCTCCAGAGCACGGCTACAATCCCATTTTTCACGTACAGACCATTTTTGCAGGCCGGCTGAAGGTGAAAATTAGTTTTTTGTGCTAAATGCAAGTGTGCGATCATTTTTGAATTGTCGATTGAGTTGACATTTAAGGCATCAAAAACCAGCAAATCCAGCTCTTGTGTTGTTCCTGTGGTGACAAATTGACCTTGCAGGCCGTAAAAAATATTCTGGCCTGTAACCTCGATGTGGTTTGCCGTGTTCCAGCTCGAAACGATCCTAGATGGTAGATCAAGATCAAATTCTTTGCCGTCTGCTTTAAACTTTTTCATTTTCCATTTTTCCTATTAGTTTTTCATAAGTTCTTACTACTCGCGGAACGTAAGGAATGGTCCATTTTTTCACGCCTGAAAGCGGATTTCTTCTGGCGTATTCCTGCGCAATTTCCCAAGGCCGGCCTGAGTTCCACATTGAAGCCGAATCCTCGATTGATGCCCCTCTTTTTTCGTTTTCTCTGAAAAGTGCCAGTGCATATGAAGTCTGGGCCCTCAAGTTGTTATTTTGCCATTTTGTCTGGTCAAATTCAATGAGTTTTTTCTTTGCAAGGCTTCGCATTGTCCTAAGCGTTAGTTGCCAAGCCCCTCTACTCCCGCCAATTGTTCCGATTTCATCAGCCGGGTTGATTTTTGGAGAAATTTTAAAAGAGCTTTCATTTTTTGCAATCGCCAACAGGTGCAATAATTCTGTTTTGCTGGCCTTTTGCTCAATGAGCTCGTCTTTTATTTTTTTAAAATCGTTTAAATTTTCAAAATCGGGCCCAAAATAAAAGGAACGTGATCCAAAATGGACCGCCCGGCCGTCTTGAGTGTAAAGTATGCCGCCGATGATTATGGCCGTGCCTGCGATTTTTGAAAAGTCCATTTTTCCCCTCTGATTTTTTTATTTTGAAAATTTAAAGGCCAAAAATAAAAGGCCGGCCAGTAAAATTGGAGCGGTTGCCATCAGCCCTGCCTTTCCGGCCACTGCCCCGGCCGATTCAATTTCAGAATATAAACTCTCTTTTAATGAGTGCCGTTTTAAACCTTCAAGCTCAATGGCCTTGTTTTTTTTTCCGTCTTTTTTTAGGCTTTGCACGATGCCGTTTTTAATATTTTGAACGGCCAATTTTATTGAGGCTAATTTATTGCTTTTGTCGGCCTCAAAAAATCCCTCACTTCCAATTTTTGAAACTGTTATTTTATACGCGTTCAGCTGATCAAAATTTTTTCTTTTTAAAGATTTGTCCTTTAGCTCTCTATTAAAATTTAAAATCTCATCAATAAAAATATTTAAATTCAATGCCTGAGCCGTGTCAAAACCTACGCTTTCCATTATATTCACGAACGACATAAAATGTGCCCCTTTTCATTTTTGAAACTTGGCCGATCAAGGCTTATTTTGTTGTCAAAATTGATGTTTTCGCCGAAAGGCACACGAGAAAAAGAGGCAAAATTGGAACTTGTGCTTAAATTACTGGGTGTTATTGTTGGATAACTTAATTTGCCATCTGGTAAGCTTATACCACTGATGGTTTTTGCTAAAAAGTCGCTTTTGGTTGCAATGTTACCGGCCGAGCTTAGAAGGTCTAACCCGGCCGCAAAGCCATTTGCAAGATTAAAAGCTACATTCAAAGCCTTAAAGATCACTTGGAAACCTCCGCCTTGCTTATTTGCTATTTCATTTTTAAGGCTTTCAATATGCGCGCGCTTGTTTCTTTGGAAATAGAGCTTTTTAAATCCTTTTAATGTGGAGTCAAAATAAAAAGGAAAAGATGCCCCGGCTTTGGGTAAAAGCAAGTTTTGCACTTGGGCATTGATGGAATTATTAATTGTGCTTTCAAGATGTTTTTTGAAGTTTTCATTGTAAAAAACACTAGGAAAAAAATTATTGAAGGCCCTAAAGCTTCCTATGTCATCTGGTGACGCACTGAAAGATTTTAAACTGTAGACATACCGAAAAAAAACAGGGTCATCATTTTCTAAAAGTTGGAATGGCAAAGTTTGGTAGTTGTAATTTTTTGGGCCCTTCCAGAGTCTATTTGATCCTTGATAGTTCGTTACGTTTTCATAGGTTTTTATATAGGCCTTTTTTTCATATTGTCCCAATTCGATGATTAGATCATTTTGATTGACAAAATCATTGAAAAGAAAGCCTGCTTTTTCTCTATATTCCGGGTTTAAACCTTTTATTTTTTGCTGTGTTTTCCGTACATCTTCCCAGCTTGCCGGTAATTTTTCGTCATGCAAAAAATCATGGTTGATATCTTTTAAAACTTGTTCAAATCGCCAGTTTTTTTCGCCAATGTTTATAGGGCAAGTGCCCCACTTCCTTAGAGCGTTTGCGATAAAAAGTTTTTTTCGTTGTATTCTTAAAACTTCTAAATCTTCAATAAAAAAGGAATTTGCATTTTTTGCGTCATTTTTACAATGAAAAATGGCCCCATTTTGATGATGCCAAATTTCATAATCAAAAGTTTTATAAAATTTTTCATTTATTCTAATGCTTCTGGCTGGGCCTTCGCTATAAATACGCTTGGCATTTTTTTTGAGCTTTTCAAGGTATTGTATGCGTTGAAATGGATTTCCATTGATGGCCTGTTCGGCCTTTTTTTGGCATTCGTCTTTTTCCACGATTCCAGAAAAAATGGGCAAAGGTAATTTTAAATTTATATGCCCAATTTTTTTTGCAAGAGGATTTGTCTGCTTGTTTTTTTTCGCTGAAGGAATTGCCGGCCAGGCCTTTTTTGTGCTTTTGGAAAGGAACTTGACAAGGCCGGCCAAAATCAAAAAAGAGAAAGGGTCCATTTTTTAAAGGCCAAAACTGGAGTATGCAGAATCAATCCTTTTTTTGTAATCTTTAACGCCTTTTAAGGCGTTTGAGCTTGTTTTTTTTGCCATCATTCTGGCGTTTTTTGAAATGTCAGAATTAATATTCAGCATGTTTGATGCGCCGGCCGGTGGTGTAAAAGTTGCCGTAAGGCCTTTTAGGCCCAGATCGGCAACGTAACTTTTTTCCGCGGGCATGTTCCCGATTTCTGAGGCAGTCCCAGACGGGCTATCTTCTTTGAAATTTCCTCGAGCAAGGGCATCATCAACATTTGGCGGCGGTAAGATATAATCTTCTTTTTTTTGGCTCTTAAAGAGATAAAAACCAAGGGCCGCCAAAAAAATTAGCTTTATATCCAATTTATCACCCCTTTTTACTCAACTCTAATTGGGAAATATGGCAAATCTTCGGGCGAAACCGCTCCGCTTGCATTCGGTCCATAAACAGCGGTTGAAGGTTCTAGGCCTAGAGTTGCCAGCTGACTGCTTAATGTTGCAGAATCACGCGGCAAAAGGGCTTGATAAACAGTATTCAGAGCTGTTGAGCTCCCCAGAGTGACGGTGATTTGTTGCGCGCCACGGGCCATAACGTCAGAAATATTCTGTTTTGGCCTTGTCCAGAACAAAGGCAAGACTTGGAAATCATTTGCTGAATAAAAGCCTTGGCTTGAAACTGCAATAGAATTTAAGGTTGCTTGTGAAACTAACGAACTTGCAATAACCCAACCATTGGAAGGGTTGTCGTTGCAGTATGCACTTGCAAGCTCGCAACCATTGATGGCCGGAATTAAATTAGGACACATGATATTGCTAGCGTTTTGACCGTCAGGCCCAATATTATCTAAAACTCCGCGATCGTCACCGGCCGCACCTGATCCTACCGTGCCTGTCGCGTAGGAAAAAGCTTGAAGAACCCTTTGTCCAGAAGTTTGCAAGTTCACGGTTACGCTAGTTCCTGCCGCATTCGCAACATATCCAACTCTTTGAAGGGGTGGTAAAATCCAATCTTTTTTAGGGGTCAACCTAGCGAAAACTTGAACAGTAAAAGTGTTAACAGTAACTGTGCTGGTGGCCGCAACAACGCTTGTTCCATCGCCAGAGCTTACAAAACTTACGTTTCCATTTCTGAAAAACGGGACGGGCGACATAAAATCATCTTCGCGACAATCGGCCGGCGCAAAATTTACACTAAAAACGGCCCGCGCCGTCGCGTCGTCTGTCGTGAAATTTCCGCCTTGGTTCGATGGATATCCGTTATAAGTGATCCATGCAAGCGTGCCATTCCCGGCAAGGTCAAGAATCCTTGAATTATTATCCTGAATTGAAATATTATTAAAAAAGTTTAGAAGATTCAAAGGGTCAACTTTGTTCGAGCCCGAATCATTGATGTCATAAGTAATTTGGAAATCAAACCCAGAAATATGATACTTTCCACCCCATGCCGAGGTGGTCGGTAGCCCTAGAAGGTTGAAGTTATACGTACCGGCCGAGCTTACATCCTGAGAGCCTAAGTCGTGAATATATCCCATTTTTTAAGCTCCTTTTTTACAGCTTGACGCCACTAACGAATTTTTTTATGGCCACGTCATAAACAGCAAGGGCCGCGATAATAACAAGCATTTCCTTTAAATCTCTATTCATTTTTTTTTATCCTTTAAAACTTTGTTTTTTACTTTTAAAATATTTTAACAGCCTGTTTTAAATTTTCAACGTTAAAAAACTCCCAAAAAACCTTTGTTTTTCTTTTTGTCCTTACAAATCGGGCGTTTCTTTCTTTTTAAAAATCCTATAGGTCGCGGGTGCTTTAGAAACGATTTTTTCATATAGGCCTAAGTTTGAAATATTCCCCACCAGGCCGGTAAATTCAGGCAAACACTCCTTTAAATACTTTAAGGCCTTGAAATTTCCAGTTTTAAAAAAAACATGGTGGTCTGCGTTTGCAATGAAATATTTATCAACATCTTGAATTAACCGAGCGTTTGCGATCATTGAGCAGTTTATATGCCGGCCACGCTGGACGATTTCGTTATAAAAATTAAAACGCTGTTTTATTCTTGAATTGGAAGTGATTAAATCATATTCAGTTACAAAAAATTCTATACTTTGGCCAGATTTATCAGGCCTTAACTCTTCAAAAATTATCTCGGCCTCCTCAATTCTTGTGATTTTCACAAATTCTGGCAGTCTCCAGCTCCCAAGTCTGAAAATTGGCGAGCTTTTCGCAGCCTTCCATTTTTGGATTGAAGGATAAATATTGCCATTGAACTCGTTGTTCACATCAACAATGACCTTTAGGTCGGCCGGCGAGTTTTTTAAAATTTCCCATCCTAGATGTGTTTTCCCGCTTCCTCGATTTCCACAGATCAAAATTAATCTAGGCCTCATTTGCCCCATTCCTCGCTAGAAAAAATTTAAACTGGGCCATTGTCAGCCCCAAAACGGCCAAATATTCAGGCCTTAAAGAAAAATCATCAGGCAAAAAAACCTCTAAAACCTCTGACAGGGCCTTGCAATGTTCCGCTATTTCACTTTTTGACGGTTCTAAGCTCGGTTGCCCATATCTTTCCGCTAAACTTTGGGCCTCAATTGACAATAAAATCGTCAAGGGCAAAGAAAGGGCCTTTTCTATCAGTTGTCTTGGGAATGCTTCCCCTTCTGGCCCTTTATTTTTTTTAGGTTCTTCTACAATAAAGCCCAGATTTTCGGCCTTGGGTTCTGCTTTTTTTTCTTTTTTGTAAGGCTGGCCATTTTGTTTAAGGCCAAAAGGTGCATGGGCCATCCCTTCTGCATCCATTCCATGAGGGAAGCCATAGGATTTGTAAAAATTAATTTTTGGTTCTAAGCTTCCTCTGATTGTTTCTTTTGTTCTTTTGTCGAATCTTCGCTTGCTTCCATCAACTCTGGAGTTTCCATTATCTCCGACATTTCCCGATTGAGGGAAGAAATCTTGCTTTTCAGCTTCTTTATTTCCTTCATTTCTTCCGATTCCTTCGTTTCCTCTTTCTCCGATGTCGTCACCATTGCCGCCACGGCCAGTAAAATCATCTTCCACATCATAAACCTTTAACCTTTGTTGATTTTGTGTTTAAATCCGGCATGAAAAGTTTTTGTCAAAACCGAATATATTTTTATTCGAAAATGAACTACCCCGGCCGGGAATATTTTAAATATATAAAAATCCATATTAATTCTATTTTAAAAAATAAAAAAGTGGAAATTAATCAAGTGCAAATAAAAGATGATCTATTTTTTATTGATGTTTTTTTACCTTCCTCAATGTCTATTTTTACATTTTCGCGAATTTTAAAAGGCGGACTAAGCAAAAAGTTCCGCCATGATTTTTCAAAAGGCCCACATGAAAAGGCCCTTTTTAAAAATGGATATTGCTCTTTTACAGTAGGAAATTTTGGCCGACATGAACAAAATGTACTAATGGCCTTTTTCGATCTATAAAAATTCGGGCCCGAAAAACAAAGAGGCTTTTATATCGGCCCTTTTGCAATTTTGGCAAAAAAAGCCCGTTTTTTTTTGATCCCCAACTTTAACTTTTTTGACTTGTTCACTGCCGCAAAATCGACATAAAAAAGTTAGTTTTTCATTTTTTGCCATTTTTGAAATATCTCCTGAGCCGTCTCAAGGCTGATTCTTTGTCGTGCAACCCTGTTATAAATTTTTTGAATATCCGAATACCATGTATTAAAATCCTGATCTTTTTTTATAGGGGTTAAAAGAAAATCTAAATTTTCTTTTCTTAAAAAAAACTCCCAAGTATCCATCTTCTTGGGCTTTGTTGTTTTAAATTTTCTGTTTTTTCCCTTTTTTTCTTTTTTTGGTTTGCTTATTTCAAAGCAAATTTTGACGGTTTTTGAGTGGGCCTTGTTCCCATCCCCAAGAAGTACGCGTTTTTTGTCCTCAGGTCGTGTCTTTTTTATTTTTACGATAAGCCCACTTTTAAGGGCCAAGCTTTCTAAGCTCCGGCCTAAGTTTTGTTTAAAAAGCCCAAAGTGTGCCCTTTCCGAGTCAGAAACCCCGATTTCGTACAATGTATCGAGCATAAAGCTTTTTTTCCCCTCCCATTTGTTGAAAAACAAAAAAAGGGCCAGCTCTCGACTGTTAAATGCCGAGAACAGAAATGGGTTTACGGTCTGATATCCGAATTTCTCCGGCCGGTCTAAAACATACTCAATAAATTCCTTGTTAAATCGTATAGTGATAATATCACCATCAGACTTAATAGAACTTAAAACATTGATTCCCAAAAATGATTGGTCCTGACTATTTTTGACCAAACTAATGGTTAAAATATTTTGGAGATCCGATTTGTTTAGACGGACCGGGTCGCCGTTTATAACCCGAAAATTTAAGTTTTCGGGAGTTGGCTTCAACTTGGCCAACAAGCTCAAGCAGGCCTTGTTTAGCCTGTGCTTGAGCTTATTACAGGTGATTATGGAAATTCTATGGCTTATAATCAAAAACTACTCTCCTTTTAGAAGTCTTTCGCATTCTATAAAAATTTTTTCATAGAATTGTTCTATATTTGGGACTATTTGAAGGGCCTGTTCTAAGCCATCGTCAGAAACGTCCCAACCATTTTTGTTCTTGTGGAAGGTCAAGGCCCTTCCTTCAAAATTTATCAAGGCCCATCGGCCTCTCTTTTTAATTAGCTTTAAGTCCATTATTTCCCTTTCCTTTTTTTCTTTCCCTTTCCTTTTTTGTGCTAATTGCAGGTGTTTAACCACCACTCAGGCTCGCCTTGTCTGGCGTATCCCCTGAATAGTAGATTTGTAGAGCTTATTACCTGCCAAGCTCCTGCCGGGTATTCTCCGTTGGGATATTAGCTTCACCCAAAGGATGCTGGAAATTTTTATGTTCGCGGCTTCCAACATTCCGAATTACCGCTGTTTACTATTTTTTTGTGCTGGCCTCCTTCCAGTGTGCCCACCGTGGCTTTTCCACTTCGAAAACTTCTATCTGATAGAGACTGACTGCCTCGTCTATGTCCATTTCTGGGCAATGAAAGTTTAGGTAGTCAATCAAAACCTCCCTTTCGCTATCCCCTTCAAGTATCTCATCCCCAAAAGGGCTTTGGGTCGTTATTTCATATTTCAATTTTCTCTCCTTTGCATGGCTTTGGCCATGTCCAAGTCAATGGCATTGAACTTTGAAAAGAACAAATATGCTCCTTTCTTTTTCGAGTAAAAATGGACAGTTTCTGTCTGCCAGTCTACTCTAAAGATGTCACTTTCCTCATCTATTGATTTTAATATACTTTTAATTTCTCTTTTCATTTTATTCTTACCTTTCCTTTGTTTTCTTTCTATTCATTAAATATAATTCAAAAAAAATATAAACACAAGAAAAAAATTAATATTTTTTTTAACCCATGAACTAGGGCTGAAATGAAATAAATATTATTATAACAATAAAAAACAATACAATTTGCACTATTCTCATATACATTTTTGCTATTCTCATATACATTTTTGCTATTCTCATATACATTTTAGGTTAAGTTTCCCAATAAAATCAAGCACTTACAAAACACTAAAATAATGTATATAATAATGAATAAAAGGAATAAACTTTTTTTTACTAAAAAAAATGAATAAAAATAAATCTAAAAACCCAGTAAAAGCCCTAGAACAAGGCTTTTAAAAGGGCCATAGGCCCGCTAAAAAGGAAAAAAAGAAAAATTATTTTTTTGGTACAAAATAGAGGATTATTTGAATTGAAAGGCCTAAGAAATTAAGTTTAAATTCTTTAAAAATCACTTAAAGATGTTAAAAATGCCGATTTTTTCAAGGGTTTTATTGATTATATTTCCCAGCCCAAGGCCGAGCGCGCCTCCAGCTGTCCCGCCAATTTCTGATACTACCTGTTCAATTGGGATGTTTACGCCTGTCACGGCCCCTAAAATACTGCAGAAACTAAGCACCAGGGCCTTAATTATTTTTTCTTTTTTCTTTTTTTCCATTACCACGGCAAGTCGATCCCAAAAAATTTCTCTTTTTTCTTTGCCTTTTTCCTTGGTTTTTTTCCTTGGGCTTTCTGATAGTCCTTGTATTCAGATTTATAATTCCTTTTTTTCTTTTTTAAAGCGGGGTAAGTATCTATTTCCCGCGTGTAATCTTGGACATCGTGCGGGCCTCGAACATGCGGCTTTACGAGAATCGTTTTTCCGTTTTTTAGTTTTCTATTATGAACATTTACGACAGCTCCCCTTATTGCTCGCCTGTGGGAACTAACGAAAACTTTTTTTTTCGCCATTTTTACACCACCTTAAAATTAAAATCTTCGTCTGCTTCAATAGTGTATTCTACCGAATCACCAGAGCAATACACATCAAAAATTTTTGGGTTTGTATCCACGCCGGCCGGCAAGCCCTGGCTTTCAATTTTTCGCTCGTTCCATAAATCATCTTTTGTGCTTAGTGTTGCAGTCGTAGCAGTTCCGGCTGACCAAACCAGAATTTTCCCGCTTTGATTCATGTTGAATTGTATTTTCATATTTCACCTCGCAACCAAAATTTAAAATTTCCATAATAACCGCCGGTAATATTAGAACCACTGCTGTATTCTTTCCAGATCGGCCCCATCTGAACGAGAAATCCGCTGTTAAAACAGCCAGTATCATTAAAAGTAAAGTTTACGTTCCTATAACCTTGGTCATCGCACATTGCTTTTGTGAAAACATTTATTTTGTTTTGTGCGCGTGAAAAAGTCAGAGTGGTAAATCCTGCATAATCAGGATTGGTAATGGCCCAATCATCATTGTCTGTAACTCGCAATATAGAGTTATTTGACGGCAATGAAACTGTTGCATTTCTGTCTCCTGATCCAGCACCAATTTTTTTGGTAGTTGTCGAGCTTGAAGGCGTACCAAGTATTGAGGCATTCGAATTATAAGAGCGATGGCCCGCAACCACAACCCCCGAATTTTCTATTCCGCTTACAAAATCTTCTTTTAAGTCATAATAGCCCGAACCGTTTGCGGCATCCAGATAACTGCTCTCTAATTTTTGGGACAAAAAGTCAAATCCGATGCTGTCAAACTTATTAATGCTGGTTGTTTTGATTGTCGGTGATATTACAGAAAACCTAAGGTTAGTGTCTCCGGCCGCCGCATAGTTCGCGGCTATTTCTCCAGCTCCAGTCCCAACGGCCGTTGTATTGCATGTGTAGTTGTAAATTTCTAAGCTGAAGCTTTTGAAAAGGTAGGTAGGGACATAAAGATTTATTCCCCCCATATAATCGCTCTTAGAAAGGTTGACAGATACTGCATCAGCTTCTGCTAGTTGCTGTTCGCTGTAAATCTCAACCAGCCGTTGGCCTTGATAATCATC
>Ga0080013_1005201_pt1 | contig 12286 bp, 16 predicted proteins | sample ETNvirenome_6_85_FD_69236 | JGI IMG/M metagenome (GOLD analysis project Ga0080013, IMG submission 69236) | Marine viral communities from the Pacific Ocean - ETNP_6_85 (SPADES assembly) (version 2) | ecosystem: Environmental > Aquatic > Marine > Oceanic | place: Pacific Ocean | collected 2013-06-19 | reverse complement strand
TGTCGTTACCCTTGTTAAGCGATGAGATTTCTGCCATCACATTATCTAAGATAGTAAGATCGATTTCTCCGTTCTCGACAGATTCCATCGGAGTTGGCACACCAACAAAGATGAATTCACACTGCTTAAGCACTTCAGAGAGCCCGTGGGTGGCTCGTAGAGGGTCCTTGTCATAGATCATCACGTTTGCATGTAAAGCAAAGCCAGCGGCAATTGCGGAGCCGACAAAGCCATTGCCAATAATTCCTATATTAGTCATTTCTCGATGCTCTCCAATTCTCTCGGTTCAAAAATCATTTCGTCTGTGTGTTTAGTACGATATACCCGATAAGTTATACAAGGTCCGTTAGCGAAGCCCAGGTCATGCTCCTTTCTTTCCAAGACAACTCCGTTGCCGACATCCCTGGTCATAAATCCATCAGCATAAGGCTCGAACCAGCGAACCAGATCGCCTATGGAATATTCTTTTACAGTTCCTCTTCCCATCTTTCGATCATCTCCTCTAACATAGTTTCAAAAGTATAATCTGGTTCCCAACCAAGAACTTCGCGGGATTTTGACGCGTCTCCCTTAAGGTACTTAAGTTCTTCAGGGCGCATATATTTTGGATTCTGGACAATATAGTCTTCGTAGTTCATCCCTAGTTTGCTAAAAACTGTCTCGCAAAGATCTCGTACCGAATGGGTTTTGCCGGTGGCCACAATAAATTCATCAGCTTCGTGATGATTCGCAATCAAGTGCATGGCACGAACGTAATCCTTGGAATGCCCCCAATCGCGATAAGAATCCATATTCCCAAGCTCAAGCTTATTTTGTAGCCCTTTCTTAATCGCAACTGCACCCTTTACAATCTTATTGGTTACAAAGTTTGAACCCCTACGTGGAGATTCATGGTTAAAGAGGATGCCGTTGCACGCATGTAGCTTATAAGCATGCCTATAGTGGCGCACAAGGTTGTATCCCATGACTTTAGCACATCCATAAGGACTCACGGGGTTCATGGGGGTTGTAAGTCTTTGTATACCATCATCATCCACCGAGTTGCCAAACATTTCGGAAGAACTTGCCTGATAGAATTTAGCTTGGGGACAAAGAGTTCTGTATACTTCAAGCATATTAAGAACCCCCAAAGCATTAGTTTGAATAGTAAATGATGGCATATCAAAACTAATACGAACGTGGCTCATGGCGGCCAGATTATAAATTTCATCAGGCTGTACCTGTGATATAATACGGACCAAAGATGGATAATCTAACAAATCCCCATAGTGAGTGTAAACAGAACTTTGTGGGCCTAATTCTATTTTGTGGAGTCGATGATTTTGGTTTTCAGCTACCGAGTGCCTGCGGACTATACCATGGACTTCATAACCCATTTCTAATAAATATTCTGTCAAATAGCTGCCGTCTTGGCCGCTAATACCACTAATAAGGGCTGTTTTTCTTTTCATTTAAAAATCTCCATTTGTGTTAAATCTGGCCAATCTGTTGAGACCCATCGTCTTGGTTGTTCTTTTATCGCGGTGGGTAGTTTGCTGATTCCCATAACCGCAGTCTCCGGGGTCATATAATAATGATAACCTACAGTGGATATGTTTTGTTCTCTCCACGGTATACTATGTATTCTACCATCATATGACATTTTCTTTAAATCTTTTGCAGCTTTCTCGTTATCAGTTAGGATCATTCCGCCGCGGCCTAGGCTTAAGTGTTTCTTATACTGGAAGCTAAGACACATAAAAGTATCCGGAATATAGGAATCTTCTCTCCATAATACCGCGGCGTCTATTATATTTGTCTCTCCTATATAGTAGAATTCGTTCCAGTCCTCTTCCCTCCAGCCAAACTCAATATTTAATTTAGTGGCTAAAAAGGGTATCGAAATATAAGTCCTCTTAGGGACTGTAAAATACTTTACTTTTTTGTACCGCATGCACAGTTCTACCCCATGTGTGCAACAATCAACAGCGACAGCATGGGGGGCTCCAAAGTATTGTGCGATTTGTTGCTCAAAATCAGTTATGATATCAAAACTCATTTTACGGGCCCAGCTATTGAATGCTTTTTTGGTTTAATCATATCTCAGGTACCCAATTATTTTCTTCAATAAATTTAATATATTTTGGGTCTAACCCAGCGATATTATGTGTACAATTACCATTAGTTCCATATACACAGTCAGACCATTGGGCGCGCTTCTTTCCGTTTTTATATAAGTGCCCCATATAGACTGCATAATTTCTTTTTGTTGCATATATGTTCAAACCATCATTGCGCGAGTCTGAATCATTGAGTTCAAAATCCCATGGTGTCTGGTTAACCTTCAATTTGCTTAAAAATATTTCACGATCCCAAATACAATGTTGAGTAGACAACCTATAGTCTGAAGTTTGTGCCGCTTCAATTAAATCTGCCGTGTCACCAGGCTTAATGATGTTGTGTGGTCGCGATGACACATCTGCTGTTAAATTAAATTTAAAAAAATCCTTATCAGTTTTAGCCACATGTTCAAAAATGTCTAAAAACTTGAGGTCTACTGGTTTTACTATAAAGGTGTCTTCCCAGATCGGATAAATGTAGTTATCAGAGCATGATGAATAATAATCAAGCATATCATTTGACCAAAATTTTGGACCTCGTTGGGTGCCCATTGAGATGAACTCAAAATTATCTGGTAATTTAAAGGTTGGCCTTTCATAACCCAAGATTTTAACATTTTGCTCTACTGGCCAGAATTCATTAAATAAGAAGCACGCCGCGGGCAAGCACTGCATATTTTTATTACTGGTCCACATGTAAAATCCAATTTCTGCTTTACTCATTTAAAAACCTTTTGTCTAAAGCCTGACCTTCATATGGGCCAGTTTTATAATCGTATACAATAGTATCTTCTTCTAAAATTTCGTAAGTATGGCCGCCGGCAAGAGTTATCGAGCAATCGCCAGGATTCAATATTTCAGTTTGAATAAGAGTGTCGTCTATGTCATAAAAAAAGCACTCTACTTTGCCTTTTATAACTACCCAAGATTCTTGAGCAATGTTTTTTTCTTGTTGGTTGTTTTTCCATAAATGCTTGTGGGGGCGGAATTTTTTTCCTTTTGGCATCTTCAAAGTTGCTAATTGTAAAAAATTAGAAGGAGGGATTATATCTGTTCGCGATACTATCTCATCCACGCGATTAACCATATGTAGAAGCTGAGCTTCTTCTGATTTCGAATATATTTTAATCATCTTGTTTTTCTCAGAATAGACGCCGGTATATTACTCTGGCCCATAGAGTGCTCATAAGTTATCCCGGGACGTGCTGCATTAAAGGGAATATCTAATTTAGTCCTAACCTCATCCTCAAGCTGCCCCCTTAAGATAACCAAATCATTACCGCTAAGGTGCTCTGTCCATACATAAGAGATGTAGCCATCTTCCGGATCTCCTTTATAAAAATCTAGTTGTGTTAAATAGTCCAATGAGGCCTGATACAATTTGTCTCCGTTTTTCGGATCCGAGTACACATAATGTCCGTCTTCTTTTACCGCATCATCGAAGTACGGGGAGCCGGGGTAAGTAGTGATGATAGTGCAATCAAACTCTTCCGGCTGTGTATCTATTAGCCATTGCTTTGTATTCTCGACACTTTGTTCACTTTCCCCGGCATGTCCAATTGACATTAGAGCTTTTACCTTTAAGCCATGCCGTTTAGCTGTTTCGATGCATCTGGTGTTATCTTCTTTCGTGGCTATCTTTTTAATATTGCGAAGGATTCGTTCATCACCAGATTCAAACCCGGTCAGGAGCCATTTAAAACCTGCGTTCACCATGGCTGCGGCCTGATCATCATTAAACAGCTCAGCTTTAACAAATCCTCGCAAGCGAAACTCGACATCATTTGCCTCTTGATAATCAGCGATCATGTTCATCATTTCAACCATTTTTCTATTTACATTAAGCTCATCATCATAGAACATGAAGCCGGTAAATCCATGCTCTTTATGAAGAAATTCAATTTCTTGTAAAACAGACTCGCTTGATCTCTGGCGAATCTTACGAAGGAATGGTGAATTGCGCCCACTGCAAAACGTACAATGGAATGGGCAACCTAGCTGTGCTATTAGACTTGTAGCATTAAACCCATCGATATTATATTTGTACGTATCGAGATCTACAAGATGTTTCGCCGGCATTGGCAGTTCGGAAAATTGTTGCTTTGATAAGAACAAATCAGACTTAGCATCGTCAGCATCAATGACACCGCTATCTATTTCAAGAGCTTCAAAAATAGCGTATTCGCCATCACCGCATACCAATACATCGAATATATTTAATAGGTTGGTAACATCTTCTGTCGCCCTATTACTAAATTCTATTCCTTTCTTTTGTTCTCGTTTGGAAGCTGTATGCATCAAAGTAGCATGTGGGCCTCCTAAGATAACCTTATTGTTTGGGTTGGACGCTTTAATTGCGCGGCAAATTTCCACTGCGTACGGAATTTGTGGCGTTGACGCGGTTAATCCAAAAGTACCACTGTTGTTTCTACAGTAATTATCAATAACGTCGATGTAATTTCTAACGCCGCTTAGATCCATGAATTCTACTTCATACCCACTTGCTTCAAGATTAGATGCGACCTTTAAAATCCCTAAATGCAGGAATACTCTCTCATCAAGTAAAAATGGCGAGGGAGGGGTTATTAAGCAGATCCGCCCTTTTGTAAGGGTACCTTCTTGCTGCTGATTATTCTTTGTCATTTTTGTTCCAGGTTTCGAATTTGCTGTATACATATTCTGGCGATGGCTGCCAGCCTTGCTCTGAGAGAAATAAAATTTCTGTGTCGTGAGGGTTCCAGTTTTTAGTGTATCTATCTAAGTTGTAATCGGTAGTCCAAACAACTTGAGGGCACCCACAAAGACTTGCGAGATGCATAGCCCCAGAAGATGGTCCGAATATACAAACAGCATTGGCTAAAATATTTAATAGCTGTGTTTGTTCACATTCTCTCATATCTTTGGTACCTTTAACATGCAAAGATTCGCTTTTTAGTCCTATAGATAATACATTATAACCATTTTGCAATAACTTGTCAACTAAAATGTTCCATTTTTCTTCTGGCCAGTTATCTTGTGTTCTCAATGCTCTGTTTCTAGCATGCACAACTACCGTTTTATCATGCTTGTTGTTTCTGGTGCCTAATTTAATATATTTGGGAGAAATATACAGCGGTCCAAAATTAAACTTTTCTGTGTAGTGTGTTCGCGGTGGATCTCCAATACGGCGTGGTAGTACTAAATTAACTTGTTGTGTTGTCGCGTCTAAAGATGCAGTTTTTAAAAACTCTGCTACCATCTTATTTGTTAATTGAAACCCCACTTTGTAGAATGAATCTTTATATTGACCTTCAGTCGGCTCAAATGGAATAAACACATCACAAAAATCTTCATACAAAAATTTAGAGTGTTGGCTGGAGATGCACACGGTTTTGTCATAGTACGGTGCCATCGAGCGGACATAAGCATGCCAAGCAAACAACTCCCAACCAAATTCACCCACCCATGCGCCGGCCACTAGTACTCTTTCTTTTGATTTTGGTAGGTCCCTTGGAGTTTTAAGTTCTTCAAAAAGAGAAACAGTTTTCTTTGCCCACTGTTCTCTGGTATATCTTTGTACTTTCTTATGCCCGTTTGCTGATATTCGGGCGCGCTCATCATCATTATTTAAATAAAATTCAATCTTCTGATTGAGGTCATCAAAATCTTTAAAAACTACCAGATCTTCTCCGTCTTCAAAATAATCAGGCCGATCAAGCCATTCATCTGTAATCAAAAAACCTTGGGTACCCAAAACTTTGAATACCCTGTCAGATGGGCCCTCACTGGTGCAGAAATTTAGATTCACTTTGGTTGCTGAAACTGCAACCGAGTGCTGCTCCCCAAATACGTTATTTATTAACGCTACAGGGTGAGTGATTTGTGTAATTTTTTCTTGGCGATCACCATATAAATTGCCAATAAAACTAACATCATATTTTTTTTCTACATCTTTTTGTTTTTCTATAAGTCTATCGTACCCATCCGGAACGATAAATGTGTTGGGATTCAAAGTAATCGCTTTTTCATATACATTTTTCTTATCACATGTAAAAAAATCAGCCATTTCTGTTTTTAGAAAGAATTCTTCATTATCATAAGTTATATATGGATCAGCAAACCAGTAGCAAACCGGCGCTACTTTCTTTACTTCTTCAAAGACCCTGATGTCGACTCCATTACATTTAGCAAAGATAATAAAGTCTGGTCGCCAAGTTTGGCAAAATTCAATTATTTCATCATCTCTCGGTGATGATATATTTGGAGTCCTGCTTAGAGCTGTTCCACGAGCACGATAATTATACGCTACCACATTATGCCCTAAAGCTTCTAACTCTCTTAGTTTAGAATTATCAGAGCTTTGTCCATTATTATCGAAAACGGCGCTATAGAATATTTTCATTATTTTTCTCTTTTGGGGTGTAGTCTATGTATATTTTTTCAGATTTTTGATTAATATAATATGCTGATTCTTTATTTGGAAAGTGAAAGGCCTTGGCATATCTTGTTAAATTTTTAGCCTTTTTTAGATCTTTTGAAAGATACATTTTATCTTGGCTTTTGCGTTGCGGAACCGCAATATAGTGGCCGGCCAATAGATCATGATACCATTCTTTAAACATTTTAAAAATTGTTTGCTCACCTTTTAAAAATAATGAGTGGGCTGTGTCTGAGTCGGCAATAAGAAATTCTCTTATTTCTATAATGTCACCTGTGTCAACACCAGAATCTATTAAGTGCAAGGTAATGCCAGTTTTGCTCTCGTTATTGAGTATTACCCAGCTATAAATACCAACACCTTTGTATTCTGGCAATACTCCGGGATGAAAATTAAAGCAAGTTTTGTTTTTTATTGTTTCGGGTGATAAAATTTTATCATACATTACTGAAAAAACTATATCTGCTTCGCTCATATCAGAAACGATACAACAGTCAGGCGGAGTATTCTCTTTCGCCCATTTGAAACACTCTCTGCCGATATCTCGGGCCGTAGCGAAGAAGATTTTTTTCACTACCTTAATCCCCTTTTAAAATTCGATGGCTATCACTATCAAAATGTTGAGTAGAGAATTCAAATAATTCTGAATCTTCTAATGCAACCATTTGGTGTCTTAAGCCGCGATAGACATGAAAATTCTCTCCGGCGCTGAGTAGAAGCTGTTTAGCGTTGGTGATATTATCGTCATCTGAATAGTAAATCATCATCATACCAGACTGTAGGTAAAAAACCTCATCTTTTAGTTTGTGATAATGCCAGGAGCAACGCTTACCTTGGTTAAAGAATAGAAGCTTTCCGCAGTACTCTTCGCAATTTACAACCCAGCGTTCCCATCCCCAGCCTTTATCAACATGTTTCATTGGTAAAGAAGTCTTCATCTTTCATCCCCTTATCATCTATATAAACATCTCCAGCTGGCTTTCCAAGAAATAAGCGATGATATTTCACTCCCCACTTGGTCAATTGGCGCTGAGTTAAGTCATACATCTGATCGATTGCGTCAAATTGGCTATTATCCGTCCTACCCATACCCCTCGCCGTCAAGAAAAAAATAGTGTTTGTCTCGTATAGTTTGTTAATATAATTGATCCTATCCTGCATTGGTATGGAATGCTCATAGTCACTGCCTTCAGTATGGCATATTGTACCATCAATATCAAAAACATAGGTCATAGACTATTTTATCCACGCTTCAAAATCTTTCATAAAGCCTTCAACTGATTCATCAGTTTTAACATGTAGAGTGGCTTTCTTAATAATATTATATCCCGCGGTGACGATATGGCTACCGCTTGACCAGCAGTCCGATAAATCGTACGGATTTCGGATACTACCGGATATAATTTCACAATCAAGGCCATTGGTATCAATAAATTTTCTCACGCGCTCTAGGGCTTCTAGGGGGTCACCACCGACATCCTTAAGGCGGTTGTAGAATAGTGAAACATATCGGGCGCCCGAGAGTGCTGCCAATTCTAATTGAGTATCAGTGAAGCAGCAAGTACAATTGACCCTGACTCCATGTTTCGCTAAGGTGTGAATAACTTGCAACTCTTTAAACCCCACAGGGATTTTAATATTAAGATTATCGTATTGTATTTTATTGGTTATTTCAATTGCTTGTGAAACCATTTTTTCTGGCTCAGTAGCAAAAACCTCTACCGATACCGGTATATCCATGTTGTGCTTTACACACAGATCACAAATCTTCTGGATATGTTCAAAAAAGTCTGTTCTTGGCTCTTTCGAAAGTAACGACGGATTGGTGGTTATACCTTGGATGGCTCCAGTGGAGAGTAAACTCTCTAATTCATTTAAGTTCGCTGTATCTGCAAAAAGTTTCATTATTTTTCCTCTATATGTTTGTATGTTTTACCATCTTCAACAATGTGTGAATCACCATCATCGTCAAGGGTAGAAAATTCTATTATTACGGTGTCTTCCAGGGCAATGCGCATATGCATAAATCCTACTGGTATGTGAAACACATCTCCCTGCTCAAGCACAAGTGAGGTGTTTTTTGCGCGGGCAATACGTGTACCAACCTTAAGTTTTCCCGCTTCAATATAATAAGACTCTTGTTTCTTGGTATGATATTCGAGACTACTCTGTGTTCCCTTCGTCATAAAAATCCTCTTAACGGTGTATTGGTCGTTCTCAAAAAGGGTTTTCATATTTCCCCAGTATTTTTCAACCTCTTTTACTACCGAACATATGGGAGGCAATTCATGACGGCCGTATTTGATATCATTGTCCATAATATTTGTTGTCTCCATGCTTTCTCAAAAAGTGTTTATCCAAGATATATTGAGGAAGAATGCTGTCTGGGTTTAAAATCAAAGATTTATAGGCATATTCTGCCACTATCTCTAACACATATGCATGCTCTAATGTCTGATTTATAGTATTTCCCCACACAAAAGGGCCATGGCCTGCGACGACACATGCCTGTACCTTATTATAATCTATTTTAGAAACTTTGTAAAATTCATTAATAGACTTTCCTGTGTTTTTTTCATATGCATTAAGCGCTCCGCGGGGATCAGGCGGCGGTATACAAGGGATATCACCGTAAAAATAATCGGCATGTGTTGTGCCTAGGCATGGAATAGCTCTGTAGGCTTGGGCGAAAATTGTAGCATATTTCGAGTGTGTGTGAATTACACAGTTGATATTAGGAAAACTCTTATAAAGTTCTATATGAGTAGGCGTGTCAACAGAAGGCCTATTTCCACTCAAAAGGTTTCCCTCTAAATCTACACAAGAAATTTGATGTGGAGCCATTTGATCCAAAACTACGCCTGATGGCTTTATAATAACTTTATTGTTTTCTCGATCACAAAAACTAACATTACCCCACGTCAATTCAACCAGATTTTTATTCACAATCCACTTGTTCGCATCTAAGACCTTTTGTTTAAGCGATACCACAGAGATCCTCCAGAGAGGGGGTATAAACTCCGCGGTGTGCGCAGGAAGCGGCGGCCCATTTATTACTAAAGGATATGTCTGTTTCAGGATAAGTTTGTGTCAGGGCTGCTAAAAACGCGTCTCCGGCGCCGCAGGTATCGAGAGCCTCAATCGCATACCCTTCATGACGAAAGAGGTTTTCCTCTTTATAGAGAATCGAGCCATGAGATCCCAACGTTACACATACATCGGCGTTTAAGAAGTTCTTTAATTCTATCATTTTGTTTAATGTTGGTTCAAAGTCCTCTATACAAGCTGCAGCCTCATCAATATTCAGACAAACAAGATCAGAATTCTCAAAATGTTTATAATGAGGAATGTTGTCCGATAGTTGAGAACTGCATATAACTGGTAGATTAATAGCTTGTATTTCTTTTATAAGATTTTGAGTTTTTTCAAGACTATCAAAAAAACCATTGCGATAATCTACAAATAAGGCGGCGCTATAAGGAGTCGCGTTAATTGAGCGGCGTATTTTAGCCGCACCTTCTGTGTTCATCTTTGAAGGAGTACCTCGATTAACTTGCAAATATTTATACTGTGAATCATGACGATTAACCCAATAGCGCGATTTTACTAAGTTGTGTCCTTCATAATATACTGGAATAATTTTTAAAGACGGGTGCGTCCAGCCAATTATACGTTGGTTATAATCATCAGCCATACCCACAGGGGTTATAAATGTGACCTGGCAGCCTAAAGATAACAGATTATTAACCACATTAGCTGCACCGCCAAATCCATACCTTTCTTCATCAAAGGTGCCTTTTAATGTTGGGGTCTCTAATGACAGGCCGGTGCATTCGATCATGATGTCATGATCGAGAATTGTGTCCCCAATGACCAGGATATGTTGTTCACTAGCCATCTATTTCGCGTCTAACTTTTTATAAATCTTTTTAATAATATTTGTAGTAGAATAGTTGTCTACAAAAGGACACACTTTGACCGCAATCGTATTCGGGATTTTATCCCTAATTCTAACTTCTTCGGCTGTCCATTCCCCACCTTTTACTACAACAGACGGAGAGATTTGTGATATAATTTTCTTAGTATCCAACTCATCAAATATAACCACTTCATCCACCTCTGTCAAGGCTTCTAATAATTTCTTACGGTCATTTTGGCTGTTAATCGGCCGTTGAGGGCCCTTAAGTTGTTTCACACTATTGTCTGAATTAATACCAACAATAAGCTTGTCGCCCAAAGACTTAGCAAATCTAATTATTTCAAGATGACCTGTGTGTAAGATATCAAATACACCATTAGTAAAGATAATCTTTTCCTTAACTGAAGACAACTTCTCAATGCGTTTAACATGGCGACCTTCTCCAAAACTAGTGGCTAGCCATAACGACAGAATTTCAAAGTTCTCTTCTTCTGTGGTTGTCCAGGCGCCCAAACACAAAATATTTGAATCATTGTGTTCGCGGCTTCGAGGCGCGGTCATAATATTGTGTACTAGTGCGGCGCGAATCTTATCAAAACGATTGGCGGCGATACTCATCCCAACACCGGTGCCACAAATCAAGATTCCTTTGTCAACACCCTTTGTATTAATAATCTGACATAGTTGATTTGCATAATCAACATAATCTACCTTTTTATCAGTTGTAAATGGGCCGATATCAACTGCTTTAATGCCGTTTTTATTGAGAAATTCTCGCATCTTTTGCTTTAGTTCTACGCCGTTGTGATCGGAGGCCAATCCAATAGTAATCATTTTTTCTCCATCAATTCATAATCTCTTCAAACGACAATAATGCCTGTGTAACGTTGGTTGAAATCTTATCGATAAGTTCTGCTCCCTTTAGTGAGCTATATTCTTCACTAAAAAACCCAATCATCCTAGAATTTGTCACGACATCACAATTCAACATCTTCGCCTCTGCGCAAACTCTTGAGAAAGTCTCTAAAACCTGTGGAAAAAACAAGAACCTTTCGCACTGTGCCATCTGATTTAAAAAATCAGGATAAGACGGGCTTTTAATCGGCTTTGGGACGATTTCTTTAGCATTGCAATATGCTCGGGCCTGTGTTGTGCCCTTAATGCTGTTGTTACTATCTAAAATTCCGTAATCGTATCTCTTTCTGGTTTGTTTAGAGAGAATACGTATTAAATCTAAATTCTCCTTACTCCATAAACTACAGGCTATGTTGTGTACATTTGTGAGGTCTAGATTGTCTTCTATGATCTTCTTACAAATAGAACTTAAAACAAATACCTGGGCGGCATTCTGATAAAACTCTCTATTAATTATTTGATTTTCGGGGGCTCTAAAGTTCACATACGCGGCAGGATTTCGTGACGCGATATATTTATGGTCGTGCTCATAGATGATATAATTGCCATTGCCTAATAGCGTTTCTTTGCATGCAGGAGAAAGTCTTATAAAATTACTTACAATAAAGAAATCATATTCATCAATTAGAGGATCAAGCTTATAAGTATGAATTTTGTCTAACTCAAATTTTGATTTCAAGTGATTTATTAAGACGGAATCGTTTTTTTCGGCGCCGCCAACGATCTCTGAATCAAAAAAATCTGATAGAAAAGCAATTTTCATATTATAGTATTTCAATCTCTGCTAATGCTTTTTGCCATTCCAACTCTTCTTCGCTTACCGTATAAAACGCATCGCAGAATTGCTTGTACATATTCTCATCCGAGAAGCGGTCAAGTAGCTGCGTAGAATATTCACATGCTGCTGCAGCGTAACCCACATCATTTGTTACATCC
>Ga0080013_1005199_pt1 | contig 12288 bp, 19 predicted proteins | sample ETNvirenome_6_85_FD_69236 | JGI IMG/M metagenome (GOLD analysis project Ga0080013, IMG submission 69236) | Marine viral communities from the Pacific Ocean - ETNP_6_85 (SPADES assembly) (version 2) | ecosystem: Environmental > Aquatic > Marine > Oceanic | place: Pacific Ocean | collected 2013-06-19 | reverse complement strand
ACGTTTTAATCGATTTATCGCTCGAATACACCCTGCTCTTTCAAAAAATTTAAAAATTTTCATCATTATTTTAAACAGGGCGCAAAAGCGCCCCGTTGGTTGGTGATTATTTAACTTCGATTGATCTAGATTTTTTAGATTCTGGAAGAATCTTATTTAAAGTTACTTTTAACAATCCGTCTTTCAACTCAGCACCTTTGATTTCTACATCATCGGCGATAGTGAAAACTTTAGAGAAGTATCTTTTAGCAATTCCCTTATGGATTACTCCATTAGATTCTTTGCTATCGTTTACTTCTTTAACAGATTTGATTGTTAATAGATTATCTGCATAATCAACTTTGATATCCTTCTTATTGTAGCCTGCAAGAGCAACTTCTATATCGTAAGTTGTGCCTCCAGTTTTTACAATGTTGTAAAAAGGAAATGTAGATGTAGGCGTACGAAAAAATTCGTCGCTGTCGTCCATAATTTTTTCAAAATGATCGAAAATATTATCGAAACCTACAGATACAGGTCTTAATTGATTAAAGATTGATGGTAATTTATTGAGTGTCATTTAACCTCCATGTTTAGACAGTTAATAAAATAGGCCCTTAAAGGCACCTATACCCCTCATATAATGGTTTTTTCATAAAAGTCAATCCAATTCCTTCATTATTTTTTGAATAAGCTCATTGGCTTTTTCTTTCTGTCCCTGATTCAGGCATTCAATTAGCTTTCTCATTAAAAATTTTACATATAGGGTGTTGCTCATGGCCTATATATAGGTATTTTATTTCCATACACACCCAAAAAAATCACCACTGCCATCATTCATGACATGACGGTTTATCGGATAATCATAATATGTACTTAATTTTATTCTTAATATATCACAAAGATCACTGTATCTAATTGTTTCATCAAACAACTTTATACTTTCTAACATCTTATCAGTTACTGGAACCAGATGATATAATCCATCGGTAAGAATAATTAAATCCATTAATCTTTTTTAAAATCATATCTTCTATTTCCATTCACGATAATTTTATTAAGACCAGGAGCATCTAATTCTAATTTAGCATATTTGCTCCATGCTTTTCTCATGATATTTAATTCCAATAAAAGAACTGACCACTGCTTGGGTGTTATATTCTTGCTACTTATTGTTACTATTTTTTCTTTCATATCTCCTATATAGGATATCAAGGGATTATTGTCAAGTACCTTTTTTTCTTTTTTTCTGCTGTCTTTTCTCAGCCTTATTTAAGTTTTTTTTATGTCTTCCCGGGCGTTTTTTAGGTGTTTGTTGATGATATAAATTTACACCAAACTGCGCTTTTTTAGCCACTACTTATTACGGGTAGTTAATTCTATTTTATCCCCGGACATGGCTGATGGAATATAACTTATTTTACCATTAATATGTTGTTTTAAATCACTACCACAAGTGACACATCTATAAAAGTCAGGAGTGATACCAACTAACATTGTGTTCATTTCACAAGTAGGACATTTTCCCGATACTACCTCAGCATTAAACTTTAGAAAATTTTTTTCTGTCATAAACTTTCTTATTTTTTACCACACGCTGATGGTAACGTCCATCAGTTAATTCAACAGCTATTGGATTATGTCTCCTAGGTCTGTTTTTCTTAAGGAAAAAAGCGTACGCTTTCTTGTCCATTATTCTAGAATAATCTTTTTAATGGACTTAGATCCATCGATATTTGTTTCTAACTCTGCTGAACCCTTCCAGCATTTGTAAGATACTGTTTCTGAATATTGACGCTCCGCTTCACGTTTATGTCGAAGACAAAGCCCCATCGAGTCTTGAATACGTACTTCCTTGATCTCTCCTCCTATAAACATTAATAATCCTACTACAGCTTCGATCATTCCGTGCCCCCATTCTTATAATGTATTTCTCTGTTAGCGTCTTTTAATTCTTCTATATCTTCTAAAACTTTATCCATTTGTTTTCTTAAAAATTCTATGTTTACTTTGTTTAAAGCCATAGATTCAAGATGTTTCTCTATCTTCTCGGTGGTCTTGTATAAATCCTCGATCATCATAAATTGCTCGGAATCTGCAGGAAGCGAACCTAATTGACCCCGCGGCCATTTGATTCTAAACTCTGTATTCTCAGTTAAGTCTTTTGACATTAGTTCTACTGTAGTTGAAATTTTATTTTGGGTCTCAATAATACCGAAGTAAGCCCAGGTCCCGATCGCTACCAGCGCGATGAGGCTGGCTACGGTCTTCATAGGCATTTGAACTGCTGCTTCTTCTGAAATTTTGAGTGCCATTATTTATACCCGTAACCTTTTTTTCTATCTCCCCATAACTTCTGCCAACTCCATACTTGAAGTTTACTAGAGTAGTGGCTTATAAATAATAATAATGTTTTTAATATTCTTATTGACAACTTTCGCACTCTCCAGTGTCATCAACCACTAGACCACCTTCATTTTCAAAACTTTTATCTTCTGCTCTACTGTTACACTCACAGTTGGTACACTCACCTTCCGCGTTTGGACAGTGACACATTTTATTACATTTTTTACAGAATTGCTCACTCATCTTTTTTTCCCTTAGGTAGTCCACTTGCTAACCAGTCACAACTTTTTTTAAATGGCCAGCAAAGAACTTTACAAATATATTTTATGATTTTTTTCATAGGGCACAACCATTAGAATAATACAATTCCTACAATTAAGCCTATAACTGCCGCTATCATACAATGGTTATGATCTAACCATAGTTTTTGACAGAATAATTTTATTTTTTCCATATATACTCCTATTTAATTTGGCCCCAACTGGGACCTGATTCATAATCTACTTTGTTTGGTACCTGCAGTTTAACTGCTGATTCCATAATTTCAATTATTTCCTCTGCTTTTTTATCAGATTCAACAGAAATATCTACCTCATCGTGAATCTGAATGTGCGGTATTATACCATTTTCATACAAAGCTACCATACTTTTTTTAGTCATATCTGCAGCCGATCCTTGTATTAACTTGTTTAATGCTTTGTACGTAAATGCCCGTTTTAAAGGCTCATCATATTCTTTTCGCGCTTGTTCTAAAGGTAAGGGTTTAAAGACTCCAAATTGTACGGGCTGCCATAGATCAAAATGACACGCTCTACCAAGTAATGTTCTAATCTTTCCTCTATCATTTGCTTTACGAGATACATTGTCCATTAATTGTTTTACGAACGGTGCTTTAGTATGGTATTGCCTAATTAATTTTTCAGCTGAGTCCTTCATCAATCCTAGTTCAGCCATCAATTTATTTTTACCCATCCCATACATTAAGCCTAAATTAATCGTCTTAGCTTGCTTTCTTTTTATGCCTGCCATATCTGCTACGACCTGGTGGAAATCCGCGTCTCCGGTTCTGTATGCGTCTAAAATTTCATCAACACCCTGTAAATTTTGTAGTTTTGCGTAATGTACCAAAATTCTTGGTTCCTGTTGAGAGTAGTCAAAGGAGCCCCAGGTACATTTTTCTTCTGGAATAAATATAGATCTAATCATTGGTCCAAGTTCTGGGTGTCTTGCAGGAATCTGCTGTAGGTTTGGATTACTCATTGAGAATCTTCCCGTTACTGTTCCCCCTGCATCTGATCTAATTTGATTTATGTCTGCGTGTATTCTTCCGTTCACTGCGTGTTTAGTTATAGAATCAATAAAAGTGCTATGCGCTTTATTTATTTCTCTCGCTTCTGCAATGGCTTGAGGTAATTCGTGGGGGTGATTCTGTAAAAAGTTTTTTGTAAAACTAGGTTCTTTACTTTTTGCAGTTCTATCATATGGAAGTTTTAATTTATCAAATGCTTTTGCAATTGATCTAGCTGCCATAATTTCTACATCAACACCCGTTAAGTCTTTAATTTTCTTAATTAATTTTTCTTCTTTATTAATTAAAAACTTTTTAGTTTCATCTGCTTTTTGAAGATTTACTCTTACTCCTTTAAATCTCATATCAATTAGACAAGGAAATAATTTTGTCTCCAGAGTAAATATATCCCAAAGTTCTTCTTTATATAATTCGTTTTCTAATCTCTGCCAAAGTTTTAATGTAGATTCCGCATCACGCTCCGCGTACTGTCCAACAAAAAGCGCTGGCAATCTCCACATATCTTTTTTAGGATTTAATCCATATTCTTTTGCTGCTGCTTGTAAAATCTTTTCATCTTTACCCACACCGGTATAATGTTTAGCGAGTATATCTAATCTATAAGATAATCTGTTCTCATCAATTAAAGATGCAGCAATCATTGTGTCTACAATTTTGCCTTTAATCTGTAGACCTGCGGCTCTTAACCAACAGACATCATACATCGCATTGTGAAATATAAAGGTAGTTTCAGTTTGATTTAAAAGGTCCTGAAGCCAGGAAAATACGAGTTTTTTGTCCATATTTCCACCCGACTCGTGCTGTATAGGAAAATATCCAGACCAGCCCTCTACGGCCACCGCAACGCCTGCAATGTGGCCTTTTCCAGTGACGTTCCCCGATCCGAGCTCAATTAAATGCGGATCATTAGTCTCTAAGTCTATGGCGATTTGTTTAGCACCGCGTAAATCTTTTAATTCTTCTGGCATAACCCACTCCGTTTCTGGCGTAAACAACGGAATCTGAGTACTCCTCACGAGTAATCCCTTTCAAGTATCATTTCTAAATAGTGTATCGCTTTTCTCACGTCCTCTTCTTTTCCTTTTATGCTATGTCTACAAATATACTTTATAGCATTTCCCTCCGCGAACAAGAGTTTATTTTCATTTATAAATTCCGCCGGCTGAATTTTCATATTTCGGTAGTGTTTTCCACCGACTTGTTTTTCTAGTGAGTCGTAAGTTATTCCTTTAAACATATCTTTATTGGTCATTTCTTTTTCTCCTCATATTCTTTACACTCTTTCATTGTTTTAGACATAGGTGCTTTTTTTCCATAAATTTTCTCATAAGCTTCTTTATAGGCTTCAGCTCTTGTTGTGGTTTTACCATTGATAGTTGTAGGTCCCTCCCAGGCTTTTCTTTTTGATTTTCCTTTACTCATAATATATAAGCTCGATTAAAATCTCTTGGATCCAAGACGTGTAATTCACGCTTCGCTCTCGTCGCTCCAGTATAAAATAATCTATGTAATTCATCTGGATCATAACTAAATGTTTCAAGAGCGGCGTTAGTTATATCTTGCATCAATAAAACTTTCTCTGCTTCACCTCCTTTCGCGCCGTGTATAGTTGACATAATTATCCGAGGATTTTTATTTAGTGTTTCACCATTCGCCCTCATATTACGAATGTAATTCTCTGTCATAGGATCTAGTCCTTCGAATGCTTGATACCAAACATTACTTATAATTAAACCGTGATCTTTTTCACAATCTTTTAAACTATATTTTTCTTCTGAGTGTAGAGTTTTACCTTTTCTAAATCCTTCTAATACATTTGATCCAAGGTATTCATATATATTTTTTATCTCAAGGTGATTTAACTGCGCACCTTTACGCCAACTTTCCCAATTATTTAAAGCTAATAAAAGTTTTAAAGGAATAGAATTACGTCCTTTGTATTGATAATACCAACCTTGTAGTTCACATAAATCTTTAGCGTCATCTAAAAAATAGTTTGCTGAAGATAATACTAACCAATTTCCTTTACTCATATCAACCTGGGTAATGTCAGAATATCTTTTTAAGATTCCGTGTTCTTCTCTGGGTTTATATGATTTATCAAATCTATTTTGTACTTGATTAATAATTTTTTGAGAGAGTTCGTGAATGGGTCCTCCAGGTATTCTATAAGACTGATCTAAAGTTTGAATGTCATCTACTTCTTCTTTTAAAGCAATGAAGTGATCGACGTCTGCACCAGCCCATTTAAAAATAGCTTGGTCGTCGTCACCTGCAATATAAGTTTTACCTGCGTGGCTCCAAATCTTTCTTACCATTTCCCATTGTAGTAATGATAAGTCTTGAGCTTCGTCTATAAATAATACTTCAAATTTATTTGTAGATTCTTTTAATAAAAAATCTTCTATTAAATCATTAAAGTCTTTTAGTCCTTTTTCTTTTTTAAATCTTTTAAGTTCATCAGCTAAAAGAAACAAAGTATTTCGTTCTATATCTAAAATGTTTTGTCTTGAATCATAGTATTCTAAAAGATCCATTCTCTTTACTGCTGCTGTATTTATAATAGTTAAATATTCATTATCAGAATTAAAGGTACCATCACTTTCAGAAAATTTAGCTACTTTAATAGGAATGCCACATTTTTCTCCAAATTCTTTATAATCATCAGGTCCCATCATTTTTTCTTTTGTCATTCCTAATTGATTGAATGCATAAGAATGCAGAGTTCTAAAAAATGCTAGATCATTATCTACATCTAAGCCAAATTTTTCCGCAGCTCTGTTCGCTGCTTCGGTTGCAGCTTTCCTTGTAAAAGAAAAATAACCTATTTGTTTAGGCCTTATTCCTTGTTGTATAAATTGATCCACTAGATTTAACAACGTTGTTGTCTTTCCTGTTCCAGGGGGTCCTAATATTATTGTTTTCATATTTTTTTCTTAATGCTTTGTTATGGGCTTGCACATCTTCAAGTTTATGTTCCAGATCGGCAATCTTCTTCTGGAGTCTTGCATACCAATTGATTCCTATTCCGCCTCCCATTAGAAATCTTCTTGTTGATACGGGATTTTTGAAACAGACGCTTCTGTTTGTTTCATTGTTTTAATTTTAATTAATCTTGGCTGTTGTTTTTTAATTCTCACTCTGTCTTCTTCCACAAATATATCTTCTAATCTTTTTAATAAATTTCCTGTTTTAATTTTATCCATCTCCCAATGATTTCGTTTGCAGAAATTATAAAAGTCTTCCATTCTAAAATAAGTAAATTCTCTTTTCTCATCTGTGTATGGAAGTTTATTAAAAACATCATCTATCGTTCGAGCTGATTGTCTATTAGTGGTCCAGTCTTGTAAGAGTCCTGTTAATTCATTCATTGGATTTAAAGATTCTAAAGGTTCTACTTCTTGTAAATCCTTCATCATTGGTTTTAAAAAATGTTGTTTCCAATCTTTTGGTTTTGGAATTGGCACAACTAAATTAGCCTGATCTAAACACGCTAATGCAAATAAATTAGGACTATAAATTTGTTCTGATTTTAATTCTATTCTCGTTTCTCCTACATCTAAAAACCATTGTGGTGGATTTGAAGTATACTTAGTTAAACTTCCAAGAATTGGCATTTCTTCTTCACCAAATCCTACACCAAATCTTTTTGTTCTACATAAACTGGCTTGACAAACGGCGTTAATAGGTGCGTCTTTGCATCTATATTTGTCATAACCTTTTCTGTTTACTGATTTAATTAATTGTTGAACCTCATTATTACTTAATGGTGGTTCCATAAATTTCATATTTGCTTTTACAATTTCATCTTCCCACGAATCTGGTTTTGATTGTTTATAATATACTGCAATATTAAATAATGCATTGTTCCTTGAGCCCTCCCCAAAACCAATTGTCGCTAATTTGTTTAAACAAGGAGGACCCCCAGGAAAAGCTTCTTCTATTTTTTTCTCTTCCGTTTTAATTTGTTCCACCTCTTGCCTTCCGCAAGCCAGAAGATCATAGAGCTTATAAAATTCCTCAAGTGTACAACCGGCGCCATTATCGTTGATAGCATAACGCAGTCCTTTCATTTCATTATAGTAGGGTAAGTTTAAAAAGTTCCCAGTGTCCCCACGTTCCACTAGAATTTCTGTTTGTTTTGGAAAAATTTCTGAGCCTTCATACCCAAGTATGATGGACATTTGTTTTAATTTAGATTGCATCAAAGATGCAGGAATGTTTTCTTTTGTAAATAAAAATACGTGTGCTCCGCCAGATTTAGAACGGCAGACTATTAATGGGAGATTAAGTTTGCGAATACTTTTAATGAGGCTAAGATGGTCAAAGTTATATTCGTCAATATCAATACACCCCCAACGACAACTATTGTCTTCAGTAATAGGGATGATGCCGAGGGCTGGGCCTTTTCCTTCAAGGTGGTTGCTCCATAAAGAGTCGGTAACGTCCCCCCTAACAATAAAAGCCTTACCTTTTTGTTTTCCGTTCTCTCCTCGCTCCCCGGGTTGGTATTGTCCATAAGCGATTTCTAATCCTAAAAATATTGATTTAAATTTATCCATTATCATTTCTCAGTTCTTTGTAAAGGGGGAAGTTGCCTTCCCCCATATTTATTTAGTAAGGAGTTGAATCCTTAGCCTTCTCTTCTACATCAGCTTTTGTTTGAACGGTCCCTTTAGAAACATTGCCGGAAAAGTCTTTTGCACTTAAGTACAAAGTCTTATCCTCTTGTCCTAAAATTCTGTCCTGCGTTACAACCCAGCCATACCAAGAACCTTTGTCGTTCTTTTGTAGCGTAGACGCTAGATTATAAACAACTCCGTGCATAGGAGGAATTGCAAATCCACCTTTGCCATCAGCTATTTGTATGGTTTTCATCATAGAATTCCATTTTTTACTGACATTTAATTGAGTTGATTTCATTGTGATCAAAGCAGGAGTAAAAGCACCTGACTTTGTCCCAAGCATTACATAGTAAGAAGCTGTCTCTTCAAGATAATTACCATTAGGTAATCTAATCTTAGAGCCATCTCTCTTACCTGTTGCGATTACCGGACTGGTCGGTAAGTGAACTGCCACAGGAGCACCTGGACCATCCCCTCTATCCGACCATTCTGGATAATCTTTTTTGTAGTAGCAAGGAATAACCTTGATACCTATTTTACCATCGTATAACTCGCTGGTAACAGTATTATAGATCATACCAGGTTTGGCACCCTCTATATACTTTCCATCACCATCAGTTACCTGCGGTGATAGTTGTCCCAAGATTCTGACAAAAGGTAACGCCATATCGTCTTGCGTCATATTTTCAAAACCTTTGGATACATCATTGCCAAATAAAGCAAGTGATGTGTCTTGTTTAGCTTTTATTTCATTAGCCATTATACATTCTCCATTAGTTATTTCCGGGTTATTTTAGTTTTGTCTTTAATCCAAGTACTAAAGACATCAGAAGGCATATCGAGCCCGGACTCGATACGCTCCCTGAATAGGGCAGTTAATGTTGCCCAAGCCACATCAGATTTCTGCTCTGGCTCAAACCCATTTTCTGCCGCAAGGTCCAACAATTGTTGTGCCTTGTCATCTTCTCCTTTACCAAAAGTAACAAAGACATTGTTTTTAATAATGTCTCCTAACCCCTGGTCACGAAGCCATTTATAGGCTGATTCTCTTCTATCTGGGTCTTTAGGAAGAGTACACCTAAATTCTTTTTTAACAGTAACTTTTGATCCATCAGCTAATTTAATTTCTGATAAACCTTGTTCTGCTAATAATTCTGGAATTACGCGAGAGCCAATATCATCAGCCTCCGCTTTTTTAGTTTTGAGTTGCTCTTCTATTTGTGCAATCTCATCTTCTTTATTTTTTAATTTCACACATTCCTGTGCAATAGTCGTTACTTCTACATTGTCTAAAAGATCTTTAGAATCTTCTAACATCATATTTCTTACGTTACTCATTTTATCCTTTCTGATACATATCTACTTCAAGTGGATAGTATCTATATTCACGTTTGTCCCACTTCAACATATTAAACTGTCCGTTAGTTACTTCACTTACAACTGCAGTTGAAATTCCTATTATAACAGGATCTCCTACAGCCAGCAAATAATCTTCGTTGCGAAAGTTTTGTAAATTTTTTTGCATTTTCTGTACATAAGGTGCAGTAGAAAAAATTGCCTGATCTCTATTAGGCAAACAAATTACAAGGTAACCATAATCAGAGGCACTTAATATATTTATGTTGGGCGCTGGTTGTTGAACTACATAAACAAATCTTTCTTTAGGATTAGCTTTATGAAATTCTAAAAAGCCTACTAAAGAGTCTGGTTTGTATAATTCAAATATTTTATTTTTCATTTCTTATTTCTTGACAAAGATATAATGGTTATTATATAAGAAGTCAAGACTAGAAAGTAGAAAAAAATTATGATGTATAAATTTAAAACAGAGCCGTATGGGCATCAGATAACTGCGTTAGAAAAATCGTGGGATAAAAGTGTATATGCCTATTTTATGGAAATGGGGACAGGTAAATCTAAAGTATTGGTCGATAATATGGCTATGCTCTATGATAAAGGTAAAATAAATGGGGCGCTAATTATAGCACCAAAGGGAGTTTATAGAAACTGGTTTTCTATTGAAATTCCACAACATTTAGCTAGTCACATAGATCATAAAACAGTACTATGGACTGCTTTAACATCTAAAACAAAGGATAAAGAGTATCAACAATTATTTAAAGTAGACTTAGACCTTCACATCCTTATTATGAATGTTGAAGCTTTTTCGACAAAAAAAGGCCTTGAATTTGCCACACGATTTCTTAATTGCCACAAAACGTTAATCACCGTCGATGAGTCTACGACTATTAAAACACCCACTGCAAAAAGAACCAAAGCTATTTTAGCATTAGGTAAACTTGCAAAATATAAAAGAATTTTAACCGGATCTCCTGTAACTAAATCTCCATTAGATTTATATACTCAATGTGGATTTTTAGATGAAGAATTATTAGGATTCTCTTCTTATTATACTTTTAGAAATAGATATGCCACAATGTTAGATAGAAATTTTGGTGGGCGTAGAGTACAGATTGTAGGTGGTTATAAAAGACTAGGCGAACTAGCTTCTATTCTTAAACCTTTTTCTTATAGATGTTTAAAAGAAGAATGCCTGGACCTACCAGAAAAGACATATGTCCAAAGAGAGGTAGAACTAACCGATGAACAAAAACAAACCTATTCTACTATGAAGGCCGCGGCCCTCGCTTCACTAAACGGCAAAAGAGCTACTGCTCCTCACATATTGACGCAATTGATGCGTTTACACCAAATCACTTGTGGTCATTTAAAGAATGATGATGATACGATTACTGCATTAAAGAGTAATAGAATTAATTCTTTGATGGAATTACTAGAAGAAGTGGATGGTAAGGTTATTATTTGGGCTAATTATATATATGATATTAAGCAAATTGTAGCCGCTATTGCTAAGAAGTACGGCGAAGATTCAATTGTGCAATATTATGGCGCAATTCCGTCCGAAATGAGGCAGAAATATATTGAAACATTTCAAGATCCAGAATCAAAAGCTAGGTTCTTTGTGGGTAATCCTCAAACGGGTGGATATGGTATTACTTTAACTGCAGCAAAAACAGTGGTTTATTATTCTAATGGATATGATTTAGAAAAAAGACTACAGTCAGAAGACAGAGCACACAGAATAGGTCAAAAGAATTTGGTAACATATGTGGACCTTATAGCACCAAAAACAGTAGATGAAAAGATCCGAAAAGCTTTAAGAGAAAAGATTAATATAGCAACTGAGATAATGGGAGAAGAATTTCGAGAATGGATTTAATTATTTTAACCGATGGTATGTATCATTTAGTTCCTGTAACTAAAGCTATGCTTGCAGACGTCAAACTCTTTACTAAAGATATTGACTGTTTTGCTTTGTGTGACATTTTAAGAATTAAATTAAGTACGTATATGGAGCCTCCACTTAATGCCCACATTATGAATGATGGAAGTGGGGATTTCTTTGGATGTATCTGTAAATGAATTTATTTATAAGTATAGCTTTAATAGTTTTTATCTATTTAGTGATTGTTTTGTTATTGCTTCAATGGAATAAAGAAAAGAATTAAAATACTATACGTTAATGACCAACTAGTAGGCGTCCAAGTTATGCTCCGCGCTTTCCTCTGTACGTTAGCAATGACCTGAAAGGGTAGCGACCAACGTTGGCCGGTTACCACCGCGTTCCCTGATCAGGAAGGTGGTGCCGCGTATATGATAATAGAATAATGAACAATAGATACCTATATATAGGTGATGAGTAATACCCTATATGTAAAATTTTTAATGAGAAAGCTAGTTGAATGCCTGAATCAGGGACAAAAAGAAAAAGCCAATGAACTTATTCAAAAAATAATGAAGGAATTGGATTGACTTTTATGAAAAAACCATTATATGAGGGGTATAGGTGCCTTTAAGGGCCTATTTTATTAACTGTCTAAACATGGAGGTTAAATGACACTAAATAAATTACCATCAATCTTTAATCAATTAAGACCTGTTTCGGTAGGTTTCGACAATATTTTCGATCATTTTGAAAGAATGTTCGACGATAATGATGAATTCTTT
>Ga0080013_1005198_pt1 | contig 12288 bp, 15 predicted proteins | sample ETNvirenome_6_85_FD_69236 | JGI IMG/M metagenome (GOLD analysis project Ga0080013, IMG submission 69236) | Marine viral communities from the Pacific Ocean - ETNP_6_85 (SPADES assembly) (version 2) | ecosystem: Environmental > Aquatic > Marine > Oceanic | place: Pacific Ocean | collected 2013-06-19 | reverse complement strand
GCGCCTTTAGGGGGTCCAAATGGGTTTATTGTTTTTGGATTACTAAGCCAGCCACGAAGAGTGTCTGTCATCACCTTCCCGTCTTTTGAGCAACATATAGAAACTTTTTCGCTTAGAACGGAGTCAAAATCGATAGAAGAACCTTTTTTCTGGCCTACTTTTGTCTCTTCCTTTCCAAGGACACCATAATCTCTGGTGAATGATTTTACTTTTCTTGTAAAACTATCTAATGCCGCAGCGCTGCTCTTTGTTGGGGGAACGACATTCTTGCCGGACCGGCTTATCGATTTTGTTTTCTCGCTTTCGACAAACTTAAACTCATTAATGCCGTGGAAAGCAATGAAGTCTTCCCCGTATTTTATAACATTCATTACGGGCTTCTCTTCCGTTTCCTTAACATACTCTGTGTTAATGAAGTACTCTGGATTATCTACCAGCCCCAGCGCCTTTACTTCTTCATCAATGGCACCACTATCCAAAGCAGCGTTTAGGATGGTAAGCAAATCAGTTATTGCCGGTATCATGCCGTGACCCGGTTTCCATCGCTCCCCAATCCTATCTAAAGTGATTCCTTCGCGGTCAATGGCATACATGCTGCCTCGATCAACGGCAAACTCCCTTTCTTCTTCTCCGTAGAAGTTAGTTTTGGAGACTAGCTTAAAACTTACATTGATTCCATCTGTTTTTATATGCACAGCATCTGGATACTTGCTTAAGAATTCTGGAACCTTTTCTGTGAAGAAATCTAACAGATCTTGACCTGTTTTTACATATTCTAGGTCAAATGGGTGTGCCATATGGCCCGGGCCACCGCCCTCTGTGAGCAAAATAGGGCTCTTTTCCTCGGTAATAAGGGTGTTTTTAGACCAAAAAACAGACTCTTGGAGGCTCTTTTTGTTCTGATCTTCCCAATCTCGGAAGCATAAGTTGCCTTTTTCATAGGCTTCGCGCTCCATTTCTCTTAAATGTTCGTCATTTTGGGCGTATCCTTCGCCAACTTCGAGCCCACCATCGAATTTACCGGCGCAATTCTGTGTATGATGCACCAATTCGTGCGATAATGACCGCATAATATCTTTTGGGTGGCGTTTATCGACGAAAACAGTGATAGAGTGGCCGTCTGGGTCGTAAAAAGCCGTTTTTCCAAGTGGTTTTTCGGCATTTTCGGCATCAGAAGCAAAATCTACGCTTACTGGCTCGGAAAAACCCATTCTTTCTTGGGCAAAGGGCAAAAAACTCTTTAATAGTGGCCCCATTTGCTCCATTTTGAGAGCAGATGAGTTTGAAACGTGAATATCCATTAAAATCTTTCCTTTTTCACTACTAAATAGTTTTTATAGTGTGTTTTCTTAGCACGAGACAGCATATTTCTACAATCTCTGAAGACTTTAGTTTTTTTACCTTCGCCATTGCTACTTTTCTTCCGCCCCTCTCCACATTACCAGCACTGAGCAAAAGCCCAACGCCTGTTTTACCTAAAAAGGACCACTCAACTAAAGACCCTGCTTCAATATTGTTGCAATCTCCAAATGAATCACTCGGATACATCGATTCTGCCGTCTAATCTTGCAGAAATGGCGCCTTCGATGAAATCAATCTTATCTCGAAGCCTAACAAGATTAGTATTCTTGAAGTATTCTAAATCTTGTTTTTCCAATAGCCCATCTTCGCGAATAATCTTTTCCATATCGTCGAGAAGCGCTGTGATTCTTTTCGTGTCTTCGTCAAGCGTGGTGCTACGAAAATCTGAACGGATAGCCTCGTCCCCACCGTAATCAATACTTTTGTTCAACAGCTCTTGAATTACCATTTCTCTAAGTCTGTTTCTCGTGATTTTCATTTTATATCTCCAAAATACTTACTATAAATAGTTTTCTAACATCAAAAACTACAAGGACATACGGTTTCTTCTAGGGATCCCCATTTGATTGTCCAACAATCGCCACCATCAAATATTTCTATATCAAAAGGAGGCTCTTGGCCGTCTTCGTAAACGTGAAAAGTGCTTGGAGGCGAAAACTCCCAGACGCCAAAAAGATCTTGTTCGTCGTCATTGTAATCTTTTGTAAAAATGGGGTGCATTAAGCCTTTGTCGTTGTCTTCTGATAAGATAAAGCAACCATTGCTGCCTAAAACATCATATTCCCACCACTTGTTCATAAAGTCATTAGCAACATCCCAGCCATCGGGTTGCTCTAGGTTGCCACATCCGGGAACCTGAACAAGAAGAAGAGAAAATAAGAACAGTTTTTTCATTTTGGCGCCCCGGCTAATGGCTTTTAAGACTTTTTGTCTCCGAGTTTAACAACGGAAGGATTAGTTATTCTTCCCCGCAATGTCGCCGCGCCTCGAATTCCAAATTTAAATGGCACCTGTGCATCACCGCCAGCAATACCGGGATTCCTGTCATATTGTGCAGACAAATTTGTCTGGGAAAATGTGTTTATAGTATAATCATCGCTTATTAGTCCATCAGGAGCAGATTCAGTTTTTGTAAAATTATGAAATCTATATATGGAAATCAAGGAACCAGCATTTGCGGTACACGTATTGGCTCCCGCTACATTTTCGATAGATATTTCCACATAGTCACCAGCCTTAAGGTTGACAAAATCAAACAAAGAACGATCAGCCGGCGAGTTTGTGAGGGCTATTTTTGTGTTCAAGACAACAGCGCTGTCGCTGCCGTTAATTTTCATCTTTAATACGATATTCGAACTGGCATTCACGGCAATAGAGGGAGTAAACTCAACAACATACATGCCATCAGAATCCACAGTAAAAATACCAGAGGCCGCTGTATATGTAATACCCGAACTGGTCCTTGTTGTCACTGCCGAAGTATAGTCACTGTCAAATGGATTAAACTCACCAGCTTCGGCCGAAGAGTTGACAATGCTTTGCACACAAATCCTCTTGTCACCGTAGTAGCCTTTTAAGTCGTTTGTCGCGACCACTCCATCGTTAAATTTCATAATGGAAAGACTAGTCCCGCCGCCGACAACAATCCCTTCTGCACCCGCGCTATCCTGATCAAAATCTAAAGTTAGCGTCAGATAATCATCCGCATCTAAATCTTCGATAGTTGACAGTGTGTATTCAGAAGGATCGTCATATGTCTTCACGCCGAAAGAGCCAGACACTAGTGTTCCTGCGCCCCCTGACGCTGCGTTTTTGTTAATACATATCTTAACATCGCCATTGACATCAGCGCCTGATCCGATAGCCACCACATTGGAAGAGAGGATGTGATATTTCCCATCTTCTGGGACTGTAAACTTCCCTAGGCTAGTATCATATACTATTCCATTGTTTTTGAAATTTCCTGCGTCAAACGAGCCCAATGTCTGGTTAAATGGATTAAACTCTGTCGCGACCTCATCTTGGTTACCAGTAATAAGCGCGCCGCTGTAGGTGTCACTTACTACGCGTGTGATTATCAAAGAAGATCCTTGATCTATACCCATTGTGCCGGCACTTGTCGAGACCCTGATATATAAAATGTTTCCAGCCCGGGCCTCAACTATTCTTTGATGAGTGCCTTCTGTTGGATCATATCCCGTGTTAACACGAAGGTTTGCTGAGTATATAGACGATGCATCAGCATAGCTTACAGAAGAATCGTTTCCTATTTTCATGGCCAGAGTTTGATCTGCTGACGACCCATTTTGATCTGCTTGGAGCACAACACAAACGTGGTAGGCGCCACTCTTATTAAATGTCACAAGACCAGTAGAAATATCCAGTGAAACATTCAAAGAATCCCTTGACGTAAAAGCAATACCAGCATGATCGGTCGTAAATACCGCCTCCGGTGTTGATTCAATCACGCCGACTGATGATTGGGTAGTACATAAGGCATAGGCATAGCTAGCTTCCATTTTGATTCTCTCCGTTTGTAATAAATAGTTATGAAAGCAGTATTTATTTGCTTGACAACTTGTGGCAAACTATTTATATTATGAGGGTCGGGGTAACTTTAGGATCAAAAAATGTTTAAAAACTTTATTAATGACGAGAGCGGTGCAACCGCTATAGAATACGGAATCATAGTTTCTACTTTGGGAGCAGCCATGGCTGTTGTCGCTTGGTGGTGGGGATCTTTCTTCTCTTGGGGCTTCACAACAATCGCTGATTGTTTGTCAATGGGCTTTGACCCAGAGTGCTATTCAGCAAGTTCTAACCAAGGAGTTCCGACTCTAGGTGACGACCCTGCTTGGTGGCCACACGCATAACTAGGCTTCTTGTGGCACTCCGTCCACAACAAGATAGACATGGAACGCAGAAACCATCCCTTTTTCTAGGGCTTGGGATTTTGCTGCGTTTACATCGGCAATGTTTTTCTGTGAGTCATCATAGAATTCAACTTCCCTGATATCTGGGAACTCTTCGAGAACACTTAAAATAAATCCACCCTTGCCTCTTCCTAGACCTTCGTCTCCCATTCCTTTAATGTAGAGATCGTCAGTTGGAACATCGATAGCATCTAAATAGCGGTGAATGTCGTCCTCTGTTCTGCTTGAACGAGCCGTCACAATCATCACTTGCGTGTAAGGGTCGCTAGTGGCGTCCCGCAGGAGTTTAGTTATGCCGGTTATTTCAGTCGGGTTTGTAATGTTATCAAGATCGCTATAATCAAATTTCAGTTCGCCTGATTGAATCTCTGGCGCATCTTCCCATTTATCATACTCTTCTTGAGTCGTGATTGTTTGAACGACGTTTCCCTCTTGATCGAGAATATCTATCTTGCCCTCTGAAAAGGCAAGTGTCTCATCAAAGTCAAACACCGACAAACGAGTTGCGGTGTTCAAATCTTCATTAAGGAACTTGTTCCATCTTTCGAGGAGTAGTTTCATTGACGGCTCATAGGAACTTCATTCGAAGGAACTGTCAGCATGCCCTGTAAGTGATCCCAAAGTTCATCAATTGCAGCCAAGGCTCCTTCTCCGCCCGGATCTCCATTTTCAACGAGAGCACGAAGATCTTCTACTTTGGCGATAGCCGCCACAACTGGATCTGCTTGCTCTTCTGGAGGTAGACCTTCCACATCAGTGCTGTATTGTTGGCTAGTGCCACCAGCATCCCATCCATCCGCATGATGACTAAATGCATCTGCTTCTGACAAAGAGGAAAGCTCCTCTTGAATAATTTGTTTAAGTTTTGCTTTTGTAATTTTCATTTTATTCTTTTGCTCCTTCGAAGCAGTCGGGGTTATCTCGTTTGAGTTCGTCCATCATATCGGATATGCGGTGAGCCAGATCAGCCGAAAACGCATCCATTCCCCTTATAGCTTGGTTGAATTCATCTTCGAGGGGTTTATACTTTGCCCTTACCTTGTTACAGGCAACCTCTTCGCGTGACGCAACCTTGGTTCTAAATTCAGGATTGGGTACATTTTCATCCAAAACTCTTGAAAGTTCTTCTTTAATAATTTGTTTAAGTTTTGCTTTTGTGATTTTCATTTTATCTTACCATCCTGTGTAATCTGTTAATAAATCTCATAACCGCGTATTCATCAAATAGTCCAGAAGCGACAGCATCATCCATCACATCGCTAGCCTCTCCAACAATGCCAGTCATAATGCTGATTCTGCCGTTGCGATCTCCCTTATAAACTCCCTTCTTGATAAGGTATGTTTCCATTTCTTTTTCTACGGCTTCTTGTTCGTCGCGAGGGGACATCATTTCTGAAGATCCTTCGCCGATGATGTTCTTGCTGATTGCATCCAAAATCTTTTCGTGGAGTTCGTCATCTGCCGCTCGAATAGCCTCCACAATCAACTCTGGGAGAGGCTCAAAAAGCCTAGTCTTTAAATAATCTAAAAGTTTAAGCTCACCGGGATATCCGGTCATAACCGATTCTCCATCGTAGCCGACTTCCTCAAGTTCTTCCTTGATAATCTGTTTAAGTTTTGCTTTTGTTATTTTCATTTTATTCTCCTATTCCTAATGATTGAAGTGTTGTCATTCTTCCTGTTGGTGCAGATGATACTTCTGCCTCGTCTCGGTAATGTTGTCGACGCTGACGGCCTCGCTCATAGCTCGTTCGCCCCTCTCTATCAATATCTCCCCCAGCGCGCATCAGATCATCCCGCAAGGCAACTAGCTCTGCGCGCAATGCTTCGCCTGGCTCTTTCTGTAATCTTCTACTCAGCCAATCTCTTATTGTCCTTGAGTTGTCGTCGCCAATTCCACCTTCGTCCATTAGTGCTCGCACGGCATCAATAAGGGTCCTAGAGTCCGATATGTCGTGCACACCGAGTATTTCCATTGGACTATCTTCTTCGCTAAGAACAGCAGAAAGCTCTTCCATAATAATCTGTTTAAGTTTTGCTTTTGTTATTTTCATTTTTGATTCCTCTTAGCAAACATGTAAGCATCATAAAGCTCGTCTTCTGACTGGGGTAACTTTTCAATTTGCTTAACAACTCTAAAAAACTCTTCAAAATCTGTCATATGATAATTTTTCTCAAATCCAGCTTCTCCTCGTAAACTAATAAGTTTATTTCCGAGTTCTAGCTTTTCTTGGTCGCTCAGAACTCTTCCAAGCTCTTCCTTGATAATCTGTTTAAGTTGTGTTTTTGTTATTTTCATTCTTCGCCCTTCATTAAGTCGAATAGTCCAACATCTACTATAACTAGTTCGTTGGTGCCGGGTCTTACCATTACATTTCTTCCGTGAACATCTGCTGGTTCAAACTCATCTTTATGAACATAGTCCATAGCATTAAATAGTGATGCAGCTTCTGGAAACGCAGTTTTTCTTACATTGTATTGAGAACTTTTTGCCATCTGTGACGGGATTACAGATTTAGCCAACTCGCCTTTGAGTTGTTGAGAAGTTGTATTTGCGAAAGAGCGAAGGAAATATCTATCCCACTCTTTTCCGATTTCATCATTAAGCTCACCGGCAATCGCTTTATCAAAATTCTCATAAACCCTAGAAAGCATCTTTAACATAGAATCTAAGATAAACGATGCGAGCCTTATTTCTTCATCACTCTTAAAGTAAGTTCTAAACAAACTTCCACTTCCGGAAGTAAAGGTAGGCAAAGTAGGAGTAGGTTCGTTTGCCATATATGCTCTAAATGCTTCTTTGGCTGTCTCTTCGATTATCTCGTAAGTCGCTGATGTTGATTCTTGTTTCGTTAGTTTGCCAAGCTTATCATAAACGTGAGAGTGAAAATAACTATCGCTAATAACTATGTCGAAGATTTGACTGAGAGTTTCTGGATCTGCTATAATTCTTTTAGTCTTGACTCTCCGCCCTTCAATATCTCCAGAAGTTTGAAACAAAGCTTTATCGACACTAGTCGGCATAGGCTCAAGAAGTTCCATTATAACATACCCTATCTTGCTAACTATTCTTCCAGTCTCATAAACGGCTGGAAAGTGCTTTGCGACTTCTTTAGGCATACTGTCTCTATTGTTCTTTAGAAACTCATAGTTCTCAAGTTCTGCTCTAAGTTCTGCGGCTCCAAGATCCATCCCCATAGGAAGAATCTTAATAGCTCCTCTCTGTCCTGTTTTTTTATTCTCTGCCCGATAAACTTTGCCAAAAGCGCCCTCACCAAGTTCTTGGTCTGACTCAAAATACCAGCCCTTCGGGTTGAAGAACTTTTCGTATCTCTCTTCAAGTCCCTCGTTTAGGTGGTTTCGCCAGTTCTCAAATAGGAGTTTCATAATAACTCCTTAGTCAGAGGAACACTTGATGCATCAATGCTCTCTCCCATAACACCGAGACGAACATCGTAGCCCATCTCTTTTATCTGCTTTAACTCTTCTGAACTCTCCCATCTCTCGTGAATAAGAGGCATCAGTTCGCTTGAGTGCTCGTTGAGATCAACTTGTAGGTGAGCCAAGACAGTAGAGTTCTCCAATAAGAACATTTTGCTCACAGGGATTTCTATTTTCTCTTCTATGGTTTTTCTTATGTGTTCGAGCATCTCAGGATCAATTCCTTCGTTGAGATAGTCCCGCCAGTTCTCAAGTAATAGTTTCATTTCAAGAATCTCTTAAAGTTCTCGCGTAAAGAATCCATCTCTGTCTGATTAGCTCTCTTTTCTAACGCTGCTTTTGCTCTGTCGCGCATGTGCCAGTATTTCTCGTCGGTGTGTTTGGCAAGCCTCATCAATAAATCTTTAGGCGTGTTTTTGTTCGCGGTCAGTTGATGCATTACAGCGTTCGCAAAGCCTGATTCATCGCCGTCAAAAAATACATCACCTATCTTACTCAAAATTTCAGCAGGCGTATTTTGATTTTCCGCCGCGGCCAGCATTGCCGAAGGAGCCAAAGTGTCTTTGAAGATCTTTGCGTCAAATGGCTTTCCGTACATTCGACTGTCCTGTTGTGTTTTGCTCCATTCGATTAATGGCGCGATAAGATTAGATGGGAGATTATCATTTTTTAATAAATTTGATACCATGACGCCCGGACGCTCTTCCTCTACTTCTCCTTTCATAAGCCGATTTGCCATCTTAGTCAATGTCTCTGACAGGGCAAATGGGTGCATAGCAATCCTCATTCGAATGATGGTTTCAGGATCTTCTGACAGCTTGTCCAAGGCTTCGCCACTCACCGCTTCGTTCCTTATTCCATCGCCATAATCGTAAGCATATGACGCCAGATATCTTAAGTGCCTGTTTTCGGAATAAGCCAATTTGTTTATAAACTCATCAGTAATTTTTGGATTAGATAACGCATTATCTCCGTAGTCGGCGTCGTTAAGCAATATATATTCTAATATTTCTTCAGTTACATTGTCGCTATCAATAATTGCCTCCATTATGTCTCCTTCGCCGTTTCCTGCGTATTTTTTAGCTATAGCCATCAACTCTTCGGGAGTAGTGTTTTCATCATAAATTATCTGCTCTACTTCACTTTTAGTAACCCAGTATTTAAAAATAGAGTATTTATCTGCTGGGGCAGCGAGAGGTCCGGGTACAAATTCAGGCAAAGTTTTTGCAGCACCTACCCTAGACAATAGATCTATAAAATAATCTCTTTCTTGATTGTCAACTTGAGCATCTTGTTCGTCCATAAATTGTTCAGAACCAAAGTGGAATTGGAATCTTTTGCCATTTTCTTTATCTTCAAAGAAGAATAATGGATCATCTCGTTCATAATAGTTATCAAACATATCAGTATCCGTTGCGGTACACCAGTCTGTTCTTTTGCCGTAATGACAAGCAGCGGCTTTGGTGTGCAGCGCTGCAATAAACCACTTACCTTTGTATGGAGGAAAAATCTCGAATACCTCTGTTCCTTTCTCTGGATCCTGAAACTCTTTATCTCTCATCGCATCGTCATACTTGGTTTTTGCTTTGGTTGCTGCTACTGCAAGTTTGCCCCAAGTATCAATGGAAAAGATGTCTTTAATCTCGGAATAGTCGTGAGTGTGCCAGTATCTTTCAAGATCTCTTCGCCATGTCGTCGTATGGGCGTATGCCACCCCCTCGGCGCCTCCCGGTGCTGTTGCTTCATTATAAAACTTTTGTTTCACTCTCGGATCATTAATACCGATAGAAATAATCCATTCTAAAGTTGTTCCTTTCTGGTTGTCAGTTAAATCTTCAGGAACAAGATTCAACACTGTTGACGCCAACGCGACCTTCGCCGCCTCTATCTGATCTGGATTAAGCGTCATAGTTTTTGTTTCTTCGTCGAAAGCCATTCCCTTTATCCATTTGGTTAGGGCTTTGGTTTCAAGACGCTTCTTTGCGTCTTCGAAAGAAATCTCGCTGAGTAGCTTTCGCCAGTTTTCAAGCAGTAGCTTCATTCTTTATTCTGCCAGTCAGCAGAAACGCTGTCATCATTGATAGGACCGCCAGCAGCCCAAGTGTAGCAGGTGCGAGCAGAGTGACATTTAAAGTGGTGCATCCAACAGTATCCGAGTTCGCCATCTTCCTGAACGGAACCGGGCATACACTCTTTCATTCTTGGTGATAAGTCAAATGCCACACAGTTGGAGCAGTTTGACTCTTTAGCGACTTCTGGTTCTGTTTTCCAGTGTGCAGCCGCACGAACCCAGTATTCCTCGTCAGCGAGGTTTAAGGGGCCATACTGGATATGTTCTGCTTCAATAGCAGAGTTGCGATTCTTTGTGTTGAGTTCAAGATCTTGTGTAGGCTTGGGACAAGCAAGTTTCATTGCTTCGTTTACAAACTTCTTCCAGTTTTCAATCAGTAGTTTCATTTCTTTTCACCAATGCTATGATGTCGTCCAGTTTAGAGGAGACGCCTGTTTCAAAAAGGGGAGGAACGATTGAGTGGATTAAACACTTTGTTCCAGAACCCAACAACAATAAGCTGATGCCCATTGCATGTTTCATATGTTGTAAATAGGTTTCATTATTTTCTTTTAGATGTTTCATTTACCAAGCCTTACAAGACCAGTAGCGAGCTTTCCACTTTGGTCCGGGATTATCACAGTTGTGTCGCGCTCTGAAAGACTTTCTACGGGCTGGAATGTTTTTCTTGATTTTCATATTCGGGTCACCGAAGTTTACCTTTACAACATTTCCCTTGGCATTCTTTACATAAACCTTAGACTTCTTAACGTCGCCTCTCATCGGCTTGTTCAGAGTAACCTTTCTTCCTTGGTATTCTGCTTCTTCGATAACTTCGCCTTCTGCGAGGAAATCATAGTAAGCATTTTCCATTTCTTGAAGAACGCCTTCCATCTCTTCTTTGATAATCTTCTTGAGAGTGGATAGTTTATATTGGTTACCAAGGCGAGCAGGCCCTTTGACGCCCCAGACATACTCAGATGCCGCCTCCCTGATTAAAATCTCTAAATCTTTTTTCGTTATTTTCATTACAAAAACCTCTTAAAATGTTCTTTGAGGCTACTAGGCCCACTGCTACTGTTTTCTTTTATCTCTGGTCTGCCAGATGAATCAATAAGTTTTCCTATGATGTTGAGAACAAGATTCATTTGTCTTTCTTCATCATCCCAATATTCAATAACGTCTTTCAAGTTCTCGACTTGCTCGTCATTTGATTCGTCGTATACATCAAAAGTTATTCTTACAGTTGCGGCACGTTTGCCGAGAACATTTGCTTTGATGACTCTGTTTGAATAATACTTTTGTCTATCTGGGTTCGCATTAAAGATTGGGGTGAACATCCATCTTGATATAAGAGTTTTAAAATCGTCGGTGTTCATAATCTTTGCGACATACTCGGCAGTTAGTCCCGGTGCTTCTAGAACAGCCCAATCTTCGTCGTCTATAGAGACTTGTGTTTCAATTTCTATGCTCTCGATGTCGACATCATCGCCTTCCTGTGCGGTTGCCTGCCAGTCGTAGTAAGTTCCGTCATCGTCTTCGTTGATAATTGCCCAGCCCCAGTTGGTAAACACTCCGCCGTGCATCAGTCCTTCTCGGCGAGCAAATCGGTTTGCTTGGGACTTAACAAAGTCGTTGTACGTTCGGGCTATTCCTCTGGCTCTCTCGGCGAAAACTTCAAACATATCGTAATCATACATAACTTCGTTTTCTAATATGTGCTCTGTATTCATAGGAATATGCAAAACCATCTCATTGCGCCACTTGGCGAATGTTGCGTAACCATCTGCGTCTGCCCATTCGATCCCTAGGTCGTCTAGATCTTGAAGAATCCAGTTCGCGAACTGGTAATGTAAGCTCTTCCACTCGCTTTCTGGCCATCTTACTATCATCTTCGCTTCTGCGGTTATGTAGTAGCTCTCGTAATCATAATCATCCTCTTGAAGCTCTCCTACAACAGTAAAGTAATCGCTCTTATTTTCTTCCGCGATGGCGTCGATCTGTTGTTGTATCGCTTCGGAGTTATACCCGCCGAGTTCTAAATCTAACCCCTGCTCAATAGAATCATCAACGATTGCTTTACCTTGAAACTTTTCGTCTGGGAACATTTGCTGTATAAGAGTTAAAGGAGTGTTGTCTTCATAAGTTCCGCCTGATTTAATAAAGCGGTTAAAAAGAATCTTTCCTTCCTTGTCTCTTGGGAAGTTTTTTATCTGCTCTGCTTGGTTTTCAAGCGCCCATTCTTTAACTTTCTCTACGATTCCAGAAATCCTAGCACCATACACACTTTTCTCCGGCAAAGCAAACTGTGTTCCCTCACCAGCATCGTTTTTAAGGTTGAACGCATTTAGCCACTCTTCTGGCTGAAAGTAAGTTAACTTGCGAAGGCGAACACGGGAGTTAGGAATGATGCCGATAGATGCCTCGTCTGCCCAATCGTCTGGGCGCCTCTCATCGTAAAAAACCTCTTCTGCCTCGTTTATTGCTTTCTCTGCTTCCTCG
>Ga0080013_1005197_pt1 | contig 12290 bp, 7 predicted proteins | sample ETNvirenome_6_85_FD_69236 | JGI IMG/M metagenome (GOLD analysis project Ga0080013, IMG submission 69236) | Marine viral communities from the Pacific Ocean - ETNP_6_85 (SPADES assembly) (version 2) | ecosystem: Environmental > Aquatic > Marine > Oceanic | place: Pacific Ocean | collected 2013-06-19 | reverse complement strand
CGGGTCAGGGACCGTGCAGCTGGGACCAGGAAGGGAGTGGATTCTCAAGCTCCCAAACTCCCGGAAGTCTGCCATTTTTTGGATGACTTCAGGACTGAGCTGGGACGCACCGGGCGCGCGGGAAACTCTTGGGTTGAGAGCTGTGATGAAAGGGCAGAACTCCGCCAAAATAAAGTCGCCCGGGCTCTTGACAGACGCCGCAGCTGCGGCTATAACCAGGAGCTGCAGGATGACTGCATCTCCAAAAAGAAAGGAAATATGCCATTTTTTATACTATTCTTGCCAGTCAAGATCCTGATCATCTGGATGTTCCTCCAGCACCTGTTTGGAGGCTGAAGCTCCCAAACTCCTGGAAGACGTGAACCGTGGTCCGTGCACCATTAGTTAAGTACCAGGCGCCCGGGGAAGGAAATACAGGGTTGGAATTATCCACAAGATTGTTGAATCAGTCATTGATTTCTATGATGATTAATGATATAAGGTAGATAGAAATAGAATGAAGCAATCGGTCAACGCCGACCATTCAGTTTCAGTAGAGTGGAGAGACGACTCCACAAAACGAGCAAAAGATTTGTGACGATATTGTCTGTAGTGTTGCGACTACAATGAACAAAGCAAAGGGGCAAGATACACGGAGTTATTCGGACTCTTGCCCCAAAACTCCCCAAACTCCCAATCCGATTATTATCCAATTTATGTTGTAAGGTTTAGCCCACGGGATCGCCCGGGGTTAAAACTCCTGAAACTCCCAGAAAACTACCAATCTATTTTGAAGCGTGGAACTTGAAGCTAGTTACCGGGATCCTGGTCTTCCGCCCTCCTGGCACGAAAAGTTATCCCCAAGTTTCTGAATTGGCCATTGATTACGATTCGGATTCGTGATATAATGATGGCTAACAAAGAGAGGTTAAGATGATGAATCCACCTTATCAGAGTTAGAGGTCTTGCGGTACGTTGACCTAATTAACAAATGACCAAGTGGCGTGGAGAGTTCTCCACAAAACGAGCAAAAGAATTGGTGTGTGGTAAGATATCAAAAGCAGAATAGAACTTAAAACCACGTCTGCAAAGCCAATAGGGGCAAGATACACGGAGTTATTCGGACTCTTGCCCCAAACTCCCAAACTCCCCCAATGAACTAAGTTAAATGGTTTATGGGCCGGAGCTGGCGGGCACCGGGCGCGCCCGGGGTTTCCTCCTGAAGTTACTCACAAGTTTCTGAAACAAGGGTTGATTTTGCTTTGGATTCGTGTATAATGGGATTAGAAATAGAATTGGATACCCTGAAGTAACGAAGATTCTGTTTCAGTAGAGTGGAGAGTTCTCCACGAAACAAGCAAATGAACTTGGGTGTTAAAACGGTTTACCTAGTGATATCCCACCCAATAGAAGAGGCATGGTAGTCATATCTGTAAGTCCTCTTCGTTAAACTCCCAAACTCCCCAAACTCCCAGTTATCAACATTATCCACAGACTTATCCACATCTGACGCCGGGATCGCCCAGGCAGCCCGCCAGTCAAACTCCCCAAACTCCCAAACTCCATAAACAGATGTTAATGATGATTATGATTAATCGCCCGGGGTCGCAGGACTTCAGGTGATGCTGGAATTTTAGGCATAAAAAAAGGGCGAACTTTCGTTCGCCCTATTATGACCCAATAGCTTTGGGGTCTATTAGATTATTGGGTCAAACCCAATCTTTTAAGTAAATATCCAATGTCAGATTGAATATGGTTTATTAAATCCTTTCCACCATTATTAGAGTTTTGAGATGCCCATTCAACTATTGAATTGCATAACACTCCAGATATTAATTTCCAATCTGGAGAATTTTTCATTGGGGGTTTTGAGATTAATTGCTCTAAATCCCCAACAGCATTTTTGTCTTTTACATACTCCACCAATTCTTTAATTAGTGGAGTTATATTCACATCATTAGAAGTTATTAAATCATTAGGCATATTAATTATTACTCCATTCATTTATTACTAAACCAAACATAAACCCATCTAATAAAAGCATAAATTTATATATGATTGTGTTTGTGAATTGCCAATCAATCCATAATAGGCAAACTTGGAAGGTCAACAGCATTAAAGCCATTGACCATATTAGAGTTACTACATTAAATTTCATACAGCAACCCCATTAATTTGAATGATTGTATTAGGATTAACATTACCCCAACGCCTTTTAGTTCCATAGCCATTACCTATTTTATAAACTAATACATAATCGCTATGTTCTTTAGGTTGACCATCAACCTTTTTATTTAAGCCAAGAATACCTCTATGGATATACCCTTCTGTTCCATCGTTCTTTAACCAACGAACTGAGAATATACCATTGACACTATTCTTAAATTCAGTTTTTGTCATAATAGACCCTTTCTATTTATGTAAACATATTAGCATTTATTAATATAAATAGGTGAAATATATTTACATTAAATGCAAATAAATATCTTGACACAACATGTAGTGCGGACCCAGGGTCCACCTACTATATGCAGCGGCCCGAGGCATACTAGATCTTGTGTTGTATTTCTGCAACACTACTACATGCGGCGCCCGGGATCCTCGCTCGCGCATAGCGGAGCGCCAGCTCTGTAGCCGAAAGCCCGATAACCGAAGGGGGCACACCCCCCTTTTTCAATAAGCATGCTTGTTTTTTTTGTAAAGGCAGGTTCTCCACTGACAATGCCTTGAAAAATCGTTTGAAATAGGATAAGGTACCCTACTCTAAAAAATTTTTAAAAAATGGAAAACATTTCTAATTTAGAAACCCTGGATACGAATACGCTGAAGTTGATTCTCCGAAAAGCCCTTGTTGAGAAGCAGGAAAAGGGGCAAAAGGACTTTTTGCAGTTTGTTAAGATGGTTTGGCCCGATTTCGTGCAGGGGCATCATCACAAGGTCTACGCTGAGAAGCTGAATCGAGTGGCGAACGGCGAATTGAAGCGTTTAATCGTGAATATGCCTCCAAGACACACAAAATCAGAATTCGCGTCGCATTTATTCCCCGCATTCTTCATGGGCCGCCATCCAAAGGCGAAATTGATCCAAACGACGCATACGGGCGAACTGTCCATCCGTTTTGGACGAAAAACAAAGAATCTGCTGGAATCCGAGGAATACGCCAAAGTATTTCCGAATGTTACGCTTGCGACCGATTCTAAGGCCGCGGGACGGTGGGAATCCAATCATGGAGGCGAATATTTCGCCGCCGGCGTCGGTGGCGCGATTACGGGCCGTGGTGCTGACTTATTGATCATTGACGACCCCCATTCAGAGCAGGACGCCCTTTCTCCTTCCGTCCTGGAAGGACATTACGAGTGGTATACTTCAGGGCCGAGGCAGCGTCTCCAACCGGGCGGCGCGATTGTATTGGTCATGACAAGGTGGTCGGTTAAGGATCTCACTGGCAAGTTGCTCGAGGCCCAAGGCAAGGATGAACTGACGGACCAGTGGGAGATTGTTGAATTTCCCGCCGTCATAAACGACAAGCCGATGTGGGGGAATTTCTGGGACATGCCGGGGTTGATGAAGGTCAAGGCGTCCATTCCGGTCGCCAAGTGGAACGCGCAGTGGATGCAGGCGCCGACCTCCGAGGAGGGGGCGATCATAAAGCGTGAATGGTGGAAGATGTGGGACGAGGAGAAGATTCCAAAATTACAATACATAATACAGTCATACGATACGGCCTACTCCAAGAAGGAGACGGCCGATTATTCGGCGATCACCACGTGGGGCGTTTTCATGCCCAATGAGGACGGAAGGCCGAATGTCATACTTCTCGACGCGAAAAGGGGCCGTTGGGAATTTCCAGAGCTTAAGAAGAAGGCGCAAGAGGAGTATAAATACTGGGAGCCGGAAGTCGTGCTCGTGGAGGCGAAAGCTTCGGGGCTGCCACTGACACACGAGCTTCAGAAGGCCGGCATCCCAGTTATTAACTTTACACCGTCGAAAGGAAATGATAAACATTCAAGGGTTAATAGTGTCGCACCGCTTTTTGAGTCAGGCGCCGTCTGGGCGCCAAGGGACAAACGTTGGGCTGAGGAAGTGATAGAAGAGTGCGCCGCGTTCCCATTCGGGGACCACGACGATTATGTTGACTCTATGACCCAGGCGCTCATGCGCTACCGTCAAGGCTACTACGTTGAGCTGAAGGACGACTTCGAAGATAAAAAAGAAACTCACCGACAGAACAGGACTTACTATTAATGGATGCTAAGGATAAAGGCATATTGGCCGCAAGTGCGGCCAAGAAAATGGTCGTGGACTGGCCAGTGGCCGGTGCTGCGGGATTTGCGCGCAAGCTTGCGCCTTTTGCACCTTTAGATAAGTGGGAAGGTGAATTTTTTAAACCTTCAACGTGGGACTTGGACCCAGGTGATCAACACGGTCTTTTTGATTATTTTAACATTTGGAATCCAAGAGTGCTTCGTGGCCCAGGTGAAATAGAAAAATGGTTTCATCCAGCTGTTGAATGGGCTAGCAAAAAAGTTATGCCTGAAAGCTGGAGACAAGGATTTAAAGACTGGAAGGGTGAAGGATCTATTGCTGATAAGATGATAGATGGATATTTTGACTGGTTGAATGAAACAGGACAAAAGATAGAGGATACTGAGTATCCTATGGATAGGTGGATGATGGAGATACTTGGTTTTGATGATGGGCAAATTGCTAATATAAAAAGTTCAATAGTAAATAAATTTAAAGGTGCAGATCCTGATACTACTTTTAACGAGCTCCTTGGAACAACTACCCCTACGGATAAAATTTCTGCTTTTGGGGAAGGGGTTTTCTCCCCTACCACTGAAGTTAAAGAAAAGTACAATAATTTAATGGATACAGTTAAAGGTTCAAGAGGAGAGGATGTTATCGTAGATGGCATGCAGGCAGTTTGGAATAATCCAGCATATTTTAAAGTTGATATCAATAATGATTATTATAATTATATTTCTAATTTTGATTCATCCTTGGCCGATAATTTTTCTAAAAAAGCATTTTTAAATAATGCTGAGGCATTACAACTAGCACAGGCCGTTGGGCCAGAAAATACAGCTACTATGGATTTGTTTTTTATTGACACTTCACATGCACCCTTGGAAAAGTTAAATTATTTTTTTAATAATTGGACAGGTGATGAGAATAATAATCCAAATAAGATGTTAACAAGTAATGCACCAACGCTTATCACTGGATTAAGAGAACTTGCTGCAAAAACTTCACAGCACCGAGGCGATGATAAAGAGCTCGCACTATCTCAAGGAAAGAAATTCGTGATGCACGCAAGTGACGCAAGTGATGATATTCGTACATTTTATGATATGGCAGAAGATAAAAATAAGTATATGTTCTTTTCACCAACGGAAAAAACATCCGCTGGAATTTTTGATATGCGAGAATTGCCTTTCGTAGGAGAGGCCGTTGGACCAGGAAACTTTGGAAAAGCCGTGACAGGATTAAAAGAATCTTTTGCGCATGGTGTTGAACAACCGTGGATGGCTACGCCGGAAGAATTAAAACCATACGAAGCGTTTCTTAAACGTGAACATGTACAAATGACTCCTGACGGATTACAAGTTGTCCCCTATGAGGATGAACTAATTTCAAGTCAACAAGAAGCGTGGGCCGCGTTGGATCCAGGAAAACAAAAAGAATTATTGTCCTTGTGGCAGGCACCAGTGGACGCAGCCATCGTAGGATCCGTCATTAAACCAAGGGCAAAAAAATTAATGAATAGAGGAGTACGATCACTTGATGTTGACCCATTGTTAACGAGAGCGATTGATCAGGCGGCAACTGATTTTGCCATTCAACAAAGAGGACAGTAATGGCGAAAGGAAAAAGAAGCAAGGTTGCAGGAGGCATAAGAGTTGATCCACTTTTGGATCCATCTTGGTCAAAAGATATGCCATTACATTTATTTGATACAAAAGAACAAGTTACATCCAAGGCCATTGAATCGAGCTCCATGGCCAAGGATGTCCTTGAAACGCCGATTGAAACGCCGACCATTACGGATCTAAGCCTGTCGGATAAAAGAGGAATTGATTATGTCCCCACGATGGAAGGGCAGCAGTTCATGAAAGAGAATCTTCATTTGTCGTATGAAAAAGTATTGGATCATCTTTGGAACAACAACCTCATAGAATTCGGCCATAATGTCAAGGCTGAGACGAAGCCGGTTCTTACATGGATGCAGAATACATTCAAAAAAATGGGCTTGGATAAAGTGAAGGAGGGGCAGTCACAGCAATTAAGGAAGTTGGGGTGGCATGAGAAAAAATCCACTGTAAACAAGCAGGAGAACATCGACATCGTCCAGGATCTCTTTAATCGAAGACCGGAGATAGTGGAGGAGCTGGCGAGCTCTACTGGCGGAAGATGGCAAAAATCCGCGCAAGCTATCGTGGAGGGCGCACTGAAGGAGGAGGGAATTGCGCTGGTGGACAGGACCAACAATCCCTATAGCGCGCACAGCTTTAATCATCATATTTTGGCGAATACGTCTGTCGGGAGCCTCAAGGAATTAAGGGGGCAACAAGAGATGACTAAAAATCACGACCTGTTGATCCTGGAGGCGTTGGATAAAAGCATAATAGACCCGAAAGGCACAGGATACGGGATAAAGGCAAAGCTTCAAGAATTCATCAAGAACGACCCGGCATTGGTGGCGAGGGCTGAGGAGCTCGGTGTTTCCGACATTCTGAATATGTCCAAGGACAAGATAACCCAGCGTGCGAATAAGATATGGAAAGGGCGTGCGGCGATTATGAAAAATCCCGACCCCATCAATCAGGCGCTCGTGAACAGGATATTGGAGGCCGGTTCGGGCGCGAAGAAGACACGCGTGAAATGGGAGGATATTCCTGAAGGATCGGAATTGACGAACAGTAAATATTATCTCGATAAATGGAACAATGAGCTCTATAATCAGGAGATTTCCTATACCCCGCAATATGCCGGAAATATTATAAAAGTCATCAGAAAAGTCCTGGATAAGAACGCCGAGCTTGAGATGGCGGACGCCTTCCTGCCGGAGATGCAGAATACGACTGTTAAGAATTTTTGGGACGGACTGATAACAAGAAAAAAAGAATATAATTCCAACGTCTTTAAAAGACCTGACAAGTCGGATCCGTTAATTGATGTGATTATTGACGAGCACATACAGCCTGTGTGGGCCGGTGGCGGACCCGGTCTCAACAACCGCCAGTTCATTTTTTCAGGGACGCACGGGGGCTCCGCTATTGCAGGGTCGAGAAAAACCGCCGCTGGAATTATGGAAGGAGGAGGCCCGAAGAAGGGGCTCCGGCAAAAAGGCTATATTGACGTTCTCCTTTATAAGTTGAACCAGAAGATTCAGAACGCGGCAGTAGAAGGCAAATGGGACGTTGTTAATTCCGCCGTGAATAATAAAGGAACAGTCATGAATTACGTGAATTCGGTGGGGCTTTATAAAGTGGACATGGCTGTCGAGCCGGGAAAATTGTACAAGATGGACAATAAGCCGACATGGAGATCAAACGTGACCAGGGAGAATTTCAGGAGCGACGCCGACTACGCTCGCTACCAGGACGCGATAAATAAAAACAGCGTCTCCAAGGACAGGCACAGCGGATTGAATGATTTACAGCGATTGGAAAGGGAATTTGATTTATTGAGTGAAACAACAGGAAAAGAAGTTCTGGAAAAAGCAGACTTCGAAGAAGGTGGACTTGTTCCACCGCAGCCTATACAATCATCACTTGCAAGCGTAGAGGAGGTATTAAATGGCATATGAACCGGACATATTAGAACAAGCAGTTCCACCACTAAATCCTAACGAGGGATTGGTGCAACTGGCGATGGCGAAAGGAAAACCAGGGAAGGTTCCTTTTATGAAAGATCCAATGGGACGTCCTGACCCAATCAAGACACTTGATCTGGACATTCCACTGCAGATTGAAAAAGGAAAGTCGATCGAGGATCTGAAATCGGAAAAGCTTAACTTGGAAACAGAAATTACTGCAATAGAAAAATCTGATCAATTTAAGTCCCTTGAAGAGGGTCCAATAGCAATTGATAAGATTCAAAAGAATGAAGATGTCATTAATATTTTAAATGAACAAATTAAAGCTATAGAAAGCACTAAACAACCGGAGGTCGTGGAGGGCGCGATTGATTTCGGCATGGACCAGCCTGTCATGAAATGGGCAATTCCGGATGCAATTAAGGAAATGAATCAGGATCGCTTTACAATTGGTCAATTATTGAACGCGTTGGGGGAAAAAGTGTCCAAAACGGAGCTTGATGAGACGAGTTTTGAGCCCGCACTTAAAAATCAGGCGTATTTAAAGAAAAATTTTCAGTTGGATAAGGGTCAAATCCTTGAAGCTCCAATAAAAGGGCTGGATTTGGATATGATAAAGGATGTAGATGCACAAGGAAAGGTTACAAAAACGATTTTTAGGGTGAAAAATGACACTAGGAAGTTTGATTTGAACACCATCATTACAAAAGAGCAGGCATTGGGTATTTTCCATGATGTCGCACCTAAAATTAAGGCGAATATGTTCTCTTCACAGCCGATCAAGGCGGCAATGCGGGAATTTCAGACTTTTTTGACGGCAAAAGGAGAAACACGATACATTAGAGGTCAAAGTATAGAAGGACCACTTAAAAATCGTCCTTTGACGCGTGAGGGGGAGAATTTACGTCTCATGCTATTGAATGATTTGAATATGATAAGTGAAGGCATCACTGAAAAGACATCCGGCAACCAAAAGATTTTTTCCGTGGAAGCAGGAGCACGTGATGCGGCGATAGATCGTCTTAATACCTTTTTCAAAGACAATTATGGAGTGGATAACGTGTTTGAAAACGGAATTGACATTTATTCGGCTGACATGCCCGCATATGTCAAAAGGGCCGGTAACATCATGCTTGATATCCTCAAGGGACGTGGGTTGAACTACCAGACGGAGGGAAGCCCGTCGCACGGGTCAACGCAGTTCCTTCCTGGGTCCATGAACCAGTCAGAACTCGTATTTCACTATGAACCGGGTCGGTTGCGTCAAAATGAGCCAAGATACAGCAATGATCACAGTTTTCCAATGACTCTTGATAATATTTTCGTTTGGACGCGTTTTTCCGACCGTTATGACAGCAGAAACCGCAAATTGCTCTTTGTGGAGGAGATCCAGTCCGACATGCATCAAAAAGTTCGTGCCGGTACTAAAAAATACGTAATGCGGCAGGACAAGCCGAATCCGGCGGTAAGAAAGCTGCAGGACCAATTACAACAATTGGAAAAAGAGTTAAATCAAGAATGGAAGATGGGGGATCCTAGAAGAGAACAAGTACGAAAAGAAATTAAAGCAGTAGAAAAGAAATTAGACAAAGAAGGGGTTTTAAAAGGTGATACAACGGAGGGGCCTTTCAAGAAGTCAGAGAACTACGCGAACTTCGCACTGAAAAACGTCATCCGTTATGCGTTGGACAACGGATATGACGGAGTCGCCCTCATCAATGGAAAAGCGAAAAATAAGGCGAATAACAACACCGCCGGATCAAAGCAGTGGAAGGGAACTCTTTCAGCTTACAATAATATTTACGCAAAGACATTGAAAAACATTGCAAGTGATAAGAACCTTTACTTTCCTGAAACAGGTGTTATTATCAAGGATGGTAATGGAGTTAACTGGGCTCATCTTCCAGCCGTTATCTTTAATGAAAAATCCGTTCCAGAAATTAGAGGAGAAGGCTTTAAGACGTATAAAGCGAAAGGTGGATTCGTGTTGAATCCAAGAAGGGAGATTATGAAAGATGTTGTCCCAACACTATAATCATGTTATAAGGAAATAGGTATGCCCCCAAAAGATCAGATAGAGAAAGCGATAAAGGCATTGGCGTCAGCCGGTGTTAATGTTGGAGAAAATGAAATGGCGATGGATGTTCAAGTTCCTGAAAAGGATGTTAACTTTGAACCCGATGTCGATATTCAAGGTCTTCCGGATGGAGGAGCCGACATTAATTTCGATCCGAACGCTCCAGTAGACCAGTCACAAATTCCATTCAACGCGAACTTAGCGGATCATATTGAGGAAAACGATCTTCAGAAACTGTCCAACAAGTTAATTGCGGCGTATGAGTCTGACAAGACATCCAGAAAAGACTGGGAAGACACATACATAAAAGGTTTGGACATGCTTGGATTCAAGTACGAGGACCGCACGCAACCTTTCGAGGGCGCGGCAGGTGTCGTTCATCCACTGCTTGCTGAATCAGTGACACAATTCCAGGCACAGGCATACAAGGAACTTTTACCGCCTGGTGGTCCAGTCAATACAGAAATAGTTGGTGAAATTACACCGCAAGTTGAAGAGCAGGCAAAACGTGTCAAGGACTATATGAATTACCAGTTGATGCACGTTATGAGGGAATATGATCCAGACATGGATCAACTGTTATTTTATCTTCCTCTGTCAGGCTCGGCATTCAAGAAAACTTATTACGATTCTTTATTACAAAGACCAGTTTCAAAATTCATTTCATCAGAGGACTGTGTTGTCAACTATATGGCTTCCTCGCTGGAAGATGCGGTTAGAATAACGCATGTCACGAAAATGGATGCCAATGAACTGAGAAAACAACAGGTAAGCGGATTCTACCGTGACATACCAATCACGTCCGGTTCCGTTTCAACGACAAGCGATATTCCTGACAAGGTGGACGAGCTCCAAGGAACAAGCAATACGACGCCGCAGGATGATGATGAACATTCACTTTTGGAAATTCATGTCGCGGCTGATGTTCCAGGATTTGAAGATGAAAGCGGAATTAAGCTTCCATATATTATTACAATTGACCAGTTTTCAACCAAGGTTCTTTCCATCAAGAGAAATTGGATAGAACAGGATCAAGTAAAAAACAGAATTGACTATTTTACACATTATAAATTCCTCCCAGGACTAGGCTTTTACGGCTTTGGTCTGATACACATGCTTGGAGGGTTATCGCGAACAGCAACAAGTGTTTTGCGGCAATTAATTGATGCTGGCACACTCGCTAACCTTCCGGCAGGTTTCAAGGCACGTGGCATGCGCATACGTGATCACGACGAGCCGTTGCAACCAGGTGAGTTCAGGGATGTGGATGTTACAGGACAGTCAATAAAAGAATCACTATTACCATTGCCATACAAGGAACCATCACAGGTTCTGTTTGCTTTACTGGGTTTCTGCGTTGACGCGGGAAAATCTTTCGCGGCGATAGCCGACATGAAGATGGGTGAAGGGAACGAGCAGAATCCAGTTGGAACAACTTTAGCTTTACTTGAGCGTGGAACTAAAGTGATGAGTGCAATTCATAAAAGATTGCATTATGCGCAAGGCGTTGAGTTTAATTTATTAGCGCGTTGCATTAAAATGTTCCTTCCACAAGAATATCCTTACATGGTTAAGGGTGGAAACCGAATGATCAAGCAACAAGATTTTGATGACCGAATTGACATACTACCAATTTCAAATCCAAACATATTCTCGATGTCACAGCGAGTCATGCTGGCGCAACAGCAATTGCAATTGGCGATTGCCAATCCGGCATTGCATAATTTGCGTGAGGCATATCGAAGGGTTTATCAGGCGTTGGATGTGGATAACATTGACGCTATACTGAAACCTGACCCGGACCAGCCACAGCCAATGAGTCCGGCTATGGAAAATTCAGTGGCGATGCAAGGACAGAACCCAAAAGCGTTTCCTGACCAGAACCACAAGGCGCATATGGATACGCACGGTGAATTCATGTTCACTCGAATGGTTCAGATTAATCCACAGCTCTATGCAATGATGGAATCGCATATCATGGAACATATTGCATTGATGGCTGCATTAGCCGTTCAAGAAGAAATGAAAGAACAAATACAACAAGTGGATCAAATGATGCAACAAGCACAGCAAAATCCTCAAATGATGCAACAGGCGCAACAGGCACAGCAACAGCTTAAAACTCAAATGGAATCCAAGATTGCAGAAATGGAAGCGGTAATGATTGCTGAAATGGCTAAACAGGAACAAGAAAAAGCTGGTAACATGGCACAGGATCCATTGGTAAGGTTGAAACAGCAAGAGATCGACCTTAAGGCGGCGGAAGTTGCAATGAAAGGCGAAGTGGAGGACAACAAGCTGATGGCCGATATCGGCATAGAGGCTGAGAAGATGGACCTTGAACGAGACAAGATGAAAGGCAAGATGGAAGAAACACTTGCCAAGGAAAGTTTTGGTGCTATAAAAGAGGAT
>Ga0080013_1005196_pt1 | contig 12290 bp, 18 predicted proteins | sample ETNvirenome_6_85_FD_69236 | JGI IMG/M metagenome (GOLD analysis project Ga0080013, IMG submission 69236) | Marine viral communities from the Pacific Ocean - ETNP_6_85 (SPADES assembly) (version 2) | ecosystem: Environmental > Aquatic > Marine > Oceanic | place: Pacific Ocean | collected 2013-06-19 | reverse complement strand
CAAAAAAGGAATGATACCTACACTCACTAATGGCAGTCTAAAACATTCCTTAATTGTTTCATTAGAACGGCATATCATCAGTTGGTGTATCTTGGAACTTCTTTTGATTCATTTTATTTTTATATTCATCCGTTCCTTTTATCTGATCCTGAATCCAGTCTGGTTGTAATTCTAACCATTCTTCATTAAAGTTATCCTCATAATTAAATATGAACGAATCATTAAATTGTTTTGGGCATTCAGTTCCTTTTGTTATTCCTGAAATACTTCCTATTTGTGCAAATTCATTTCCACTTTTTGAAGTCTTATGAATAACAGAAACATTGCATTCTTTGCTTATTAAGTTAGTTATATCAAAATGAGCCAACTCTTTATTAGTAAAAGACTTTCCTCTCCATCCCTCCAAATCTCTTCTTAAATTAGATTTTTCATGCAATGATAAAGTATATTCTTTTGAAATAATCATTGGTTTTTCTTCCCCTCCAAAATCTCTCATTTCATGAGGGAGTTCAAAAGTAACTCGTATTTTATCAGTGTACTTTGTTTCTCCCTGCCATTCCCATTCTACTGTTCCAATATGAATCATTGAATAACATCTGGCAATGTGAGTTCCACTTGGTACGATTTCTCTTTTTGTTTCGGTGTTTCCTGTTGCTAAAATTCCTTTCATAGTTTTTATTTTTAAATTTATTTATATTTTCTTTTTTGTTTCCAAACTTTGTAATCTGTAAAAAATAAAAATGTTATCCACTGCATTGAAACAGAATCATATTGTTTCATTTCATGTTCTAATTTATTTTTTAAGTAGATACTGGTTGCATGATGCATTCCCTTAATATGTTTTTTTATATGAACATGAGGCACTTTATGTTTTTTCCATAAGTAATAATTATAAAACATTCTTGCATGCACTATTGGTTGTTTTCTACTCTTCATTTCAACTATATCCTCTTCAAACACTTCAAACATTGTCATTAACGCAAATCTTGCTCTTTGTAATTTTTCTTCCATTTTAATTGGTTGCATAATAAATAAAAGAAGCTGTAAGAACTGCCATTAAAGTTAAAGTTAAAATACGATAAAGTATTTCAGACTTTTCTAACTTTCTAATTTTTTCCACTTTGTAATTTTTAGATCCATTTGCATTAACAAAATTTGCAGTTTCTTTTGAATTAAAGTAATGAATGAATCCTGTTTTCTTGTGAGTTATTTTATACATTTTATTTAATTTTTAGTTATTAAATTAATTCTTTTATATCTTCTTTATCAAATCTACCTACATGTTCGCCTTTTGATAATGTAGTGATTTCCCATCTTTTGAAGTAATTATCATACTCTACATACCAACCACATTTTAAGGTATAATATTCTCCATAAATACTTTCTTCTTTTTTTACAACATCTCTCTCAATTGTGTGTGATGTTATATACTCTCCCTTAAAGTTGTCCTTGAAATTTATTTTTAGTTTCACTGTTTTTAGTTATTAAATTAAGTTTAATTGTTTTGGAAAATATTTAGATATTTCTTCTTCTGTACTGTTTTCTAAAATATTTATAAATTCGTTTGTTTCTGATATTGTAGTAAAGTGTTCGTTAGAAAATTCTTGTGTTTGTGTATCTTCAATATAATATCCAATTCCTGTTATTTAGTTATTTCTCTGTAATACTCATTGCAAGCTGCTATAGTAGGGAATAAGTAGGTTTTTGTAATTCCTGATTTTGTTTTTACAATTACTAAATAATCAGTTTGTTTTACAGAGTGTATTAAATTTTTCATTTTTTTAGTTTTATTTGTTAAACTTGGTACAAATATAAGTAAGTTTTTAACATCTACAAACTTTTTTACATTTATTTTTAACCTAGCAAATCAAAGTTTTTTGGTTTTTTGTGTGTTTTAGTTACTAACATTTCGTTGATTTTTCGTTAATCTTGACGTAAACTATAAAAAAAGGAGCTGAACCCCTTTAAAATTCAACCCCTTCTCAACTAAATAACTAACTTTATGAAAACTCGGTACAATATTATATAATTATTTTGAATATTGTTTCTTTTTTATGTGTTTTTTGTGCTGATTTTGCATTGTAAGCAAATAACTCTTCTTTTATATCATATCCATCCCATCCGTTTGTTTCCTGTAAATCAATCCTTATATCGTGCCTCCCATCATCTGTAAAACAATAGATATTCTGAGCGGATGTTCCTGCTAAATTTAAAGCATTTTCAGAATAAGCGTTAGATCCAACCAATGAAGCACTCCTTGCAATATTATCCCGAATCATAGTTTCATGTAAGTGCCCACATATAATAAAATCAATTATAACTCCTTTTGCACTGTATTTAGATATTACTTTTCCAACTTGATTTGAATCCATTCTTCCTAATTGATGGCCGTGTATTACCAACATATTTTTTCCATTAATCTCAACAACCAATTCAAGAGCATCCCCTCTCAAGAAATTAATATCTGGTAATAATAACCTCAACATCTCAAATATTGTAAAATCGTAGTTGTCGCTAGCTACCATATCTACGAACCCCAGCTCAAAGTTTACTCTTGATTCATTTCCAGTAACACAACAAACCTGAACTTCTGCAATTTCGTTAACATCCAATATAAAATGTTTTAATAGATGAACTCCAAGAAAGGTTGCCTTTGCTCTATTAGTTGCCATTGCAAGTTTCTCATCTAATCTTCTATCTGAATTTATTAAATCTCCAGTTATTGCAATTAATACTTTGTTTGCTTTATGGAATTTAACATATTCCTTGACTTTATAAGCGTATTTTTGTAATCGTTTTGATGCAACATCAAAATCATATTTATTGGATTCAAGTTCAACAAGTTCATTAAAATGAGTATCTGCAATCTGAACTACTATAGCAGCTTCAGAATCATGTTTCTTTTTACTTAATTTAGTATTTAAAGACTCTCTCTTTAATAGTTTTATGATTTCGGTGTTATACTCTACCAGAGCGTTTTCTTGTCTTGTTCCCTCTCTAAACGCTTTTCTTTCAATTCTGTTTAAATCTTGGAACTTTTGTTTCTGTTTTGCAAGTCTGATATTATATTCAATAATATCTTTATCTGCAATTAAATAATGTACTACTTCTTTTATTTGTTTTCTGAGATAATCAATTGAAACATCCAGCCGATATGTTTCTATAAGGTGGCTGGATATTTCAATGTAATTTTGTCCATGATCAAAAAGCTCTAATATTTCATCTTTATACTGTAAATATTTGCTTCTCAAAATATACTACTTTTTCTTAGATATATCAGCAATTCCCTGCCCCAATATTAAAACCAAAAAAGTCTGCCATACCGATTCAGCAACTTCTGGAGTCCATCCAAATCTTGTTCCTAAATACGGTACTATTAATGCTGTTAATGCATAAATAAATTTCTTGCTATGGAATATTTGTCCAATAACAAAATTTGATAACCAATTTTTCATTTTATTTTATTTTTAAATTATTATTATTATAAACTATACGATAAACCTATTGAGAAACTCCCCTCTCTTCCTCCATCATCTTCTTTTAATGGAATCGTGTACATTGGAGTTGCTGCAATACCTTTAAATATGTTGATGTACATTCCCCATCCAACATTCATGTTTTCAGTCATATCTTCAGTTGGAGCTTCTAAACATAAGAATCCAAAACCTAAGTTATGTCTTGCAAAAACATCATAATCATCACCATTTTTAACGGCTCCAATCATTGTCTTGTTATTTAAAGAATATCCAACTCCCATATTTTGAGTAAAGTTGGAGATTTCCCAGCTATCTCCATCATTGGGAGATTCAACTTGAGAAACTATTGTAAACTGTGCAGAACTAATTAAAGTTGCACAAGTTAAAGCTATTGTAAAAAAAACTTTTTTCATTTTATTTATTTTTATATTAGTGAGATAAAATTACAGTCTTATCTCTTGACTGTTTTCAGTAGATCCAGATTCTTGGATTTGATTTTGGAGCTATATCTATATGACAGAAATTGCCCTTTCCACTACCAGCGATTCCAACCCTAAAAGGAAGTTGCCATTCATGAGTAAGTTCCAAGGCATATCCAACAAATAAAGCTCTCTTTACACTATCTGAAATTGCAATATCTGCAGCAAATCCATCTAAATGAGGGCTTCTATTTTTTGCGGTTTTATAACCTCTCCTGGTCAAGTCCTTTTGTTTGTTTTCGCATCTCCAGCCAGATGTAACTCTAAAAGGAAAAGAACATCTATCTCTTAACGCATCAATAAACTCCAGAAACTCTTCATTCATTTCTTCTTTATTGCAACAATTGCAATGAAATTCTTTTATATTAAAATGTTCCATGTTGTAAAATTATAATTTTTTTTATTATAAAACATTAATTGAATGAAAGTTATTAACTTTGTTGTGTTTATTTCTTTGATAATTTATAAAATTTATATAATGTAAAAAGTATTGCAAGAGAAATTGAAACTAATGTTAAAATTTGGTTACATTCTGTAATTGTTAAGGCACTAGCTCCTCCATTTGCTATAATAACTTTAGTTGTATCTTTCATTCTTATATCCATTTTAATTTTGTGTTAATGTAACATATCCTCCATAAACTCTATTGGAAGTCGCTGTTACTTTTACGATTATCATTAAATAATTTGAAGTGGTTGCTGTTGTATCTGTTATATTTATAGCAACACCATCTGTTGTTCCACTACCGATAGACGTCTTTCCGTTTGCATTTACATCCATTTCATATACTTCAACTACTTTTGACGTTGGAGTTCCCCAAATAAAAACTTCTGTAGCTGTTGTTCCATAAGGAATGTTTACTGTTGCAATCATCTCTTGGTTTAAATCTCCCACTTGTAAGCCTGTATTTGAAGCGTCCTTAAATTCCAAAGCTCCTGCTGGAGAAACATCTTCATTAACCATAAAATCTCTTGGCAGTATTTTTACATAAGTTGGATCAACCCCAATAATATTATAAACTCCACCAGTATAATTTATTGGACCTAAACCTCTCGCTTCTACTGGCATCCCTCCAATTGTTCCCTCTGTTTTTCTTTGGTATTGAACAAAAAGATTCTCTTTGCTTATTTTTACTTTATCTCCAATTAATAATGGAGTTGATGGAGTTATTGAATCAACACTAATTGCCGTGGCTGTTGCCGCAGCATCTGCACTAACAGCAAATTCAACTCCTGAAATAATAAACTTGTCTCCATCTTTTAAATCAATGGCTGTGGCACTAACTGCAATTGAAGTGATTGCTGTTGAATCATCATAATCAGCAGTTAATTGTCCAACAGTAAAACCGTTTGATATGGATTCATTGTTTATTTGCGTTATATTATTTACTCTTGTTGTCATCATCCCAGACTTGGAATCACTTGATCCCCTGAAGTTACTGTTGTTGGAACTTCATATTTAATTTGCACCATATTTAATTCCCATTCATCCATTGATAAATTAAATTTTCCTCTCATTAAAATATATTCTGTGCCATCAGTATCATTAAGCTTTGCCAATGGATTCATAAATTTTAATTTTGAAGAACCACTATAATCTTTGTCAGTTTCACCTAATGCAGAAGTTGTGCTCATGGTTAATATTGACTCACTTTGATTATATAAAATATTTTTACTTAATAAATTAATAATTTTCTGGTCATAAGTTAAAGTTGAATAATCATATTGACTTGTTCCTCCATTCCAAACATAAATTCCTTGAGCCCATTTTCCGTCAGGATCTACAAAAACCCAAGCAGAACCATCATAAACTTGGATTGTTGTTATGGTGTTTGCTCCTGTTCCATCTCCATATTTTAATTCTCCAATATCATAAACATAAGTATCAGTTGAATCTTGAGTTGTTACTGTTCTCGTTGATGCTGTTCCAAATGTTGAACTCCCTGAAGCAATAGGAACAAACTGGCTTATGTATTGAGGATTTAAATTTAAATCAATAGTATCTGTATAATCAAAAGCATAATGTGTTGGAACTTCCTTTAAAGCTATACTTGATCCAGAACCAGTCAAACCACCAGAAGATGATATTTGTGTTATTCTTCCATGAGAATATTCAGATGTTTCTCCTTGTGCATTCATTGGATTTGCTGCATTATTATCAAAACCTGTAAATGTATAAAATTGAAAATCCCATTCATCTTCAAAAGCTGAATCTGTTGGAATTAAATTTGATGTTGTGTTTGTTGTTGATGTTGTTGTTGAGTTCCAAATTTCAATTGTTACTGGAGCTATAGTCCCTGTATTTGCTGGAATCCATCTATAATCTCTAATATATTGTTGATTATTAGCTAATGGATATTCTCCAACCGCACTCATCCATCGTAATTCTGCATAAGTTGTAGCTTGATGTTTGTACATGGTCATATTATCAGCATCCCCCCAAGCTGAGGCAGCAGGCTTTGCTCTAATAGTCCAAAGAGTTTCCATTTTAATAGCTCTGGTTGAAGTATTACTAAAATCACAATAAACTTTGCAAACAAAACCCTCCAAATCTTTTGCGTTAGATATTTCCATTGTTTGTTCCAATCCGTTCAAGTTTGGATTCTGTAAAAATTCATGGTATGCGTTATCTGTTGTCCAAGCTGTTGGAGTTATAGATCCAGTGTTATGAGTCAAGAATAATGGAAAACCATTAAAAACATTTGTTCCTGCATTTTCTAAATAAGTTCCAGTGGTTTTTTTGATAGCTGGCAAAGCTTGATAATTTGTTCCACTTAATTTCTGCAGTCCAGCGCCTGGATTTGTTGCATTTTCAAAAACCATTTTATACAATGAATAATTGCCACTCCCTAAATAATTTCTATCAACTCTTATCCCCCCATTGTAATAATATTCTCTTGTTGGAATATTTATTGGGGTTGTATAAGGTTCTGCTCCACTTTCGTCTGTGTTATATTCATTAACTTGAATAAAATGGAACGTATTATTCCAATAAACTAATCTCATTCCAAAATTTGTGCAAATATCTTTTAAAACATCATAACAATTTGGAACATCCATATATCCGTTTTCATCTTCTGAATAAAAAGGCCTCATTGACAATCTCATATTTGCTAAAGGATCTGTTCCTGCCGCAGGAGTCATCTCTTCATTCCACCAATTAAAAGCCGTCTGAATAGTGTAATTTTCAAGATCTCCAGATGGATGTGCTGTATCATCCGTTGCCAATAATTGTCCAACATTATCTAATAATATTTTTAACCAAGAACTTGAATTTCCAACTATGTGTTGGAATCCTGCATTGTCCCAAGTATCTTCCCTAACATAAGGATAAGTTGGAGTTGCTGGAGTTGGTTCTGTTGATGTTTCTCTCAAAAAAGGAATTTCTTTTAATGTTGCTAATCCATCAATTGCTGTTAAAGTAGTTTCATAAGGAAAAGAAACATCTTCTCTTGTTTCCATATCCATTAGCACATATCCACTCCAAATATACGAACCGCTAGCTCCAATTCTAATTGTAATCCAAACATCTCTTTCCTGAAAATCCGTTCTTATTGCATTAATAAAAACTTGCTGTGTTAAATCTTCAACCATAACAGGAAATGATAAACTTGATGTAAGTATTGGGGAATTTTTGTCATCAACTTTTTCTGATTCATAGTTTATCTCTGCCCCGCTTGGTCCTAAGGTCCATTCTTTAACAACTCCAACTGACGTACTTATCCATAGTGTTGCTGTATAAGTAGTTCCATTAGAACTTTTTATTGTTGATGTTGCATATTCGTTTAAGTCGTAAGGATTTCTTGCCATTATACTGTTCTGTTTCTGTTAAATTTTGTTCTTTCATTTGAAAGATAAATATCATTTCCAACTAATCTTCCTTGAACTGTTATATTTTGACCGCCTCCTCCTATCATGGATTTAAGCTTATCAAGCGGCGCAACTACCTCAGGATTCGCCATTGAAGTACCAGAACCTTCTCCAATCAATGCTGTTGTTGGTCCAGTAACTAATCCTCCATCTGCAAAAGCTGGAATTAAACTATTAAAGGCTGTTCTTGCAAGTCCTGCAGCAGCCCCAGCAATAAGTGGAATCATTGTAACACCTAAAGGACCAAAAGCTCCAATTTTCTCCAAAGCACCAGAAACAGCTCCAGCCACACCTTTTGAAATTAAGCCTCCAATTATATCTTTTAATATTCCCTTGACAGTTTCTCCATATTCTTTAAAAGATTCAGCTCCTTGAGCAAGATTTCCACTCAATGTTGTAATCATGGACTCTAGCCCAGCCTCTATTTCTTCAATATTTGTTCCAAAGAAAATTGCCATCTCATCACCTAAAATTCCAAGAGCCCCAGCGAACTTATTTACCTCCCCTGTTGGAAACACATCATCCCAATTTTTTGATGTTGCAATTTCTAAAGTTTTATTATAATTGTCAATTGATAATGCAACGGAGCTATATTGTTCTTCACTTATATTGCTCAGCTGAGCTCTTAATTTTTTATTTTGTTTTGTTAATTTTTCTACTTGTTTTGTTAAATTTTCTACTTCTTTTGATTGTTCTTTTACAACATCAACATCCTCTTTTTTGCTATTTGTGCTTTTTTGCATAGAGGTATATTCAGCAGCTAAAGATTTAATTCTATCTTGTATATTCTTTTTTTGCTCTTTATAGTTTTTTGCTGCTAATTTATTAAAATCTGCCCCGAGATTCATTTTTCTTACCTCTTCCCAGTTAGCTTCAACTTCAAGCAATTCTATATTTAAACTTACTAATTTTTGTTTTGCGGCTTCCGCTTTTGCTTGTTGCAATAATGTTGCAGTATAATTTTGAGTTGCAAGGTCTAATTGTTTTACTGTAAATGTTGCAGCGTCTAATCCTCCATAATATTCTGGAGAAATATCTTGAAGCTTCTTTAAAGCTGCTTCTTTATCGGCTAAACTTAATCCTTGAGCTTTTAATTCTTGTGTGAGTAATTCAACTTCAGTTATCTCTCCTTGAATTGCAGCTTGAGCACTTCTTGTTATATCATTCAAATCATCTTGTGCGCTTGTTAAATCTGATGTTCCTTTAAACAAATTATAAACAGCAACTCCAACAGCAGCAATTGCAGCCGCAGCAGCAATCCAAGGATTTGTAGCTAAAAACTTAAACATCTTTTTAAACCCTCCAATTAAAGAACTAATACCAACAGAGAGTTTTCCAATAATAATTAAAACAGGCCCCATTGCAGCCAGTATTAATCCCCATTTAACAATATTATCTTTTGTTGATTCTGTAAGTCCATCAAATTTTTTAGCTAATTTAAGAATCCATTCGGTAAAACTTTTTACAAATGGCATTAATCTCAATCCAATTTCTTCTGACAAATCACTTAATTGATTCATTAATTGCTTCATAGGCCCCATCCCAGCTTGTGCAGCAGCTTCAGCACTTCCTCCATATTGCTTCTCAAGTTCCTTCAGTATTATATTTTGAGCTTCTGCAAGTTGATTTGTTTCAACTAAAGATTTTATTGTGGATTTCTGGTCTTCCGAGAATTGAATTCCAGCTCTACTAAGGGCAGATAAATTAGCAATAGGATCATTCAGGGCTTTTCCCAGCATTATGGATGCGCTTTTTAAATCTCCATCAAGTCTTGTGGCTAAGTCTAAAGCAATTTCTTGAGTTTTGGCAAATTGTTCTCCAGTAATATTTGTAAAGGTTAAAAGTTGAGCAGTAGCACCTTTTAAAATCTCCTCATCTCCGAATAATGTTTTGGTTTGTAAATCTGCAGCCATCTTTTGCAACTTTTCTGATGTAAAACCAACGGCATTACCTGTTGATTTTAAACCAGCTTCAACCTGTGCAATTGCTTTTTGTTGCTCATCAAAAGCTTTAATCGATGCCACCCCAAGTCCAACAATAGGAAGAGTCAATCCCATTGTTAAAGATTTTCCTGTTCTTTGAATATTCTTCCCAAACTTCTTTAGCTTCTTTTGAGCTTTATTCATTGCTCTCTCAAAAGAAGTTAAATCTGCTGAGAATTTGAAATTTAAAAATCCTATTGCTTTACTTGCCATGTTCTATCTTTTTTTTATATAATTCTGCTTTATTTTTCAAATCTTCAAAATCTATTTTCTTCTCATTTTCCTCCCATTCAAACTTTATAAGGTCTGTTGGCTTTAAACTTTTACCTTTTGCCATTTGAATATTTAATAATAAACAAGTGCTCCATCTTGTTCTTTCCCAATCACTCCTTTGCCTCATGTTTTCCAGTTCATAAAACCCATCAACTTTATTCCAGAACTCTCTTGGCAGCATATTATAAAAATCATCAACATTCATTCCTAATTGTCCGAATGCAATTTTCTCCATTTTTGGCCAAGTTAGCTCTTCTTCTTTACTCTCTTGGCCTTTGACTTTTTTTCATTTCCATCTCCCATTGCTCTTGCTAGAATTTTAAAAGCTTCCTCCATTGCCCCCATGTTTCCATCAAACATATCTGTTATTTCATCTAAACTAAGCGTAAATGGTTGTTTTGCTGCCCTATGCCCATCTTCAATGCCACAATATATTAAACAAAAAGCATGATTAAAGGTTAATTCTCCAGAAGCTAATTTGTTTAAATCATTCATTGTTGCTCCTGTTTTTAAACTGTATTTTCTTAATGCGTTGAATCCAAAGCGTACTGCCATTTTATGTTCTCCAATTTCTAAAATTTCATATTTCATTTTTTCTGTGTTTTGTCTTTTCTGATGTTAAAAGAAACCAACCCCCGCACTCAGAAAAGAAAACGCAAGGGCTGGCTCTAATTCATAAACTACTAAACAGCAATAGTTTGTGTTAATGCTCCAGTTCCTTGAAAAGAAACTGAAAAGGTACTCGTATCTTCTAAAGGATTTGAAAGACTAGCTGAAGTGCACCAAACTTCTCCTGTATATTTAGTGTCCTCTGTTGTGCTTCCAGTAGTTCCAAAAGTAACATCAAGTTTTGTTCTTGTAGCAATCATATCAGTAAATAATTCACTAAGAGTTAATCCTCCAATTGCACCTCCTGCAGGAGTTAGCCATGCATATAATGCATCGCAAGAAACATCCCAGTTTCTCATTCCCTCCATGTTTTCTTCCCAGCCGCCAGACTCTTTTGAGCTTGTACTTCTTGTACTATGATTTATATTTATTGTGCAGCTTGTGGAGTAAGCTATTAAAGTTCCCCCAGCGTAAACTTCTAAATTTGTGCCATTTAATTGGCCATCTTGTGTTGCCATAATTTTTTATTTTTTATTTGTTTATAATTATAATTCTTGCTCCTTATCTGAAGCGCTCTTTGTTTTCGTTTCTTTTTTTACTTTTTTCTTTTCTTCTTTGCCATAACCGTTTTCTTCTAACCATTTGTGTTTTTCTTCTGTTACGTCTAAAATCATTCCAGCATTTAATATTTTACCGTTTCTGTTGTAATCTTTTTTTAATTCAAATTTCATCTCTTTTAATTTTGTTCAATCCAACCATTATCTGGATTGTTGATTATTTCTATTATTTCACTATGCGAATAAATTTTATCCCCATCTAAAAAATCTGGCACTTCTCCAATAAATTTAATTATTGTTTTTGTTCCATCTAAATTATATCTTAAAGTTGATTCTGATGTTTCAATTACATGCTGAAAATCAATTGAATCAACATAACTTTTTTCTATTATAACATACTTTTTTTCCATATCTTTATTCTGGAACATCAGCCTCAAAATCTGTTGATGTCATGTTAGTCATTGTACCATTATTATTTCCTGTTTCATCAACTATTGTTGGATATGTTGCAATCGGATTTCCAACTATTCCTCCATCTCCCATTCTCCAATTTCCAATAACATTTGAAACAGGTTGCGGATTAAATGGCAATCCATCATTGTAAAGGTTTGAAACTTCTGTTGAATCTAATTCTTTATTAAATAAAATAACTTCATCAATATTTCCTTTCCAATAATTGGCTGCAGCATTATTATAACCAATTGCAGCAGAAGCTAAACTTCCTGTAAATGTCCCTGAAATTACTGTTGTATCTTTTAAAGTTCCATCTAAATAAATTTTTAAATTTCCTGAGCTATCCCAAGTTGCACCAACATGATGCCACAATCCATCATTTTCAATAACATCTGTTGAAACTGCAGTATTGACCGTTCCTCCCGCTTTATAAGTTGTTTTTAATTCATTATCTCCAGCATGATAAATAATATCAATTTTATTACTTGTGCTAACTCTTGTGTCAAATATAACTCCATTGGATGTTATTGTTTCCAATTTAAACCAAGTAGAAATTGATCCTGTGTTTTTCATTGCACTTAGTCCAGAAACT
>Ga0080013_1005194_pt1 | contig 12299 bp, 15 predicted proteins | sample ETNvirenome_6_85_FD_69236 | JGI IMG/M metagenome (GOLD analysis project Ga0080013, IMG submission 69236) | Marine viral communities from the Pacific Ocean - ETNP_6_85 (SPADES assembly) (version 2) | ecosystem: Environmental > Aquatic > Marine > Oceanic | place: Pacific Ocean | collected 2013-06-19 | reverse complement strand
GTTATTTTCAGCAGTTATAGGTTATTTGGAATTTTTAAAGTAGGTTTCCACTACTGCTTGCGATTCCATCTTCCAACATAATGTCGAAACCAGAACGCCCCCGTAAATTCATTAACCAAAACCGTCATCAGAGCCGCCAAAGCCGCCAGTTCCTCCGCTCTTAAGCTCTATATAGATATACACAACTATTGGCCCAATAATATAAGACCAATCTATCTCTGCTAAGATTATATTTGCTATTGCGTACATTGTCAACATTAAAATTGGTACCGATGGTCGGAGTTGAACCGACACTCTCTAATGAGAAACAGATTTTAAGTCTGTCGTGTCTACCAGTTCCACCACATCGGCATATTTTACCACTTATGAATAACATTTGCAACAATAAAAAAGCAAGTAATCAAATTAATCAAAATAATAAAAGTTCTAAAAAACAAGCTTATTTGTGCGTCTTTTAGTGATAGTATTGGTATATCGGGCTGATCCTTGTCCGTTTTTCCTATGCGGTGATCAACCGTTCTGCACCAAATCAACCAGAATTTTTTAAACATTACATTTTTTATAAATTACAGATTCTTTGATAGTATTTCCATCTCGTAGTGAGAATCTGTGAACAACACTCTTTGTTGATGGAAATGATAAATTATGTAAGTTTTTGACATATCAATCAACTCGTACAGAAACTTACAAAACTGTCTTTATCGTTGATGGTGAGATTATTTAAAAATGAGAATAACCTTTTGTCATGTAATCATCTATTCCTTTATTTGATATATTAACCGCTGCCATTTCATGAACATTTGATGTAAAGCCGCACTTTATGCAGCAAAATTTGTCTCCATTGCGATTGTCTTTATGTCTATAATCGCATTCAACACATTTTTGTGAAGTAAATCTCGGATTAACTTTTATAATGGGAATTTTGTTTTCTTCGCATATTTCAAATACAATTTTTTTAATTTTCTCTTGACCGAATGTTCCAGTTTTTGATCCAGTTGCAATATTGTCATGAGCGTATCCCATTTTGTTATCTTTGCAAAATTGAATTATTGGGGGAAATATATTTTCGACGAAATGTTTTCGAATTGCTTTTTCAAAATTTTTGTGTTCTTTTTTCCATTCGAGCCTCTTTTTTTTCCTAAAACCTGTTGTTGCGTTATTTTCGGCTCTTTTATTTGGCTCGTGGTCTTTTAGTGATTTATTAATTTCGCCTTGAATGTCATTAATGAGTTTATTTTGTTCAATAATGTATTCGGGCATAGGATAAGTCTTTTCGCCGTTTATTTCGTGGCTAAAAGTTAACCAATCGCCTCTGGCCATGTTGATATCTGCCGCGACGAATCCCTTTGGATCGAACGTATTTTCGTACGATTTCTTAACAGTTACTACAAACAAATTATGTTTATCTATGAAAACACCACCAGTTTTCAATTCGTTTTTGCTGGTTTTAATTTTATGATCGTTTTGATCTAGCCAAAGTTGTTTATTATTTAATACGCTGGTTTTGTCTTTAATTTTTAAAGTTATTTTATTTTTATTAAAATCTGTAAACTGTAATGTGTTGTTATTAATGTTATAGCACACTCCTTCTTTGAAATTAAAATTAAGTTTTTGTATTTGTATGTAATTTGGTAACTTACTATTTCTTTGACAGTAGGAAGCGTATCTGTCGCACACGTTTTCAATTACTTTGCCGCATAAAGTTTTATTTGTGCAATTTTCAAATATATGCTTAAACCAGCTTTCTGAATCTCGCATTTCCGCGGGCTTGACCGTAGTTCCGTCTGGCAAGTTTATATAGCCTTTACAAAGGCCACTGCGAAACGGCATGCTTTTCTTTGTTTTCGGCTTTTCCCAGACTATTTCTTCTGCGCGTATTTTTTGGCCAATAGTTTTAGAAACTTGTTGGTACATTTTTAAAGCTTGCGCTTGAAGGCCTTTAAATTCTTTTGTTGGTTTGAATCTAAATTTGTTATTTCCTATATATTTTGTGACACTCATGATAAAATAAAAGCGGGTTCTTTGTAGTTACTGTTATCTCGTAGTGAGAACCCTCAACACTCTTTATTGATAATAGTTAAATTGGAGCCACCTCTTGGATTTGAACCAAGGCGCTTCCGATTACAAATCGGATGCTCTGCCAAACTGAGCTAAGGTGGCACTACCAGACCCAAACAGTATAATCATCGCCGCTAGAATCTTCGGGAAGTATATCATATGTTGCCCTTGTCGTGTTATTCATTTTTTTATTATTTAAGATAATTTTTTATGCCTTCGAGAAGTATATCTTGAAAGTTCTTTTGTGTCAACTTTTTTTTGAATTTTTTTTCGTAGAATTTTACGAAATCGTCATCAAAGCCAAGCTCAACTTCTGCGCCGCCACTATTTAGGTCGGTTATCTTTAGCACTTCTAAGGTATAGCTTTTCATTCTGGTTTAAAGCATCTATGAAAGGCATAGCGTATCGTATAACCGCGAAGAAAAGCCACTATTGCTATAACAAGCCCTATTTCGGCATTTTCATGAAGCTTGACTTCGTAGCCCATTAACGAAAGCAAAACGTGAACCAACAAAAGATTAATCAAATAACCTACAATCACATTAGTCGCGCTTTCTGCTGCGTGGATTCTATTCATTTATAGTGATACATATCCAAGATCGACTCCGCCAATTCCACAGCCTTCTCTTTGTCGAGGAGGACATCCCAGCAGAGGTTTTTTGCGCTGCTGACCTCATGGGAGTTGCAGGAATAGTGAGATATGGTTAATGCGCTTTCGTCTGCATATTTTGTAATCTTTAGAAGGTGAGCGCCGCATTCGCAATCTGTAACTATATTGTAATCGACATAATCTTTATTTTTTGTTATAAGCTTATTCATTTCCACTTGCAGTAATTCGGATCCTCGCTCCTTTTGCGGCGCATATATTCTTTTTTCTGTACTCGGCGATTTGTTAAGTTTTCCTCGTCATATTTCTTTTGTGCGCGCGCAAGGGCTTTTTTGCCTTTTTTTGTTTGGCTGTATTTTTCTTGGTGTTTATTTTTCATCTATAGTCCACTAGAGGTTGAATTCTCTTCGGAAAATTTTTTCGGTTTCGCGGTTATGAATTTATTTCTTCATCTTTTCTTTTATGGGCGTGGACTTGCTATAGTCCCTATTCTCAGGAGTATTGCAGATGGTCTCGTCTATGTCTACGTATATAATCATTTTTGTGGTACCCCGAGCTGGACTCGAACCAGCAACCCTCTGCTTAGAAGGCAGATGCTCTATCCAATTGAGCTATCGGAGCAAATTATAACCAAAAACTTGCGATAAGTCAAGATTTTTTAACCGCAACTACACCTTTTTTCTTTACGGCTTTGGTTGCGCATAGATTTGCAAATTCAATTGATTCACCTATTTGTTTATTTTCTAAAAATTTGACAGCAAGCGCTGCTATAAAGGTGTCGCCAGCGCCTACTTGATCGATGACCTCCGTTTTTTCTACTGGATAGATTTTTTCTTTATATTTGCAGCCTTTTGGGCCAAGGGTCATAATTAGCTTTTCATGAAAAAGGCTTTCATCTATAAAAGGTTGAGACTTGGTATACTCAAAATTATTAATATTAATATACTTAGCGTCCAGGCAAAAGTCACCCAGAATTTTCTTAGTGTCTAAAAAGACTAATTTGTGATTTTGGCATATGTATTGCACGTCGCTCTCGGACAAAAGGCCTTTGTTATAGTCAGAGATAATTATTGCTTCGTATTCGCTAAGTTTTTCAGGGCTTATGCTGGTTCGGTTAATTCTACTGACCGAGTTTTCGTTATAGTCTACTCTTAATAAAAGATAATTTGAATTAACATCTACTAATCTTTCTTTTATAATTTGTTCTAAGTTGGTGACAATGTCGCACTCAACGCCAAGGCTTTTAACGTTTGCCTGCGTATTTGCCGCCATTCCTGCGTTTTCTGATGTACTACTGGGAGACAATATAAATGCTGGCGCTTCTGGGCATTTTCTGTTTTGCACATGGCCGTAAACAAATCTGTCTGTACAGCTTTCGCCTATTACTAGTATCTTCATGAATTTTTTATGACTTCGGAAATTAAATCGACTTCTTCTGGTTTTAGTTCTGGGTAGTTCGGCACAAAGAAGCCAGTTTGGTATATTCTGTCGCTCATTTCATCTGCAAATATTCCGTATTTGTTCGCCCAAAATGGGTGTCTGCCCAGGTTTCCTGCACTAAATATTCTTGTTTCAATGCCGTTGTTTACTAAATTGTTAATAATTCTTTTCCTGTGTTCTTTAGATTTTGCTAAAGCGCTAAAGGAAATTGAAACTGGGTAGTTATTGTCCCATTTTTGAAAGCTGACGCAGTCTTTTAGGTTCTCTGCGTATCTTAAATGGTTTTCATTCCTTCTCTGGCATATCCAATTAGCCTTCCTTATTTGTCTTAGGCCAATAAACGCTTGAAGGTCTGTCGCTCTTAAGTTAAATCCAGGAACGAAAAATGTAAAAGCTTTGTGGAAGTCGTCAATTTTGTTTTCTTTTATAAGTTTATTGTATTTTTCTTCATCTAGATCTTTGCCCCACCCGTGAGACCTTAGCATTAATAACATGTCGTGAAGTTCTTTATCACTTGTATTGACCATGCCTCCTTCGATTGTTGAAAGCTGATGTCCAAAGTAAAAAGAAAAAGAAGACATGTCTCCAATTGTTCCAACCTTGCTTCCGTCATTGTATTTTGCACCGAGGGCAGCGCAGCCGTCTTCTAATAAAGTGAATCCATATTTCTCTTTCAACTCAAGAAGCCTCTCTTTATAATGTGGAACTCCTAAAACTTGAACAAATATTACTGCATCAGGGTTTGTAGTTTTGCAGACTTTCTCTAGCTTGTCCAAATCCATTCCATAAGTATCTTTGTCAGCTCCAACCATGATAGGGGTTAGCCCTAATTGCATAGCTGGGGAAATTGTAGTACACCAACCTGTTGCTGGAACAACTATTTTTTTGTTATTGATTCTGCCCGCCATCATTGCCGCATAAACCATTAATAAATTAGCCGAAGAACCAGAATTGTTAAATAAGGAATATTTTGTGCCTATAAATTTAGCCCATTCGGATTCTACTTCTAGCGTTAGGTCTGCTTTCGTTAGGCGCGGGTAAGTTTTAAGCCAATCGCATAACGCATCAATATCTTTATTGTTAATAGTTTCTTTTGCTAGTGGATATTTAATATTCATTTTAAAATTTTACGGTTTCAAATTTTGTGCCGTTTTTATCCCTGTCTGATATTATAGGATTATCCTTCGTCCATTCAACATCTAATCGTTCGTCGTTCCAAATGACTGTTGCCTGGGATTCTGGTGGGACATATCCATGCGACCACTTGTAATGAAAAATGCATTTTTCAGAAAGGCTTAAATGTGCATTTAGGCAACCACTTGGCACAAATACCAAAGTTGGAGCTTCATCCGTTATCACATATGTTTCTGTATTTCCGTATGTTTCAGAAGATTCCCTTGCGTCTGCGACGGCTAATTGAAACTTGCCGTTCAAGCAGGTTATTAGTTTAGAGTTTAGGCTATCGCCATGAAAGCCTCTTAAGACACCAAATTTGCTGATCGTGACTTTATCAAGCGCATACTTGACATCAGAATGTTGTGGGGAATAAATGCTCCATATTTCACCTCTTGAGTCACTAAAGGTGTCTAGGCTAATTGTTTTTACTCCGTCTATCTTTTTGGAGTTTTTTATTTCTTTAATTGTTTTCAATTTTGTTTTCTATAAAATTAAATATTTCTTCTGTACTTGGGGGTAAATTATCGTTATGCGGCTGAAAGCCAGCTGCCTTTTCCTTGATGCATAAAACGTAAACTTTTTTGCCAGTTTTTAGCATAAGTTCGTGAGCTATTTGCTTAGCTATCCCGTTTGGATAATCATCATCTAAAACTATGCCTCCGTATTTTGAATTTTTTAAATTTTCAATTTGTTGATCTTTTATCTTCAAGGGGTTTATCCATAACTGGCTAAAGACACTAGCCTTTACATTTTTTTCTAACAATTTTTTTGAAGCTTCGATTGAATTAAATCTCGTTATAGAAAAAGAAAAAAGTACAAAATCTGGATTTTTAAAAAAGATATTTTCTGTTTCTTCTGAATTTTCATAACTTTTTCTATGTTCGCTTACATAAATCGTATCACTGCCATTCATATAGTCATCATAGACTTCTTTGTATTCATTTGGTGTCATTGGTGATGCTATTTTAATTCCTGGCATTCTATAATAAATTCCGTGATGGGAAGAGCCTGCTACTGGCCCTATTCCGCCCTCCATCGCTATTGATCTAACAAAAACTGGACAAGGCTTCTTCCATATTTCTTTTGTTTTGCCTGCGTAGTTTGCTATCGTTGGTGAATTGTACCATTGGAAACCTTGATATCTCACTACATATATTGGTCTGCCCCCCGTCAAGGCGTCCCCAACAACAACGCCTCCCGCCATTACGTCGGCCATTGGTAGCTCGACTATGCCTTCTTGCTCTGTAAGCTCTGGTATGGTTCCGCCCACCCAGCCAACCGCCGTTAAGCACTGGCCGTAAAGCCTGTTGCCTAGCTTTAAATGCTCTCGAGATATCTCTCTTATTGTTTCTCTAAGTGTGATTCCCATGTCCATTTAAGGTATTTTTTTGTTTTAAAATCTATTTCCTCCGCCTCGGCTCCTAATTTTTGTTTGATTATAGCGTACCTGTCTACTTTTTCATAGTCGTCTTGGCCAGCGCCAGCATGCCAAAAAAGCCTATCAGTCTTGATGTTTAATAAACGCGGGGTTTTAATTTTATTTAAAGCATCGCAAATCTGGCTTGGTTCGTCTTGTATGTTAACCGCTTCAACATTAACGGATCTGGCAAATTCATCCATTTCCCAGTTCCTCCTAATCTTTTTTTCAGTAAGAATAGAAAAATTGTTATCTTCTACAATAAAAGTAATTGGAAGTTTTTTGAAGCCAGCCCAAGCTATTGATGACATTACATAATCTTCCTCTGCCGAAGCATCCCCCATAAAGGAAATTGTATCCCTTCCCGTGCTTAGGCATGCTCCAACAGCAATTGGAACTTGACTGCCCATTAATCCATCATGGCCGAACATGTTTATGTCTTGTTCTTGTATCGAAGCTGAGCCGCCCATGCCATAGGAGCAACCAGTTTCCCTGCCCAACAGCTCATCAATGAGTTTTCCTATGTCTCCACCGAAAGATAAATAAGTTGAATGAGCCCTATGCTGGGCGAATAAAAGCGGATTAACATTTTTTAATACATGGGCAATTGTCGCGCCAATAAATTCTTGACCAGCGCCCAAGTATATCGGCATTTTAAATTTTTTTAATTTTATGAGGTCATATACTTTCTCTTCAAAGTTTCTGGATAGAGAAGCTTTTTTAAAAATTTCAATTAGATCTTCGTGTTTCAGATTAGTTCCCTCCAATCTCCAAATAAATTTTTATTTAAAGCCGTTACCTCGGGATATTTTTCACCAATATCCTTTATGTCTATTGAGTTATCGTCGATAAATATTGTTTTTTTATAAGTTTTTAAAAAATCACTTTTGAGCTGTGTTTTATAAATGGCGTGGTTTTCGTGATTGAAAAAAGAATAAATACCAAATTCTTTAAGACAGATAACTGACGGTTGTTGGTCGTATGCGACGTCCAGCAGGGCTCCGCGAGTTAAAAAGCTAATTCTTTTATTCTTGTTCCTTAAGTGAGTTAAGAATTCCTCAATGCCATCTGCCAACTGTATATAGTTTTTATTTACGTCGTACATTCTTTTCCCCTTTTTTGTAATTGGGAATTGTAATTTTTTAGCCCAAAATGTAGGCTCAATGCCAAACCAAACAGTTGAGTCCAAATCCAAAATGAAAGTATCAAAATTGTTTATGTTGGGTTTTTGCATATTAAAATAACATTTGCTTCTGTGTTAGGCTCGAAGAATTGTTTTAAGTATTTTAATATTTTAATAGTTAAAACTTCTCCTACGTCACAAAGCTTTTGTTCCTCGTTTTGTATAAAAGCGTGGCCATCGATCATCATTATTTTGTCGTTTGGGTCTAGTTGTCTAGAAAAAACATCCTTTAGCGGCATCATTTCAAATGTAAAGTTATTAAATATGTTTCTTTTGTCGGGGTCAATCTTAAAATTTGGTAGTTGTTCTTTCCAGTTTTCGCTACTCTCAAATCCAGAGTTTTGCCTTCCGTAATCATCTTCAATTCTAATTAAGTCAAACTTTTTATCTGGAGTCTCGATCTCTAAAACATATATGGGGTCGTTGCTCTTGTTGTGAGTTTGGTGAAACATTCCATTTCTTATCATTATTTTTGTAAAACCTTCAATTGGAAATGATCTCTCTATAAGGTTAATGGTTGCATCTCCCTTTAATAGTATTAAGCCTGTTTTCTTATTTGGATGGCAATGCAAAGAGGTTTTTTGATCTGGCAAAATCTTTAACAACCAAATAGATACTTGGTCGTTTCTGAATACACAATATTCTTCACCCCAAGGTTTTTTAACTAGGTATTTATAAACTTCCATTATTATATATTTCAAGCGCCTTCTTCATCCAAGCGCCCATATGATCGTAGTGTGGTGACGAGACAATATTTTCGTCTACCACAACGGGCTGGTCAACATATGTCGCACCAGAATTCTCTATATCGTCTTTAATGCTGTAATATCCAGAAATCTTTCTTCCTTTGGTGACTTTTGCAGAGATTAATAATTGCGCACCATGACATGTGCTTGCCACGGTCTTCCCAGTGCCAACAAATGTATTGATGAAGTCTAAAATGTTTTGCTGCTGCCTAATTTTTTCTAAGGCTTTAACCCCGCCTGGCAATAAAACAAATTCATATTCAGGCGCTTTATTGTTATTTAAATCGGTGTATTTAAAGTTTGCGTTAATTTTAGTTCCTAGAATGCCGTAAATTGTAGAAACTTCCTCGGCTAAAACATCCACGGTAAACCCTTCTTCCAAAAGGCGATAGTAAGGATAAATAACTTCTTGATCTTGATAGCCGTTCCAAGTTATAATGAGTGCTTTTTTCATAATTTATTTATATAGTTTTCTTTTGAGTTTGACGCTAAGCATTTTATCTATTTCTTTTTGAAATTCAATTCCGAATTTTTTATTCATTCTATTTAAATATGAAGGATTTGTAAAATATTTTATAAAAGACTCATCTCTGAATTTTAAAATCTCTACATTTGATAAATGGTCGGTAGGCAAATTAAAAGTTTCGTACGCGTGTTGAGAGTAGCCAAGCCAACCAACTTCATTGTTTTCTGGAAGTGCGCCTGGGTTGTTTTTACTAAATTCTCTATGCAACTGAGATCCTGGATATGCCATAGCACAATAAATGTTTGCATAATCAGTCTTCAACTCTAGGGCTAAATCTAGAGTCTCATTTATTGTTTCAAAATTATCTTTAGGCAACCCAAAGATATAATTGCCCGTAGAGCATATTCCATGTTCAGAAATTTTGTCTATAATATTTCTTATATTAATTTCTTTAAATTTTCCTTTTACAACTTCTTGTCTGACCACTTGATTTGCCGATTCAATTCCTAGTCCAAGCCAATTGACTCCAGCATTTTTTAGTATTTCCAAGTATTGTTCTCTGACTGTATCGATTCTTGCGTAAGCCCAAATATTGAAATCATATTTTCTTTCATGTATTAACTTGCATAGCTCTACATAGTGCTGTTTTTTAAATACAAACATTTCGTCTGCAATTTTTATGTTTTTAATATTGTTCTCCGCAAGAAAATCAAATTTTTTAATTATATTATCGGGGCTCCAGTTTCTGAATATATTATTTTTTGTATCTCCGTGATTAAATGGAGCGTTAATCATACAAAAATTACATTTAAATGGACATCCTAAGCTGGTATAGATAGACGCAAATGGAGCTGTTTCATTATTATTTGTCCAGCTGTGCCAGTTAGCCGTCCTGTATCTTTTGAGATCTAGGTATTCAAATGGCAACATGTCTATCTCTTCGTCTAGATTTGTTATTAGTGGAGCTTGGGGAGTGTTCTCTATTTGGCCCGTCGTTTTGTTTTGATACCACAATCCTGGCACTTTGCTTAATTGAGAATAATCTTCAAAATCAGTAACCTTTAACAAGCTTTCGAAAGTCTTAGGCCCCTCGCCTTGGCACACAAAAGAATTTTCATCGTCTTGTATTGTTCTAAGGGGTAGCGCTGATGGATGCGGCCCAGTATATACTCGAATCATGCCACTATCCTTTATTAAATTCATGATCTCAATTATGCCGACCATGTTTTGTGTCGAAGCAGAGGGCTGCTGCCCGTATGCTACTAGGCAAACTATTTTAGGATTCAAATCTAGTATTGTTTGCGCCGCTTGCTCACTGGATATCCTTAATGCTTCACAATCTAAAATATCCGCATTAAAGCCCTTGCTCGCAACGTATTTACAGAGCATTGCTGCCCATATCGGCGGCTCTATTGCTGAAAAGTCTTCACTTAAGTCTTGGTAAACTTTTCTTGATGCATTAGGATGAACAAATAATATATCTAACTTATTCATTATAAGTTGGTAAAATTTGTGTTAATGTTTTTTAAACCAGAATATAGAGACATTAGCTCACTAATCCCATCGTCTATTGAATAAGCTGGAAGCCAGCCAAGGTTTTCTAATTTTTTATTTGAAACTATGTAGTCTCTTTTATCTGGATCTGAGGAAAAATCAGAAGTGTTTATTACAAAGTCTGGAATAAATTCTTTGATTTTCTCGCATAGCTGTAGTTTATTTAAATTTGCTGAAGATAGTCCTACATTAAAAGCCTCTCCATTAAATTGAGCTCCGTACAAATAATAATCTAAAATAAAATGTTTAAAAGCTTCTGCAACATCTGAAACATGAATAAAATTTCTTCTAAACTTATGCTCAAAAAGAATTATGTAGTTCTCTGTACAAGCTTTATAAACAAAATCATTAACTAGTAAATCAAGCCTCATCCTTGGGGAGCATCCAAAAACAGTTGCTAACCTCAAAGAAACTCCATTGCGAGAACTTAAAACTTCTTCTTCTGCGTTGCATTTTGTCATGCCATAATGGGAAATAGGGTTTAGTTCGGTTTCTTCTGTGCAGAATTCCTGAGATTCATTAACTCCGTAGCCGCTATTTGTATTTGGGTAAATAATTAATTGTTCATCAGAGACCATTTTGCAAATACCATTGACTTGCTCAAAGTTTACTTCTGTCGCTAATGATTTGTCAGTCTCGCAGGCTGGAAATCCAACGATTGCTGCAAGAGGAATTATTACATCCGCTTTGTTAACATATTTTTGTAACAACAAGGAATTTCTTACATCTCCATAAATAAATTCAAATTTATTGGTGTGGAAATGTTTAAAATGATGCAGAAAAGACTGTTGCTTATACATTAGATTGTCTAAAACATAAACTTTGCCAATGCAGGTCATGTTTAATAGCTTATCAACTAAAACAGAGCCGAGGTATCCTGCTCCGCCCGTAACTAATACATTTATTTTATTTGGTGCCTTCAAAGATATTCCAATTCTCGAATTCAGAGTTTAGTTCTGCGGCTAAACAATCCGTCTTTAAGTCTACTCTTTCTCCTAGCTGTTCAGAAATGAGATTTTTAGCTCTGTTTCTAACTCCGTTAATCGAATGTGTAAGTTTTAACAAATTCAAATCTTGATCCCCGCCGTCTCTCGCATTACTTTCATTTTCCCAAATGTACCGATTGGAAAGCATAACGATCATTGTTGCCCAAATTAAATCAGAGCTAAATTCTAATTTTTGTTCTTTAGCAATTAAATCAATATCATGTTTAATTAAATTAATTTCATTGAGATACTCTTCTTTGTTTTTGGGTATAAAAATAGATTTCAACACACATATAGACAGTCTGTCTACAAGATCGGAAAACGTGGGGAGAAACTTTCTTGATGAGTTTTCCATGTAAAATACTAGCAAAAATACGCTAATTTTCAACCGAATAGTCTTCAGTAGAAAGCGGCTTTTTCCAGTCGCCATCAACTTTCAACGACTCATATAAGTCGGCTTTTTTTCTAGTTTTATATAACAAAAAGTTTGGATCTAGGTTGGTACGTTCTATGATTTTAGCTTTAGCTGCGTCTTGATCATCGTTGTACATCCAGACTCCGCATGGAATCGTTGGGTATATTCTTCTAAAATCAGAAAGAGTAAATAATAGGGAGTTTTGCATAACGAATCCGTGACGAACGTCCCAGCTCTTTTCCTCGATTATG
>Ga0080013_1005193_pt1 | contig 12299 bp, 11 predicted proteins | sample ETNvirenome_6_85_FD_69236 | JGI IMG/M metagenome (GOLD analysis project Ga0080013, IMG submission 69236) | Marine viral communities from the Pacific Ocean - ETNP_6_85 (SPADES assembly) (version 2) | ecosystem: Environmental > Aquatic > Marine > Oceanic | place: Pacific Ocean | collected 2013-06-19 | reverse complement strand
CGCCCAGGAAGCCACGAACGAAAAAGAACGGATCCAGCGAGAGCTTAGTAGCCAAGCGAACGAGCAGCGAAGCACTGACCAGAACATGATGGCGATGCTTTTGGGCAACCAGCAGAACGCAGCGTCTCAGCAGATGGATTCCACCATGAAGATGTTTGAGGCACGTCTCGCCTCTGCGGAATCCGCACACTCCAACATGGTCAACAACCTCCAATCGAGCTACGAAAACAGGCTCCAGGCTCAAGCGACGTTGTTTCAGAGTCAGTTTGAGAGCCTCAAGCAGACCTACGCATCGCGTGAGCAACAGGTTACCCGTGAGCAAGATACCCTAAAAGAAGCCCACCGCTCGCGTGAGAAGCAGATGGAACGTGAAGCCAACAACGCCCGGGACGAAAACAGGCAGCTTCGTAATCAGTTGGAGGAACTTCGTGGCCAACTGATGGTAGAAATCCAGCGGGCGACCAAAACCAACGATCCTTCGGAACAACTTCTCCGTATGGGTGGGATGTTGGAAACGCTCACCGGTTTCAAGGAGATGATTTCGCCTGACATGCCTAGCGCGGGTCCAGTTTCGCCCGAGGCAGAGATGATGGAAGGCATCGACAACCCTGCCATGAAGACCATCATGGCGCTGGGGAACAAAATCGTGGGTGTGATTCCTAATATCACCGACGCGGTCACGGCACGCGCACAGGCTCAAGCACAGGCTGTTGTGATGCCGCCACCGGGCTACGCACCGCCACCTCGTGTACGGCAAGCACCGCCGCCGCAGGGACCGCCGCAAGGAATGCCACAGGGAATGCCACAAGGGATGCCACCGGGGATGGAAGGACTTCCCGAAGGTATGGCACCCGCACAGAAGCTTCCGCCACCCAAACCCAAGCGTAAAAAGAAGGTGGGGAAGAAACTGTCTCGCGAGCAGTTGGACCTGGCCGTACTCTACATCAACGGCACTCTCGACCAAGGCGAGCCACCGCCACCAGAGGTCTTCGCCCGTGCGATACAGGGCCAAGTTGACAGCGACGTACTTCGGGAACTCGCCCGCCGCCCCGCAGAGCGCGTGATCGGTGAGTTGGAAGCCAAGGGTATCTTGGTCGGCACAGCCGCAACAGACAGAGGGAAACAGTATCTGGCCGAGATGCTGGACGCGATCAAGCCGTTGGTATTGGCTACCGCGCCCCCACCACAACCGAAAGCGGTAGAGGAAGTCCCCCCCAAGGAGGAAGGTTAAAATGGCTAAAGCTAAAAACAAACGTCGTGTGTATCATGTCGTACGGCGTGCAGGTACTGTGACCAAAAGTAAAAAGGGCGTTTCCTACGGAGACGTTATTTGGGAGGTCAAGGCGGTAGGTGCAAAACGTGCGTCTGCTGTTTGCGACAAGAAACTCGATGCGATAGCCAAAGCCAAAAAGATCGCGAAGAAGTTTTCTCTCTCTCAGGTTGTCATCCATGGCATCGACGGCAAAATCCAAAGGGAGTTTACTTACGGGAAAGACCCGAAACACATCCCTGGCTAGTTCAACACGGCTCTGATATCCTGCCTACATGCACTTCCCTTACCGTAACCCTGTAGACATTGACAATTATTCAGACCCGCTCATTCGAAGCGCGTTACGGATCCTTGCAGATACACTTACAGAGCCGGTCACGGATACAGATCGCGAAGCCGTTTGTGTTGCATTGAAGAAGCTTCGTTACGGTCACCATCGAGGGAAGACAGGTTACAGCGGGTTACTCAAAACTAAGGACTTGGTCACGTTTTTCGGTGATTGTTGGGGTATGCCGCAAGATGACGGTGTGGTGGATGAAGCCGGTAGCTTGGAGATGTTCTATCTAACAGGGCTTCCAGGTAATCACAGAGAACTGATGGAATATGTCATCCTTGAGTTGGGTGAGGAACCAGACGTAGACACAGAAGATTATCGCCCGGGTGCCTTACTTGCGGACTTAGCTAGACAGACAGCGCGTTTGACGCGGGCAAAGGCCGTGCAGGATAAAGCAGAGCTTTATCAGTTCGTTTTTGGGGACAAATACGGTGAAGACTTGTAAACAGGTTCAAGCTACGGGGGTCATGTCTTATTTGGGCCTCGCACGTAAATACGGTGCAGAGTACGGTGTAGACCCTTACCTCATGCTCGCGTACATGAAGCATGAGAGCGGATTCAAGCCCGCTATCTACAACAGGGGTTGTCACCGGATACACGGTGCTATGGCCTGGAAGTACTGTACAACGGGCCTTGCACAGCTTCCGCCCAAATATTACAACTGCCCCTGCGGTTCCCGTTGCCATACGTCCGAGTCTTGCGCCGAAGCTTTGAAAGACCCCGAGGTAAATATCAAGCTTCTAGCCAAAGCTTGGGGACGGATGAAGAAGCGTTACAAAACTGACAAGACACTACTTATCGCGTCTAACTGGGGCGTGGGTAACTACAACTGCTACTTGAAGGGTAAGACGCTCGACAGGCGGAAGAAGTCCCCTACATACGGTAAATGTATTCCACCACCCGCTAAGTTGCGGCAGTCATCCGTTCGATATGCGAACAGCATCATAGCACTCCGTAACAGGTTCAAGTCCTGCCTCAGTGGTGTAGCAGCACCGCCGTATGTTCCGCCGTCCTATTTAGGCGGGGGCGGGGCGCTCCCCTTCCTGGTCGTTGGTGGCATCCTCTTGGGTGGTGCCTACTTGTATTACAAGCGGAAGAAGTAGAAACTTTTAGCGTGGTACGTCGCCGTTAGCACACGGGTGGGTGTTCCATCCGAGCGGCGTACCACACCAGGACAGAACAATGTCAACGAATGGTAATAACGGAGATTGTGGTCGTCGTTGGGAAGAGGCAGGTTACATCGTTCAGTATTACGGGATAGGCGACCCAGATCCGTACCCGTATAACCCGCCTTGTGTACCCAACACACTTCCAACACTGACTGTAACGCCTCCTCCGGAGTTGGAACAATTTAAACGCATCGCGGACATGATTCACGCTCTCGCGGCGAAGATGCCTGGGCGTAAAAAAGTAAAGAAGCTCCAGAAGCGTTTGAAAGAATTAGAAGAACGTGTCGCCGCGATCGAAAGCCGTATGTCTGACGGTGATGCGAAAAAAATTTGACGGGAGATCCCTCCTAGTGCATTCTAGTGGCGGTTGCACATTTTTCTCCTGTACCGGCTGACACACGGCTTGGGGTTTAAATACCCTTTCCCCCCGAAAATGGGGTTATGTCGCGCACCCGGCAACAAAAGGGAACGTCAGCCAAGGGAGTGTTTCCCCCGCGCAAAGCGGCTCCCTAGGGGCAAAGGGCAAATGGGAAGCCGGTAGGTTAGTTTTGGTCGACTCCACCTACCTAAAAGCCCACGCCCCTTTTTTAAACCTCCTATCTACGTGGTAGGAGACAGCCCCGTCCAGCGGGGTTTTTTTGTGGCCAAAGCCGCTTAATCCTTGTACTCTGTGTACGTGTCGCGTGGAGGTGTTATGCTCCCGACGCAACCCCTACGAAAAAGGTTTAACCCACGCCCGAGAGTGCGTTGGGCCACGTACGCCAAACACAGGCATCAAAGCAATCGTCGGTATGCCCAAATAAAGGGTAACAAATGCTCAATCGTAGGCTCCTAAGCATCCTTCGACAATACGGCCACAACGTCTGTTGGATTGTAGGCGAAATCGTTCAACGTGTACGCGGTGCAACATTCCACCCCTTCACAGGAACAGCGGGTGGCAGGACTACACGGATCTCAAACTTCCTGCAAGAATGTTTAGAAAAGGGGGAGTGGGTTCTCGGCCCTGACGACAGACCGCTGAATGTCCGTACAAAATACGACAAGCTACTTCCTTGGCTAGCGAATCGTACCAATTACATCACCAAACACCCCGAAGCACTCAATTGCGATCCAGACTCTGAGTGGTCATGCGAACGAAGCCTAACTGTATGGGAGGAAAAAGTAGCAATGCACCTCTCCGACATCGCTGACTGGGTCTCTGCAACAAACGTCAACTTGATGGGGGAGCGGTACAGTATCGATGCCGCCATCGAAGGGGCGGAAGAATGGCATGACGAGTTGGCGGCTACAGCAGTTGATACAGACGTCGAACAAGGCAACGTTATACTTCAATGGCCAGACGGTTGGTCTGTACAAGAATTAGACACAGATTCATTGCGTGCAGACGAAGGCACTTTCATGGGGCACTGTGTTGGAGGTGGAACCTACGATGAAGGAATCTTCTCTCTACGAGATCCGCTAGGAAGACCACGCGTGACAATCCAACTGGATGTGTACAAAAACCTCACAGAAGCGATCAGGCAGCTTAACTTTAAGATGCCTTGGTCTACATCTAGCGACAACGATAAACAACTTGTGCTAGAAGCGAGCGAGCAGAAGCCCGATGGATACCGCTGGAATTGGTACACGCCGCAAGATGAAGAACGCCTCTTCGGCTTCCGTGACTTCGATGCTTATGTGTACATGGACCCCTACGATATCGATCCGGATTTTGAAGCTGTAATCGAAGACTGGGAAATCGACGGTGACTTTGTAACCGATAAAGAGGTTCCTTTCAAAGTATGGATACATAGCGACGGCGAACTTTTACTGGACGATGAAGACGAAGAAAGATTCTATTCAATCCTCGCGGTGGATCCCGGCAGACGCGTACAAGTGCAAATCAACGTAGTGAGAGGTACTGTCGAAGCGTTGGTTGAAGATGCACTCAGCCACGTCCAAGCAGAGTACATTGGCGTGGAACAAGTAAAAGGACGCAGGAACAACCTAATCGCACGCTGGTCTCTCTGCGAACGGTTGATCGAGTTCTTCAACTATTTAAACGTCCCTTGGTATAACGACAGTACAGGCGACTTCCATGACTGTTACTACAAATGGGTACCGAAGAAGTTGCACGGTCAGCTACCCGATGACAAGACAGACCACTACCCAGGTATAGGCTGATGTTAAACCGCAGACTCATAGGCGTCTTCAAACAGTACGGCTTCGACGTAGGTTGGTTGGTAACACTTACAATGATCGAAACCGCCCGGGGGTTTGTCGTCGGTCGTAGCTACGAATTGCCATGGGCATCTGTTTTAGTGTTTCCGGCAGACTTGGTTGATAGCTACGGTAACGAATACGACTTGGAGTCTCCGGAGGAAGCCAAACAAAAGTGTATCGCCCTTTTACAAGAAGGTCGTTTCTTCGGCACCCCACGTTGGTTCACCCTGGCACGTAACAACAGATACGATTTCATGATTCCATGGGTAGCGAACCGCGTGAAACGTTTACTGAAAGACGCACGTCGGCAGATGCGATTCCCCGATCGGTGGCCGTCGGGGGCGCGGCCAGCAGCAGAACGTTTACGGGAACGTTTACTTTCTGCTCTACCGTCTATTTTAGACTGGGCGGAAGCAGAGCGTATCGATTTGATGGGTGAACGGTACACGATCAGGCGAGCATATGCCGCCTCGCGTATTTGGCACGAAGAGATCATAGAACGCGCGGAACAGGAACGCCTTGATAACACGGAACCCCCCCAAGCGGGTCGTACCGTATATCGGTGGGAGGACGGCTGGACTGTACAAAAGTTGGAAGGAAGTGAACTTCTAAAAGAAGAGACCCGGTGGCTTGCCCACTGTGTAGGCGAAGGTGGCTACGAAGACGCCGAAATTTACTCTTTACGGGATCCTGAAGGCAAAGCTTATGCAACCATCGAACATAGCACTGAAGAAGATGGCTCCTACGACTGGACAGACGCTTGGATAACATGGATTCAAGAATCCCTCCAAGCTTTTTCGTACCCCGGTTCCTATTATACATCTGATGTAGGATCGTGGGCGGAAAATGAACTCTTGATGTTAGCGTTAGAAATCGATGGTACAGAGGCCGCAAGGTGGTCAAGAGATCATCAAGAAGAGTATGTGGATATTGTAGCGGAGCGTATTCAAGACGCGTTATTGGAGAAGCAACGAACCTTCACCATAATAAAAGAGATACTGATGTTTGAGGATCCTCAGTCGAGACTTGCTTCCTTTTCGGGCGAGTCACCTCCCCCAGCTACCACACTTCCCATAAGGATCGATTCTGAAGGTTACCTTGTCGCTATGGAACCATTAAGAAAGGATCACTTTGAGTGGGTTTGCCGTTGCGGGCTGGGTGGCCAGATGGTTCACCCGGAGCCGGTGGGATGGTCTGGGTCGGTTGCGCCACGAGATGCTGCTGGTTGGGATCTTCTCTCCCGGTGTCGGTATCAGGTTCTCGTTGGGCTTGAGGATGTTGCCCCGGCCTGGGCGCTTAATATCGCTCGTAGAATGATTAGCGTAAAGCAGGAATGGGTACAGGAGCAGGTAGAGGAACAAAACCGTATCGAGCAAATAAAAGGACCGCTCAACGCAATCCCAGGTATCGATTGGCGCGAAGAATTCCCCAAAACGAAAGATAGAGAGTTTATCGCACTGCGTTGGCCTGAAGGATACGAACGAATCATCTGCCCGAAGTTGGCTGAGTTCTTTTACTACTACCTCGAAATAACCAACAGTGACCAGTGGAACGATTTTGAAGGCTGTGTAGAATTCGTGGGCGAGGGCGTCGCAAGTTGGCACACTTTTTGCCAACCGCAGGAAGGATGGACATAATGCTCAACCGTAGACTCATAGGAATACGCACGGAGACCCTTTAAATGTTCACACGCAGGTTAATTGGTGTCTTCAAGCAATACGGTTTCGACGTTGGCTGGTTGGTTTCGAACACCTTGATCGGAAACTATCTGGGGTGGCCGAGCCCGAACCCCATACTGTTGCAATTCCCTACCTACGGGCCGTCCTTCTACCTTGAACGACACATCCAGCAATACGTATGGAGAACAAAAGTTGAAGGTATGCAACAATGCATTGAAGAATTAAAAGTACAAAAATTCCCCGGGATTGCCGCGCGTCTGCCGAACGCAACTCGATACGACACCTTAATCCCATGGATCGCTAACAGCGCAAACCGACACTTTAAAGAAGCTCGCAGGGCCAGTGCAATCTCTGTAGGTCTACCACCGAACAGTTCTATAGAAGACCTCTACGAATATTTCAAATCTGCCGCTGCTGGCAGAGATAGAGGCAAAGACGTCCATAACGATTCAAGAGCTTGGGCTGCCTTGTACAATGCTATGAACACTTGGCGGATGCGGTTTGATACGAATCTAGGACGTATCACCGACTGGGTTCTTTCAGAGTACATTGATTTGTTAGGAGACCACTACACGATACGAGAAGCCACCCGGAGTGCAAATGAATGGCATCGTGTGTTGGAAGAAGAAGCCGAATTGGAACGCCACAGACGTACCGATCCTCCAGTGCCAGGGCGGGTTGTGTATTACTGGCCTGATGGCTGGACAGTGCAAAAACTGACCAACAACGAACAGAAAAAAGGCGAGGGCCGCTGGCTCGGGCATTGTGTAGGCCAAGGCGGCTACGAAAACGCAGAGATTTACTCTTTACGGGATCCTGAAGGCAAAGCTTACGCAACCGTACACGTCGATCCTTCAAGCATAGAAGACCGTATTTGGGGCCCGGGCGTGCAGGAGGGGCTGTACGGCGAAGGCGATGATTGGGCCCCCATCCTGCGCCGAACTATCATCGAACAGATTTCGGGGCCGCTCAACGAAATGCCTGGTGCTGATTGGAAAAGCCACAGAAGTAAAACGTCAGATAGAGAATTCATTGCCCTGCGTTGGCCCGAAGGGTACGAAACCATTGTTTGCCCCAAACTGGATGAGTTCTTCAGTCGCTATTTGGATGTAGACGGTGACGATTGGGGTGATGACTTCGACAGTTGCGATGCACTGCGAGATCGTTGGGCGTTTGATACTCGTCGGGACTCATTGAGATGGCTCGGTGCGCCACCCGGTGAGGGTCGTCGTGTCGGAGCCTGAGGTTACACCCGATGAAGTAAGCAGGGACTTCAATCACTGTCGGAGACGGCTTAAACAGCACGGACACGCTCTGTGGAGTACATTATGATCCGAACTAATCCCCGCGCCCACGTCAAACGTGGCATCTCTATCCCACACTTTGACGATGTCATCAAACCGTTGGTGCGGGTGAAACCGCCCTATACATATGTACATTACACAAACATCGACAAAGTAGGGATCAATTATAAGTCCGAGCACGGTACGCCTTGGGGAGTCTACGCCGACCCCTTGACGCCTCTTATTTACATGCAAATGGTGGAGAAGAAGCTACCGTACATGCAGTCGGCCACATACGTCTTCTTGTTGGACAGCGTACCTAGCAGCAACATCTTGTACACACGTCACGATATCAGCGGTGAAGAGTTTTGGAACTACATGGCTGAACTGGAGATGGCGACCGGTCGAGACCAACGTGATCTAAACGCACTCTTGGCGGGAGCTAAGGCTGCACGGTATCGTCAGAATTCGGCTGAGTGGGCATACAACAACATCAGTCTCCTGTGGGACATTACGCAAGACATCGCAAAGCTATCGAGGACAAGGCGCATACCCTGGCCGAGTTCGGCCCCGGCCCCTCCAGGTCCGTGGGCTAAATTGTTTGTTGATATCGGTGTGGATGCCATCGTTGACGACGGTACCAAAGCGGTAATCCATTCGAACGAGCCTACACAAGCCGTCTTCTTTACACCGAACTCTTATCGTATCCGCGATATGTACGACAACCCCGCAAAAGCGTCCCAAGCCCGACAGAGTATTGCAGACTTAGACGCTGTTTGGTTTGACGATGAATTCTTACGGCAAACCGAAATAAACGACCAACAATTTCAAAACATTTCTATACGGGGCCGCAAGCTTTTCGATTGGTTGTTGAAAGGTGTCTCTTTCTACAACGTAGACATGCGACGTACTGGGTTACAAGGTACCACGTTTAAATTCTGTAACTTCCTTAAGGTTGATGCACGCGGGGCGGATTTCTCTTCAGCCCGGATAGGTCCAGACGGACGAGAACACCTTGGCTTCACTGAAATCGATCACTGCACCGTAGAAAAATGTAACTTCACAGGCGCTCTCTTCAGAGAGACAGGGATAAGCGACACGGATTTCGAAGACACAGAAGATTTCACAAGAGCGGATTTTACAGATGCGTACTTGTTCAATAATGATTTCGCTGGAGGCATATTCCGCGATGCAATCTTCCACAACGCTAAAATAATCGACACATATCTGTTCGATGAAAATATACGTGTCTTTAAGACGAACACCCACAGTTACCGCAAGATGCTCCAAAGTCCCTACTGGGTCCGCATAGAACCAGACGCTGACGGCTGGTGGCTCGGCGGCGTCCGTAAGGCGTACCGTAGCCAAGCTGCCTTCGTACCTGTACTGGAAGACCCCAGACTAACAGACGCACGCCGCTTCGCGGGCGCAGACTTCCGTGGTGTCGATTGGACTCCCCAGAGGCACACCTCCGCGAAGTGGGCCAAAAGAGTCGTACGCACGCAAAAACGCCTGGAAGCAGCCGGGGCGCTTCTTTAAGGATCCATACCTTGATCTGAAACTTGTCCCGTCGTAGACTCTTGTCTGGGTGGTCCCTTAACAAATTGGCGGCTCGGTTCTTTCCGACCAAAATGAGCCTAACTGTTTAAAATGACTGCGGTGTTCTTGGCCGAACAACAAGTCGTGTGTCAGCCTCCCCGAATTGCTGGGGACCACCCGGGGGAGGCATTTCATTTTTTCTCTTGACAGCCTGGAAGGTCAACGCTACGCTGTTTTTTGAAGGGCAAGCAACAGGAGAGAGCCTACAAGCATAACGCAATGGTAGCGTATTCATCTTTATAAATGAAAAGTTGTTGGTTCGATTCCAACTGCCGCCGCAAGGCGAAAACACGCTCTACCACTCGCTTGTTCTTCCTTTTTTGACCCCGCGACCCCTTGTGGGTCTTCTAGGGCGCATCGCTTACCCCCGGCGGTGCGCCCGCTTTTAAAACTTTTCGTGAGGGGTTAGACTGGAAGGGCAGTTTAAATCACAACAGAATATAGGAACCCCCTCCTGGTCTGTCCTGTGTGTGCAGACCTTGGGGGTTAGCGACCGCAGCAGCCCTGCCGAAATCCCCTTCCAGCACTGCTGCTCCGGTCGTAACTTAGCGGCGGCTGTTACTGGTACCCTCCGTTGGCAGCCGTCGCTTTTTGGCCGTGTAAGGCCAGTAGAGACGCCTTGGTCCTACTCGCTTGTAAATGGACTAGTTGCCAACTTTCTCGACTGTGATCCGTGGTTCGATTCCACGGTACGGCCCTGGAGGACCGAAGAGGTTAGGTTACCAACTGGAAATTGAACCTCCTAGCTTCATACCTTGTTCTCCTTTCCGGCCCCATAGTTCAACGGTTATGACGTTGGGTTTTCAACCCGAAGATCGGAGTTCGATTCTCCGTGGGGCTACTGTAGGAGATAGAGTGGAGATCCGAGTGAAGGATGGTGAGAGCGAGGGATTGTGAGAACGTTTGTTAGGTCCATGACGCAGCCAGGTTAGCGTATCGGTCTTTTAAACCGACTGTCGTGGGTTCGAATCCCACTGGACCTATTGGTTACAACATACAAAAACCGATCCCGACTTCTACGGGTTCCAGAGTTAACGAGGTCGCCCCTCGTTGGGGTAGTAAGTTGGATCGGGTTGCGTATCGCGACGGTAGGACACCTGGGAAGGAATCGTCGCTCGTTGTAACCTTTTTTGGGGTATCGACAAGCCAGGTCAGTCACCGGTTTTTGGTACCGGCAACGTAGGTTCGAATCCTACTACCCCAACATACGATGGGCGCATAGTTCAGCGGAAGAGCGCAGCCTTTACACGGCTGAAGTCGCAGGTTCAAATCCTGCTGTGCCCACCGACCACTACACAGGAAGGGTGCCATGGACGAGACAGAAAGAGAAAAAAAGTTCTGGAAGAACGTAAAGAAGACACGGAAGGGGTGTTGGACCTGGACAGGGTTTATCAACCGTGCCGCGAAAGGTAAAAACTCAGGCCGCTACATATACGAAGGCGTTGAATCCGTCGCACACCGCTACTCTTACGAGCTTGTGTATGGATCCGTAGATCGTAACCTGTGCGTGAACCAGACCTGTAACAACGACCTGTGCGTGAACCCGGAGCACCTCCAAGTAATTACGAAGAGTGAAGCCTATGCGCTAGCCCGCGCGACCAGAGCAACTTGCCGTAACGGTCACCCTCAGACCGAAGAGAACCTCGTTCCCCGCCCCTGGAAAGGCCGTACCTACTACAAATGCGACTTGTGCATAAAAGAGGCCGCAGCGCGGAAGAGGGAACTGTTTCGTTCACAGGAAAGGAAACCCATGCCCGACAAAGAAACGTTGGCAGGGTTGCTGAAAACGCACACGTTGACTTCAATCGCTCTTCAGTACGGTGTAACAGATCATGGTGTGAGATACTGGGCGAAGAAGTACGATTTGCTTTAGGGATCCTTGGCGCAGTGGTAGCGCAAGGCGCTCATAACGCTTAGGTCGCTGGTTCGACCCCAGCAGGATCCACGGAGAATCTGAATGAAAGTGGGAAAGCAGTATCGCGGGCTGTACGACGTAGGCCAAAGGGTTCAGCTAGCACCGGGTATCGCTGGACCGGAAGAGAGACGCGGTAAAATCACAAAGAAGTGTCCTAACAAAGGTGGCTATCTGGTAAAGCACTTGGATGGTCAGGGGCCTTTGGGTTGGATGGAATATGAGATTGAGATGTGGGTGCCTTGGTGGTCCAACCCGTGGGTTTGGATCGCCGCCTTCGCCCTAACTGGTATGGGTTTTTATATATGTAAACACCTAATGTAACGAGGCATAGCGCAGTCTGGCAGCGCAGTGGCTTTGGGAGCCACGGGTCGCAGGTTCGAATCCTGCTGCCTCGACCAACCTTGTATGGGTGACCGACCGTTGTACCGATGGGACGGACGATAGAAAGTTAGATTGATAAAACGGATCGGTAGCCCAACGGCAGAGGCAGGGGACTTAAAATCCCCCCAGTGTGAGTTCGAATCTCACCCGGTCTATACTTACCGAATGAAACTTACACGCGAAATACTCGATAACTTCTTAGCCGTAGCACTTGAAGACCTTCCCGCCAAAAACGTCGGTTCCGCCTGTCTAGGGACCGCGATCATAGCAGCCACTGAATATGGGATGTCCCGAGAACAGTTCCTGAAGCTGGTTGCTGTGTCCTACGACATCTTACAGAAGGCTGGTGGTGTAAAAGCCAACGCAGACAGCATCACAGCCGTCGAAGAAGGTTCACAGAACTAACTATGCCCCCCGAAGCCACGGTACCCATCCCACGCATCTGGAAGCTACGCTTCGAACCTCAC
>Ga0080013_1005191_pt1 | contig 12302 bp, 13 predicted proteins | sample ETNvirenome_6_85_FD_69236 | JGI IMG/M metagenome (GOLD analysis project Ga0080013, IMG submission 69236) | Marine viral communities from the Pacific Ocean - ETNP_6_85 (SPADES assembly) (version 2) | ecosystem: Environmental > Aquatic > Marine > Oceanic | place: Pacific Ocean | collected 2013-06-19 | reverse complement strand
TGAAATATATTACCAGTAGGACTTGCTGATGCCATGTTTAAACCAAAGTTAATTAAGAAATCATTTAACGCTGTGCTTCCACGTGGCTGAGGAGCTGGAGCTAATTGATCTAAAATTCTTAGTTCATCTTGTACTTGAGCAAGTTTACCCTTTTCATACCCTTGTCTTAATCCAGAAGTAATACCTTCATTGGCACTCCCACCTTTTCTAAACATAGGTCTGTGTAAATTTTTCATTATTCTCTATCTCTATATGGTCCCATTATGTTTCCATAGATTCCTGACAATACAGATCCAGTACCTAACGCAGTTTGCAACGGTGTCGGGTTAGGTGTTACTTGTGATTGATATTGTCCAGGCATTCCAGATGCAATGCTCGCGATACCCTGACCTTGATAACCTAGTCTCTCGTAAGGTTCGTAAGCCGCTAATCTATTTGCTTCTCTAGTCGCATCTAATTGAGCCTGCGCTTGCGCTTGTTGAGTCGCGCCCATTTGACCCAATCCGGTAACGTCGGCTGCTTGTAATTGTGGTACAGTTCCAGCCATTTGCATTTGATTCATGTATGCTTGCTGCGCTGCTTTTTGTGCTTGACCAAAACCTTGTTGTAATAATCCTGATTGTAGTAAAGCTCTATTCATATCTGATTGTGTTTGATACTCGGATCTCATAACTCCTTCACGTCCTCCACCTAAGTTTCCAGATTTTGCTGCTTGTAAACCTATTCCCGCTAAACCTTTTGCTGCTTGTGTGTCGTACTGAGTCATAGTTGCATCGATTACATCCTGCTGATACGGGGACATAAAAGACTGATAACCAGTTGGTCCTGTGTAGGCTGAAGCTTGAGTAATATATGGTTGGTATGCTCCAATACCGGAGCCTGCTAAATTATATGCTTGAGTTTGATAAGGGTCTTGACCAGCAACTTGTGGTGCAAATTTACCTGTATCCAACGGCGCTGTTGTCATTGCCGTTAATTGTTTTCCATAATCCTTTTGTAGATCTTCTACATATTGTGGTGGTAACGCTTGTGTTTGTTGTACAGCCATTATTTTTTATCCTTCTTTTTTTTATTTCGTTTATATTTTTTCCATTTACCGTAAGCATAACTACCAGGAATAGCCACAGCTATACCTTTACCTACATTTTTAGCTACATTAAGTTGTTTGTCTATTTTTTGTTTCTCTGCTCTATCAGCTTTAATTTCCCAATCAGGTTTTTTTTCTTCGCTTAGAGCTTTAGGTCTATCCATATCTTGCCACCCACCTTTTTTAGGTTTGTGAGATCCTGTCATTCTTTTTGAAATTCCTTTTCCAATTTTTGTTAATAAACCACCCAAACTTTTTTTAACTCTGTGTCTTGTAAGTTTATTTCCTCTTAATGCTATATCACCCATTATACTACCTCGCTTAATCTTTCCGAAACTTCAAACATATCTGAAGCTCCTTTGTTTCTTGCCATAGGGTCTCCTACGATTTCATAATATCTATTACTATCAAAAGCTATCTCTGCAGCTTCATCATAATCATAACCTAAAAACATTAAGTGTTCTATTCTTTTAATATACCAATCAGGTCCCGCCATTTTCATATTTTCTTGTTGACCTTTTTGTTCTAATGTTTTCATCATATCTTCCATACGTTCAGCGCCTTTATCTATGTCTCCATCACCAGCGCCTCTAACAGCATCAGCTGTCATTACAAATTCATTTACACTTAATCTTGCTGGTACATCATCTGCCTTTTCTTCTGCTCCTAAGTCTACAAAGCCACCAGTATTTCTATAATCTTTTTCCATACCACCAAGGTCCATGATTCCACCTTCTTTCTTACCAGGTCTCCACACATCTGAAGCAGTCCATGTTCCCATTTCGCTATTAAAAATTTGTTTAACTGTCTTATCATCTGCATTATCTAACCAATCGTATCCTTTATTTTTTAATGCTTCTCTCATATCAGCCACACCACCATTAGCTGCATAGAACTGACCAATGTTTCCTTTACGTTGAAGATCAGCTTGTCTCATGATACCTGTGATACCACCAATCTCATCTTCTACTCCACCAGTCATAACATCTTCTATTGCAAAGTCTGCTTTAGATCCTAAAGCGTATCCTTCTCTTTCTCTTCGAGGTCTTCTAGGCATATCAGGTAGTGGTTTAAAATCTTCTATAGGTCTTCTAAAATCTGGATCCATAGGTCTTCTAGGCATATCAGGCATAGGCATAGGCATAGGATGTATAGGATCTCTAGGTCTTAACCCTTCATACAAACCTTCAATTTCTTCTGTTATCTCTTCTCTTGGATCACCTCTTCTTTTTCTTATAAAATCTTTAATCTTTTCTATCCAGATAGCTTCTTTTATAAAAGGTGCCAAAGGTGCTCCTACTCCACGTCTGCCACCTTCAAGAATTCTTTCTTTTATTTTTTCAACCATGCTTCCTTCTTTATATCCAATTCTTCCACCATCTGCTGCTACTTGAGGAAAGAGTCCTGGTGTAAAACCAAACTGATCAGCTAAACTTTCTAGTTCGGCTTGATCTTTTGCTCTTGCGATAGCTCTTCTCATTCCAGGAAAGCCTCCTGCTGTTTTAAAATTTTCATCCCAATCACCGGATTGACTAAAATTTTCTATTTGATCTTGTTTAGCTGTAGTTCCAATACCTAGTAATGGTAGTGCACTTGCTGCACCGATACCAAGTTTAGCTAAATTTTTAATTGTAGAGCCTTTTGTTAATTTTGTTCCAATATCAGAAAGAAATTTCTTTTTACCAAAGTTACTCATAATACCACTAGGTGTTAGTGCAGCTTTAGTAAAACCTGTTCCTGCAGCGCCTCCAGCTAATGCACCTAAACCAGCTGTACCTGCATATAATAATGCTGCTTTACCTAAAGGACTTTTAGCAATTTTTTTAACCCCACCTACAAGTTTACTTCCAACTTTTTTAATTGGGCTTGTAATCTTTTTAAATATACTTCCTAAACCATAAGCTCTTCTTCCTGATTCAGTATCCATGATACCACCATAAGCTGCGGGTTCTCTCATCATAGTTTCTTGCATACTCATTTCTTCTTGAGGAGCTTGAACACCCATCTTACTAGCTTCGTAAACCATTTGATACCATTCTTGAAAAGACATTACTGGCTCACCTAATTCGTTTTGAGAAAATACATATTGCATGTATTCTTCTTTTAATTGAGCAAGCATTTGCTCCTGTCTAGGATCTTGAGGCCCTTCATTTCCTTCATATTTTATAGAAGGTGCGCCGGTTTCTAGTGTGTCTGTAATCTGTTCTTCTTCAAATAATGCCATAATTTTGTCTCATTTTAGTTAAGGGCAGGTGAAAATTTCCTGAGTTTATACTTTAACTTGTTTTTCCAAACAAATCAAGTGCTGGCATGATGACCTTAACATCTCTTCTAATGTCGGTTTCATCTATTCCCTTAGCTTTCCATTCCTCTTCAGTCTTGTATATTTCCCCTGTTTTAAGGTTAGAAATAGTAGTTATTATTTTATCTGGTTTTATTTCTGGTACATCTTCCATTATGTAGTCACCTCTTTTTTAATATTTAAATAGCTGATGGCTATGTCTACCCCATTAGTCATCGTTCCAGCTGTGCTATATTTTAATACAGTTCCTCCCACTACGATAAGTGGTAAACTAATTAATTCAACACTGGTGTTAACTGCTAAAGTTTGAGTATGGGTAATAAAAAAAGCGTTATTAGTTATACTAATTGTAGGAGTATTAGCTCCTGATTTATTAGTAACTCTTATAGATTTAATAATAAAAGTTTCATTAACTGCCGGCGAAAGCAACGCCACATTTGAATCTGCACTTGTAGTGCTTTTACCATAAAAATTGTATATATTTACAACAGCCATTATTCTACAAAGAAAGCCTTAGCTTCTATCTCCTGTTTTAATTCTTCTTGAAATGTTGTGTTTAATTTCTCTAACACAGCATCTAAATCTCTAACTAAAGATTGTGCTACGTCTTCTCTATATTCTGTGCTGGCTCTGGTTAAGGATTGTACTATTTTGGCCATAAACTTGCTAAGCCTCCCTTAGACCAACCTTGTCTTCCTCTACCTGTTTTATTACTAACGGGTCCTGAGTGTGTCTGACCCCAACCAATTCCTGGAGTTTCTGGATTTTGCCAGCCTTGACCTCCCCCGGGATCTTGTCTAGGCTCAGTCTCAATCCGTCTAATTCTGTTCTTAATTTTTCTAGCTTCTTTTTGTTTTTCTTTTAAAGCTAAAGCATCAGATATCTTTTTTTTATAGCCTAATGCTTTTTTCTTAGCTGCGGCTAAAGTTCTTAATCTATTTAATTGCCAGCTACCCATTTTGTCTAAACCATATTGTTCTATTTCATCTTGAGTAATTATTCCATCAGCCATAACCTCTTTAAAACCACGTTTTTGTCCAAGTTTACTATTCATAAATTTATCAGCTTGTTCTATTACATCGTAGTTACCAAAAGCAGATCTTATATTTTTTCCAAAAGGATCTTTGTTACCAAAATTATGTCCACCATACATCTCTGAAAACATTTGTTTTTGAAATTTTTCATAAGGATTGTCGGGTCTAATATTTCCCAGCAGTTGTCCTAGAAATGGAATACCTGTAGCCATTCCCAGAATATTTCCCATTAAAGCACCACCTTTATTTTTAGCTCCTGAAAATATACCGGTTGCTTTATCCATAACATTACCTGTAAAATTTTTTACACCACTCCATGCATTACCCATTTTATTTCTTAAGAATGCAAGTCCTTGTGGGGAGTTATAAAAATTTTCTTTTTCTAAATTCATTTGTTTATTTCCATAGGGATCACTTGCCGCATAAACTTGTTGTCCAATAGTTCTTGGATTTTTGTATGGGTTTCCCTTAGGTCCCATTCCGTAGGGTGCATATATTGATTGAGGGTTTTGGTAAGAAAACATTTCGTTCATTCCTATTGTATCCGTACCCATAGGAAGTTGACCATACGTGTTCATTTCATCCATTCCTATTATATCAGTCCCACGAGGATGCTGATAATTATAAGTACCCATATCAGGAGGTATAACACTCCCTTGCATCACATTTGTATTATAAAAAGGAGCAACCCAATTGCCTTGTTGGTATCCTGCTCTAGCAATACCACCACTTGCATAATCTCTTTCCCATCTCTGTGCGATCTCGGGTAAGTTAGCATGCATATAGCGTCTTTGCTTTTCTGATTTAAACGGCATTATCTTCTTCCTCCTGCATGTACATCTAATCTAAATGTACCTAGTTTCCAATTCGAATCTACAGCCGTGTTTGATATCTTAACAGCTACGGCTCGTGCTCGTGCTCTGCACGATTGATACGTAGTGCTAGTTGTAACATTAAAAGGACCCAATGTCGAGCTTACCGCTGATTGATTAGGATAATTTCTTAAGTCTAATGAGACTATTGCAGTTCCTGATTGAGATATAAAGTCGGGTAAAAATCTACTAATTCTCATAATAAATTCCCCATCTCCTCTAAAAGTAATTCCTCTTTGTTGATCTTGAGTAATGTCAAAATCTCCTGATAATATATTAGCTGGTATAGCTGCAATTACTCCTCCAGAAGTTTGTTGATTAACTCCTGTTTCATGTTCGTAGTATAGAGTGCTTCCTTCAGTGTTACCGGTAACATCAAAAGATGCATCGTCCCCGGCATTATAAGCTGTAGCATGAGGTAAGCCAAATACCGCAGAATCTGTCCACGTTGTTCTTCTAAATAATGTACTTGCATTCGTAAACCAAATTGGTCTTTCTGGTGTCGAATCTAAATAGCTATAAAAAACAACTCTATCAACAACATTTGAAGTTTCTGTAGGGAAGAACCACATAATTTCTCCGAACAAGTTATTTAATCCACAATAGATTAACTGATTAGAAGTTTTATTAAGATCATCATAAACATAGTCTTCAACTAAACAGTCCATAGATTCTAGTTTACCAGTGTATCTAAAGAAACCGTTCTCAGACATCCAGTAAGCTGCTCCATCTACTTCTACTGCGGCATTCATACCAATCAATCCACAGTTAGTTCCCGCTTGTTCGTAAGCGAAAGTAAATGGAGTTCCCACAAAACGCATGGTAAATAATGAGGTATCTGTCCATACGTAAATAGCGTTTCTTCCTAGTTTAGCCCCCATGATCCGTGATCCGGCGGCCAGTCTTTGTGTACCAGCACTATTGGTTGCTGTTGGAGTCCATGTATTTATATCTTCTTGAGAAGAGAATCTTATAAACATATCATCTTGTTTAGTTGGATCTCCAATTGTTGTTTCTGTTCCAAATAAGATTAAGTGACGGTCGGGTGTAGATACTAACATATCTCTAGAAGCTGTTGGTGCTCCTGTAATAACAGTAGCTCTAGTAGATGTAGCATTAGCAGCTGCTGAATCCCATTCTACTACTACACTATTATGAATTAAAGCAATAACGTTATCCCCTAAATTATCAATGGACCAAAGTCCTGGGTCAGTTACTTTATCGGTGTTGGCTGCAGCTGAACCCCATCCTGTCCAACTAGATGTGTTTGTTATTGTAGCTCCTCCGCTATGCGCAGATCTTGTTGAACCTCTTACGGCTCTTGTAATACCTGTAAAACTTGTAGCAGTCACACCTGTATAAGAAATTTCTTCACTACCTACTTGAAAATAATTTGTTCCTGAAGATGGAAATCCTGTTGTGCTTCCAACGTTAATCGTAGTTCCTGATCCACCTGTACCATTGGCATCATCATTTAAACCTGGAGCAGTTAATGTAGTTGTAGTTGACCCTAAAACTTTACCACCAAATAAAGATATTCCCCATCCATAAGCTCCAATTTGTTCAGCTGGACCTACGGGGTAATACCATTGAACTTTTAAAGTTCCTGTTGTAGTAGCACTAGAATTACTATCCATGGTTATGGTTACTTGCGTAGTAGTATCTACTGAAGTAATCATAAATTTTTTATTATCAAAATCTGTAGCTGAGAATCCTGTTCCTCCACCACCTGTAAAATCGTCCATTAATAAAATATCTCCAGCAGACATACCAGCGGTTGATGCTCCACCAGAAAAAGTAATTGTTACAGTTGGTTGACCACTAGAAAAATTACATGTAAAGGCTCCATACGAGCTACCAAAATCTGTTTTAATAGGATGAATGTCATAGAAAACTCCACCCGTATAGGCATATAAAATTCTGTTAGTTCCAATAATAGAAAATTTTTGAGAGTCTTTTGTTACAATATGATGCATCTGTCTAGCTACACCAGTTAACTTATTCTCTCCTAATTGATTCCAACCACCTATTTTTTCAGGAGTCCCATACCTAAAACGAACATTTTCGCCTCCTGTCCATTGGGCTTCTGCTCCGGTAGCTGTAACTTGTTTATTAAATCCTGGTAAAAAACCTATCTTTTGTAACATATAAAAAATCCTGTTTATAAGGTTTATATCAGATCTAGGGGAAATTCAAATGCTTAAAGTAAGGGGAGGGTGATTGGTGGTGTCTCCCCCTACAAGCTTATTTTATAACTTATTTTTTAGGTAATGTAAAGCCTTTATACCAAGACGGAAGACCTATAAAAGGTCTTTTATCAAACGCATTTTCTTTAGCCATCTTAGAACCTTTTTTATTATAGTGTAAAAAAACTTGAGCACAATGCTCTCCTTTGAATTCTTCTCTCCAATGTTCTAAATCACATCCAGAATATATAAGCATGTCTCCTGGTTTAAGGTTTACCTCAATACCCGCTTGACCTTGTTTACCTGTTGGATCTAGATATATTGGCCATGGATCTCCACCTAGGTTTAAAGTTGTAGATATCTCACATGAATATCTATCTTTATGTCTAGCTAGTATATCTCCTTTTTTATAAATCCTTGCATATGAATAAGTTTCAGAAAGTTTTAATCCTGTATGCTTTTCCATCACCGGTTTTACTTTTTGTAATAATGTTTCCATAACTAAATCTGCATAATGAGAATAAGTATTAGGAACTTGCTGGTCTGTCCATACTCCCCACTCTTCACTAAATGGAGAAATAAACCTTTGATCAAATAAAAATCTTACGGTCTTTCTTTTGTTTAAAAAATAGGCGAAAGCAAAATCTGCAATCTCTCTACTGATAGCTCCTTCTAATATTGTATATTTATTTTTTTTGAACGACATTTAGTACTCCTTTTGGTATTGCTTGACAGTTAAAATGTATAAACCTAAATGGTTCATACCCTATATCTACTTGATACATATGCGGCATATAAGATGGAAAGAATATCATTCTTCCTGGTGTGGCCAAATAATTAACTTGATGCGAAGAATAATTTATTGTTGAAGGATCCTTCTGAGGTAATAGGTTCATCATATTACCTGGTCTTGGATCTTCAAAAATAGGTCGTGATGTTTTTTCACTTGCTTTTAAAAAATAAAAACCTGAGATATGTCCATTCCAATGAGTGTGTAGAGTATGGTGACCTCCACCTTTTTTAGCAAATTCTTGTACCCACATTTCTGTAGTAAATACTTGATAGTTTGTTAAATCAAAGCCCATTTCACCTAATAAATTATGTGCTGTTGCACCAATATAATTTAGTAACTGTTGAAACTTAGGATCACCAATTAAAGTAGTTGAGTGAAATACATGACCCATGTCTCCTTTGTCTCCCCACTTTTTATTTCTTTTATCTATATCTTTTTTTAAATTCTTCTTTGCTGTTTCTATGTATGAATCAGAAGCTTTATTTAAATCCTCTACAAATGAATTCTCATCAGCAAACCATATAGGACATTTAAATAAATCTTCTCTGGTTAATGTTTTAGGAAAAGCTTTGGCACTACCGCAAGAAATTTTGTCAAAGGTTTCTTTTTTTGCTTTCTTTTGTTTCTTTTTCATATTTTCCTTTATTTAAAAGGCCATCCTAGATTCCAGATAACCAAACTATGTCTAGATCCTTTTTTAACTGGGCATACTCGATGCCAAACAAATCCAGGAAATACTACCAAGGATCCTTTAGGCAATATTTCTTTACATTTATGGACGTTTCGTTTTTTATCAGGATCTAAATTTCTAAAATCAAATTCTAATTCTCCACCAGAATATTCTTTCGGATCTGATAGTGTTACTGTAACAGATAATTTTCTAATTTTTCCATGACTAGGAGTATTAGGTGCGTGATAAGGTTTATCCCATCCATCACAATGCCAATCATAATATTGTCCTTTTTCATATTTAGTAAATTGACATGATTCAGAAAAATCCCATTGAAAATTCCATCCCGCATTTGCATTTGCTTTATTAACATAAGGTTGGATTTCTCTATATATCCAACGATCATTCATCCATACAATATTAGAATCTCTTTTCTTTTTTAAATCTTTAATTTGTTTTTGATTTAATTTTCCATTACCAAAACCACCCGTGACTGCCATTTGGTCTTGCAATTGTTTTCCATAACGAACAATATCATCACAGATTCTTTCAGGAATTGCTGATTTAAAATACCAATAAAAGTTTGTTAAATTCATATGTCTTTATACATATGTATTAGCTTAATTTAAACGAATAGTAAAGAGAATTAAGAAACTGTTAATGTACCAGAAGTTTTAAACAGAGCAATTTTGTCGCCCCCTGGATGTGTTGCTGTTGCATTACAACCTGGTGATACTGCTAAAGTGGCACTACCTGGTGCTCTAATTATTACTACACCATCACCACCATCTCCTGCGCTTGGTCCACCATCTTGTGCTCCACCACCTCCACCACCAGTGTATTGAGTTGCATTTGATCCACTTCCACCACCACCACCGGCTCCTCCACCACCTGGTCCAGCGGCTCCACCTGATGAACAACTACCACCACCTCCACCACCTGCGAATGCAGTTATATTGAAGACTGGGGTTGGTGTTCCACCACAGTTAATTAAGTTAGGTGCTCCAGCTCCACCAGCTCCACCTGTACCTGGTTGACCATCTTGTCCAGCAGCTGTTGCTCCACCACCTCCACCTTGAGGACCTCTAGGCGTTGCGGCTACACCGTCACCACCATCATTTCCTTGAGGAGGACTAAAAGGAGGAGTGTTTCCTGATCCACCTTGTAAAGCAGGTGATCCCGGTCTAGCACCACCTCCACCACCAGATCCTCCGTCACCTCCAGCGTAGTTGTCATCTTGACCACCTCGACCACCACCAGTTGCAGTAATCATTGTAGTTCCTTCAGATCCACCTACTCCAAATATTGAATTACTTCCAGGAGAACCGTTTGCTGATCCTGGTTGTGCACCACCTGCTCCAACTGTAACTGTATAATCTCCTTCTTCTAAAGTTAATGCAGTTGCTCGTAAGGGAGAAGGACCATAACCAGAAGCTCTATAACCTCCAGCTCCACCTCCACCACCTGCGTTATACGAACCTGAACCACCACCCGCTACGACTAAGAAATCTATTCCTGGATAACTAATCGGAGGACGCGGCCATGTTCTTGATCCACAACCTCCATCTGTCATTGCTCGAAATTGTGATTGCATTGACCACACACCACTTGCTTTGTTTAATTCTTTTACGATGACTACTCCTGAGCCACCTTGACCACCATCTCTATTTGGAGGAGATCCACCGGATCCTCCGCCACCACCACCTGAATTTGCTAAACCTGCTTGACCAGTACAACCTGATCCACCTTTTCCTGTTCCACCACCGCCAGATCCACCAGCACCAGCGTTACTACCACCTCCACCACCAGCTCTAAAATTACCTGGACCTGTATAACAACCTGGAATACTTAAACAACCAATATAAGGACTAATATCTTTTCCTGCACCAGCAGTGTTTGTTCCGCCAGCACTTCCAGCACCTCCACCACCTGCAGAAGGTTGTGGTTCTGCCGCTACTGGCCCACCATCATTACCAAAACCTGAACATGGAAAATTAGGATGTGATGCTTGAGTTCCTTGTCCGACTGACATACCTGGACCTTCAGGACTACCATGTTTTTTTCCACCACCACCTGAACCACCTGGTCTTCCAGAATTTGCTGGTGTTGGTCCTGTAGCACCTCCACCACCACCGCCACCGGTACCAGTAAAAGTATTACATCCAACTACAAAAACTGTATTTGTTCCATTAACTGATATAGCACCAGATGTTCCTCCCGGACCACCTCCGCCAATAGTTACAGGATATGCTGTAGACGCACACATTGAAACACAAGTCATTGCTAGCATTCCGCCAGCACCACCAGCTCCTCCGTTATCGTGACCTCCGCCACCACCACCAGCAATAACTACAACATTTGAAACAGTAGTTCCTGTTCCTGAGGTAAAATTTCCTGTAGAAGTTGTTGATGTAACAGTATTTCTTCCAAACGAAGAATTATTCGTTTTTCCAATTATACCGCCGTTTGCTGATCCTGAAGGACTAGCCATATGAGTCTCCTTATGCGGATACCCAAGCTAGCGCTGATGCATCCCAATTAAAATTATTTGGTGGTTCTGATTTATCTACTGCAGTCCACTTTTGGTTATCTTCATCCCAAGCTATATATTTATCTGTAGTATCTGTTGGATAAGTAACTGGAGCTTGCCAATCATCATTTCCATCTAATGACCAAGATGCATAAGGTTGAGGTGCAATAAATTTATCTTTTGCAGAGTCATAAGTATGACCTATGCCTGCATATTGTTTTCTAAAATTTGAATTGTAAGAAGTTTGTTTCCAATTTCCACCTTTAAAGAAATTTACACACCAACTTTCACCATCAACATGCATATCATTTGATCCTAAAGGACCCGCTGCTGTTGGAATATCGTTAGCCACAACAACTACTCTTGTTACTACATTATTATCATCTAATTCTGCGAAATGTGCCATATTTTATACTCCTTAAATTTATATTTATATTAAAATTTTAACTTATTGTCAATGTACCAGTTACAGTAAAAGTCATTACAGTACACCCTCCAGCAGGGCCTGGTAATGCTGCTTTTGTGTTAGTTCCTGGAGCTACTGTATAACTAGGTCCAGCAGGTCCTGGAGCTCTTAAAATAATAACTCCTGATCCTCCTTGTCCCGCTGCGGATCCAGGACTTGGTCCGCCGCCACCACCGCCACCACCAGTGTTTACTGTTCCAGCTGTTCCAGCTCCGTTTTTATTTCCAGCTCCACCACCGCCAGATCCACCGGCTCCAGCACAACCATTATTGTTTGTAGATCCACCACCGCCACCACCATATGTGACTGGACTTCCTGAAATTGAACTAGCTTTTCCTGTTCCACCTACTCCTCCAGCAGGA
>Ga0080013_1005190_pt1 | contig 12303 bp, 5 predicted proteins | sample ETNvirenome_6_85_FD_69236 | JGI IMG/M metagenome (GOLD analysis project Ga0080013, IMG submission 69236) | Marine viral communities from the Pacific Ocean - ETNP_6_85 (SPADES assembly) (version 2) | ecosystem: Environmental > Aquatic > Marine > Oceanic | place: Pacific Ocean | collected 2013-06-19 | reverse complement strand
ATCGCGAGATCACAAAAGAACTTTTAGATGATGTTGTGCGTTTTTTGTCTAAGGATGAGAAGCGACATACAGAAGTTGGCTCCATTGCCGCGAAGTATGTGGAAACACTCCAGAGAAGCAACGAACAACTAGTCAAGATTTCTAATATTATTCATAAGCAGTCTCTTGGAGAGACTGGCTTGACTGAAGATGATAAAGAAGATATCTTTGAAATGCTCCAAAAGTCGGACAGTAACTGATGGCAATTTTTATTCCAGGGCAACTTAATCCTGTTTCTCCTAGCAATAAAACTCCTGTTGCTCGTAGGGATACGATCACAGATAATCCAAATGCTGTTCTCAGGAAGCTATTAGCTTCAAAAATAGCCCCGGATAAGTTCGAAGGAGTATCTACTTACCGAGCAGTTGTTCTAGCTACCTTCAATGAAGATCAGGAATCTAGTCCGCTTTGGAAAATGGTTTCCACGCTAGCAGAGTTTGCGGGAGTCGATACTTTCGACCAACCTCAGTTTTTTATTTGTATGATTCCCGAACTGCATGCTCATCTTCCTTCTCCTTTTGATTATGCTCCAGGATCACCAGAATTTACAAAGGCATCAATAAGGTATCCTATATACGAAATGTCACAGCAAATTGAAACTGTTGATTCAGAAGCCCTCATTGGTGTAGAAATAGGCTCTATAGTCGAGGTTACTTTTGCAGATTCGGACATGTCAAAAGGATATGTTTCGCGCTTGGTGATGCCAGGAAACTTAGGAGAATCAGGAGCCTCAAGTGAGGGTTCTGCTAGATCTTCTCATGGTTCAGGAAATACTCATACTCCACCAAGAACAGATATGGTTTGTTCTCTTAGTTCTGCCGATAATGCGACAGCAGAAGAGATATTTGATGCTTACTCAGAAAATGGAATGTCTATGGAGCTAGCGAATAAGATAGTAGAGGTTGCGGAGAGTTTATATACGAATTCTGCCTGGCTGGCAAACGCTATCTTTTTTGAGTCTGGCTATACCTTCAGACCAGATATTCGCCATCCAGGCTCAGGAGCGACAGGATTGATTCAGTTTATGGATAAAACAGCAAAAGAGCTGGGCACCACAACTGCAACACTAGCCAAAATGTCAGCAGTTGAACAGATGGATTGGGTTGAAAAATACTTTAGACTGGAGAGAGTGGGTGGTTCTTATCCAAACTCGGCATACCAGGCCCAGGAAGACATTTTTATGGCGATTTTTTTCCCTATTGCGATAGGTCAAGGCCCCGACTTTAATATCTACAAGTGGTATAAAGAAAATCGACCCTCAATAGCTAGGAAATTTAAAAAACAGAACGGCGGGATAGAGACGGCGGGAGATTATGCTGCAGCAGCCAATAGTAGAGCAAAGCTGGAATGCTGAGAGGACAAGGTAAAAGATATGGCAAAAAATGAAGATTCTGCGCTAAAAACAGCAGATCCAGGATTAGAAGGGAGAAAAGGACTTTTCAAGCGAAAAACGTTAAGTCCTTTTGACGGGAAGCTATCTTCGGATCCTATAGCTGGTTTAAATAACACTAAGCTGCTAGAAAAGCAGCCTGAATATAATGCCGCTGAATGCGAAACAGAAATAAAAGGCAATAACAACGCCCGCATTATTTTAGGAAGAGATCGTAACTCAACAAGAGTATCTGGTTATGGAGGAAAAGGCCACACTCGTTCAGGAGCCATTGATATTGTAGTAGGTCTTCAGGGCTGGAGCCCCGGTACAGCAGGCTCATATCAAAATGGTAGAAAAGAACAATGGGTCAAAGGATATGCTGATAAAAACTTTGGATCTATGAATAGAGGGATTTCCCCAGGCGATGCAGCACGTATTTATATTTCTCAAAGGACAAATATTGATGAATATTTTGATTTGGTACCAGGAGGCGTCGGACAATCCGTTGCAGATTCGGCGATTGGAATGAAAGCCGACTCTGTACGCATTATGGCCAGAAAAGGTATAAAGCTTGTGACTGCTAAGAATCCTCCGGGTCGCAACTCACTAGATGGTAAACTTAATGTAACTTATGGGATTGATCTTATAGCTGGTAATAGAGATTTGAAAACCGGGCTTGAAGGTATTCTGAGTCCATTAAATCCAGAGTTTGGACTGAATCGGGAGATTGAATATTTACAGCCCATCCCTAAAGGTAGCAATCTTGTGGAATATTTGGCCAAGTTACATGAAAATGTACAACTTATTAATAGTATTCTAAGCGGAATTATAAGAATAACACCTTATCTTTGTAAAGCTGTCCTGGCGCCAAAGATGGTAATAGGGCCGGTTAACCCCCCAGGATCATCGGCTAGTTTACCTTTAGGCCCTCCTGGTGATCCTACTCCTTTACTGAATGTGTTTAACTATCTTATTTTGTTATCAAAGCAATATGCTACTTTATCTTTTTCAAAAAACAAAATGTTGGCATATGAGATCGATTATTTAACAGCGATGGGAGCATTATATGTTAATAGCCGCCATAATAGGACAAACTAGAAATGAGTAAAATAGGAGATAAAACAGGAAGAGTCAGCCTAGAAGAGTTTGGAATAGAGACAACTCAAGAGGATGCTTCCCGCGCTACGCAACCCGCAGCCGCAGCCGCAGCCGCAGCCGCAGCCGCAGAAGCTTATCCTAGAGAAAACGAAAGAACTTCCCCTGCCCCTTTACCTCTTCCGCCTACTGAAAATGCGGCAATACCCGAGCCTGGCTTGGGGGGAGTTCCGCTAGATGCTGTTGCCGAGGAACATTGTGCTATTTGCGATCCGCAGCCTCCCGAACCCCCGCCTCCTATAGTATGTCCTACTTGTGTTCCGAACCCTTATGCCTATGTGCCTCATTATCAAATGATGGAAGATGGGGAATCTTTTTTTAATGGGAAGCTCTGTACGCAAAATATTGTTTTTGTTTTTGATTCGCCATCAGAAGGTGGTCCAAGTGTTACGCAACTAGAAGAGCCTTCTTTTCAAGAAGAACAGCGTATGATTGGTATTCGGATGCTTCTAGAATACTTCAATAAATCGGATGTTATTACTGTTTTTACCTATGAACCACAGGAGTTGGCTCTTGAGCAATATAACTTGCCATCTTCGACGGCCCAAGCTCCACCACCGATCGGAGAGGTGTTAGGAACAACTTGGCCACCCAAGCTTTTGCCGGAGGAAAAACAAGCTTTAATGCCGCCTGATGTTACTGGCTATGATATTATGTATGAGGTGCAGGATGTAGTTTCGGATCTTTTAGAACAAGTAAAGTTTGAATATAAAATCCCAATTCAAAAAAAGGCCCGCACCCGTGTTAGGATTTCTATTTCTACGGAATATCTGGATAGAATCCCAGAAAAGCTCATTCCAGACCCAACCGATGTAGAAGAGGAAGTTTCTACTGATTTAGAGGTGACTTTTGAAGGAAAAGAGTTTATCCCCACTCTTAAACGTTTGTCACGAGCCTTTAAAGCGTACAATAGAGAACTTAAGCGTTGGAGAACGTTTGAGGGAGGGAGGTTTGTATCAGTAGAGGGTAAACAAAAAACAGATCGTATCAATCTAGAAGAAGAAGCTGAAAAGATAAAGATGTTTAGTAATGCGATAAAGTCTTTGATCAGTAGTGATGTGATCGGCCTTTCTTTTAGTCCTTTCAAGCCTGCGAAGAATTTGGAAAAAATAACATTTAAGTTCGAACAAAAAGACAAGAAAAAGCTAGAATTGCGCCAAATACGTTGTAATAAGTTTGGATGTCCTGATATTGTGATTGGCCCAAAGGGCAAGTTTAAGAAACAATTTAAAGACTTGGTAAAATCTCCTCCTTTTGGGCATTCTAGAACTCTCAACTATATTGGTTCGGCTATAGAAATTGATTTAGCCCTACAATCTCGTGTGCCAACGTCTTGGCTTAGTGTAGTTACAAATTATACTTATCCTCCTATTAAGGTGTTTTACGGGAAAAATTCAAACTCAGATCTCAATGAACCCCGCGTAGCTGCCTGTTTTTCAAAATCACCACTAGAAAACCTAGGAACAAATCTAGCTGCAGATGTTATTGATGGGGTGACTGACGCTTTTTTGAGCGCCCCGGATGCTATCTTACAAGGGTTAGTTAATAGTAGTTGCCATACTCGTGAAGAAGTAAAACTTGAACTTGGTGTAGACTTCATGAAAGAGTTGGAAGGGGGCTTAATGAATTCTCTTAGTAGGGTACTTGGAGAAGGAAGCGAGTCAGGAAGGCTCATAAGTATTGAAGATCCTTACTTGGAAGAGATGTTAAAAGAACTTGTGACCAGCGCAGTATTATCCGGTCAAGTTGCAAAAACTAATCGCATCTTTAATCAAACATTTAAAGATGATCCGGAATACAAGAAGAACTCATTCAGAAAAGCATATCGACAAGTTTTGAAAGATGAGGAGTTGAACTTTTGGATGCGCCTGGTCGGCCCTATGGGACAATGCGGTTTTGCTGAGCTTTTGCTTAAAGCTGTTGATTGTTTGGGGCAAAATTTGGGAATTGAGGCTTCAACGGGCCCTCTTTGTAAAGCAGCATTAGGAGCTATGGATAATAATAATATAGGAAACTTGTTTCTTCATTTGCCGGCTATTGAGCAAATGGCGATTGTTTCAAATATTAAGAGCAAGTTTGGAGATATTCCGCCTCCTTGGGAAGCCTTTTCTACAAGCCAAATGAGAAGCTACACTGGTCCAGCGTTTACCATGATGGAGCAAAATTTGGCATTAGAGTTGGACAGATACTACAATGATCCAAACTACAGTGGGGACATTACTCCTGAAAGAGCAGCAGAAATACGGCTTCAGTTGGATTTAGAAGTAGGTGAATCAGCTGTTGAAGCGCTAGCTTTGCGTTCGGATGTAGGAGATGCCATAGGCCAAGCAAGGGATCAGGCTCTTCGCGTAGTCGACGATGCAGCTGCAAGGGTGGCAGGCTTGCAGTTAGGGTTTGAAGAAGCACAAATGCAACTCAACTTGGCCATAGAACTTGGAATACCTTCGCTAAGCTTGGAAGATCTTGAGGTTCTTGTTGCTGATTTGCGTGAAGCTGCACAAAACATGCGCCTTGAATATGAAATGGCCCTTTCTGCTGGTGCAGGGGCACTAGAATTGGAACAGATGGAAGCAATGCTTTTGGAGGCGGAAGCTACGGCTGCAGCAATGGCTCTTCAGTTGTCTATATCTCTTAATTTGGGTACGCCTTCTTTAGTGTTGAGCGAGCTTGAAGGATTGTTGGACGATGCCGAGGAAGCTTTAGCGGTGGCTCAATTAGCACTAGGAGAAGCAGAGATTGCTGCTAGAGAAGCGATCGAAGCTGCCCTAGGAGATGTTCGTCTAGATGGAGCGGGAGAGATTACTTCTATTCAAACAACTCTTGAAATAGATCCTAATATGATCGCCGAGATCTACAAGGATGCTATGTTGGATGCTGTTGGCGCTGATGTGCTTATTGAAAATATGAATAAGCTTCCTGGTGCTGCCATTGTTGCGCAGCTATTAAGACATTCGCCTTGCAAGCTTAAACCACCTGTGCTTGATGTTGATATGGACAATTTTATGGCAACAATTGGATTTGATTTTGAGAGATGTGCATGGGATAACGACCTAACAATGCCAAACTTACAAGTAGGGCTGCAGTTTGGGGGTTGGTTTGAGAATATTTCTCTTAAGATATTGATGCTCGCGAGAAGCATGATTATAAGCTTAGCAATAGCAATCTTGATGGCGATTCTTAAGCTTATTTTAGATACGATTTTGTCAATAGCTTGTGATGGAATTGCACTAACTGGTGCTAACCTTATGGACCTTTTTGATGGAAATGACCACTTTCGAAAGCTTTTAAAAGATAATATGTGCCCTGAAGCGTCTATGGATGATCTTCACGACTCTCTTAATACTATTCTTTCTTCTCTTGGAGGCCCTGATAATCCTTGTTTAGAGAATCTTTCAAATGCTGAAATGGGTGATTTCATTGATGATCTGTCCTTAATGCTAACTCAGGGCCAGATGTGCCAAATGCTTAAGGGTAGCCCATCTGAAGAAACAATGGCCCTAGCCCTAGAGGTAGCCGCTACAAGCAAGTCAGAGTGTATATCGGAAGTGTTTTCTGATCCTATGGCTTTCCTCTCCTTCTTCCCAGCATTAGACGTATTTATTCCAAACTTGGATGAGTTATGTGATGCTTTGTCTCCGATGAGTTTGAGCCAACCTATTCATCCATGTCCTCCAAATATTGTGGGCAAAATTGATGATCTGAAATGTAAGTTGCTGCAGCAAAAAGGACTAAGTACAGAAGAATGTAGAGAACAACTGGATGATCTTAAAGACCAGGCACTTCAGGATTTGGATGATCTATTGGATGCTTTACAAAATGGTCCTTTTTCTAACTTGCCAGCTCTTGTGGCTCCTGATGCGTGTGCCGCAGATGGCAGCGATGGCCTAATGTCGTCGGTTGATCCGATGGTGGAGGATTTTAGCAGCAACATTTCAGAAATCATTTTTGATAGTATTGAGCAAGCACATGTACAAGATCTTTTAGGGCCGATCAATAAATTCACCGGTCATGGTGGAGTATTAAACGCAGTGTTATCGGACACAAAAGGTCGACCCTGGAAAAAGCATAGTTGGCTGGTTGAGCATTTTGGCTCCCCTTTGGCTAAGGATTTGGGGTACTTTGAGTGGTTTTCTGATAATGCTATTCGTCCACCGCACGAACTCGCAGGGAAAGATAAAATACCAGTAGATATCCATGGAAACCAACTAGCAGCTGAAGAAGGAAAAGGAGTGGGAATAAGCTTTTTCGGATACTCAGATGGCGGATACCCTCCAACTGTGGGCGCTCATCTGCAGAAGCAGCTCTTAGAAATGTCTCCTGCTTTTAGGACTTTAAACACTCCTGTTGGATATAATTCCATGAAAGAGGCGCTAGATCATTATAATGAAGTCCAAAACATTAACAAAATAAGAATTCAACGTAGAAAGAAATATGTTGAAGCTTGGATTGATGAATTTGGATTAGAAGATAGGGGACAAAAGAAGAGAGCAGCAGCCGCCGACAATCTTCGACTGGGCATCCAACAGCAGATCTTTATGCGCGGAGATCCCGATAAACGCCCAGATCATATCAAAAAGAACTCTGCTACTGACCTAGCCAGAGAAGTTTTACTTGGTAAGCAGATTCTCGGTGGCGTGGGAAACAAGGGCGACCCTGAAGGCTCTTGGAGTAGAAAGAATATCAAAAAAGCTAACACAAATGGAAAGACCTTTGTAGATAGGTGGTCTAGGGGCAATAAGTATGCTTTGTTATCAGTACCAGATACATCTTCTGCTGATGTGAGATTGATATACTATGGGTATAACGAGCACGCCGACTCCGACGATCCGGTTGCTTATGAATTTTCTGTTGAATACGATTATAATATATTTGATGAAGAAACTTCTCTCCTGAAGAGAGACAATGAATATAGAGTAAAGATTGTAGAAACACACAGAACCCCAGGTACTCCCAGCACAGCAGATCCTGAAAACGATCCTCCTAAATCCCTCCTTGATGAGGGAGAAGTTGTCTATACGGCTTATGATCTGGTTGTGTCCTCTGTTGCAGATGACGACATTGAAAGAATAATTTCAAATACGGGAGCGAAGGGTGCAAAAAACATCCCAGATTCTTATGAGATTGAGGTACTGTCTAGATATATTTCAAATGTTCTCGTAGCAGCTGCTAGTAAGGGTAAGGGAGGAGATCCTTCACAGATCAAAGAATATTCTGCCAAAATCAGAGACTATTTTGCGGAAAAGTTGTCGGATGCAACTTTTAGATTACCAAATGGTGCCCCCGTTGAAATAGGTATGAGCAGGTTTGATGCTTATTCTCGTGGTTTTCTTAAGAGAGTGACCCACCTTGTGGCCACTGGAAATAGTAGCGAGGAACCAAAATCCTCAGGATATGATGCTTCCGAGCAATCCGGCAAAGAAGAGAAAATACACAAGGAAATAGGACTTGAAGGAATCGCTGAAGCCTTTAAGTTTGGATATGATCCTTATAAGGATCCTAAAATCGTTTATCTCGATCCTGCTAAATATGGTGGCGCACGCGGTAAAAAAGATCCCGGCAGTATTCCTCCACCATTTTATGTTCAGGAGAGAAAGGCTAAAGGCTGGATGGCAGTAGCTCAAGCCCTTGTTCCCGAGCAAGATGCTTTCGAACGCGCAAGGCAACCAGTATATGATTTAACAGATTTGGGAGATGTTATTGGTGATCTTTCTAATAATCTAGCGTCAGATGAGCGACTCAAATATGATCCCTTGTGTTCAACCGAGGCCCCATTTGATAAGATTATGGCATCTGAAGACGCAGCCAATATTGAAGCTGCGCTCCGATCAATGATTCGAATCTATGTTTTGGACGCCTTTATCCGTGGAGTGCCGACATTTACTGCTTTTGGGCTAAACGAAAAGAACTATGATTCCTTATTACAGACGTTTGTAGCAGAAAGGGTTCGCCAGGGGCTTTATGATGATGGTGCCTCTCGGACTGGCAAAACAGATGAACAATATTATTATCGCGTATTAGAACAAATGGTCAACAATACTAGTAGAATGATTGATTCTGGAATGATTGACCCGAAAGTAGATCTAACAAGAGAAGAATTTCTCGCCTGGGACGGAATCTCTAGAAATATTAAAAAGTTCTATTCAGATTATGAAGGCACTCTGGGCTCTATGTCGGATGCTGCGATCAAAGGTCAAGGGGTTTTTAAGAGAGTATTCTCAACACCAGCTGGAAGTAGAGCATCTGGCCTAGGCTCTGGAAGCTCTAGATTTAGTAAGGCAGCTGCCAAAGGTGCAAAAGACTCTGCGTTTAGGCGAATGATTCATGATAATGAGGACTTGGCTTTTGTTTTCCTCAAAAAATATGTTAGAGAAGAGTTTGAAGTCATTCGGGACAGGTTTGATGTTTCTATGCCCCCATTAGTTGCGAATATTCATCATTTGTTTCTTTTAAATCAAGACTGGATCAGGGGTGCTGCATATAGTGGAGGACCATTTGATGTAATGTCAGATCCAACAGATTCTTCTACTTATAATATTGAGCAGTTTGAAGCAGCTTCTGAAACATCTTTTTCGGAAGAATATTGGCCATTTGTTTTGGAGCGATATATAAAAATTGAAGATAAAGAGATACCGCTATCGGAAGTTGCTGATAGAAAGGAGAATTTATTTGGTGTCGTCAATATAGATGATTGGCAGAAATATGTGTCCGATAAAAAACTAGAAGGACTACAAGGAAATATCTCTGATTTTTGGGGCAACCAGGAAGATCAATCCGGGTGGAAATTTGGTCTAAGGCTATCATATATGCCTCCTAGCAAGAGTGGTGCCGACTCTTCGTTTGCAGCAGCCACGAAGTTTATTAGTTCAGAGGTCCAAATGCGAGAAAAGGCATATAGAGTTGCCGCTCCATCTCAAGAAAGGTACCTAATACCAATAGCCTCTGCAGAACTTCCAATCCCAGATGAAGAGTTTACAAACTTCGACCCTGAAGACTATAATGTATTTTGCTTAATAGAAGAATTGGTCAATACACCAGAATATAGGACTCTGTTTGAATATGTCTTCCCTTTGCCTAGATTTACTTCGCTAGTAGCTATTTATAATGTTATGAGCATGTTTGATTCCATCGGAAATTGCGGAGCCCCAGCTGCTGGGGGAGATATGTGGGAAGTTCCTGGTGGCAGACGCGGCAAGGGATTTCGAAAATGGAGACGAGGGCCAGAAACTTTTAAATATTCTCGACAAGCTGCGAAAGCAGTATTCACCAGTTTTTATGAAGCTTCACAAGCCATTGACATGGCACCAGAAGAAGATAGTAATGCGACCCAAGGATCAGCCTCTATTAGGGAAGCCTTGCGACCAAAAGTTAACTTTGAAGATGGTTTACGATGGTGGCAGCGAGGACGAAGAATTGAAAGGCGACCTTTTAATGCTGACGGCGAAGAGGAGCCGTAGATACACAAGGAGATTTAATTATGGCAGAGGGACTATCACCATCACTTCCTATGAGAATGGATATTATTGACGGGGCTTATGGTATAAATAAAACAATGAGCCAGATGGCTGCGCAGAATTTAAGAATGGTGATCTTAACATCACCTGGAGAGCGTATGATGTATCCAGATTTTGGCGTAGGAATTAAAAGCGCTCTTTTTGAGCCTAATACCTCATCGACTACGAGCACCATAAGAGAGAGAATATTTAGTCAAGTGGCCAAATATCTTCCATATATTAAGTTGGCAGATGTTAATATTTATTCCACTCAAGAAAGTCCGAACAAAGTTACAATCTCTATTAGGTATTATATCCCTGCGCTCAATATTGTTTCGGATTTGACGATTCCAGTCACAGGATAAACATTGAAAGACTATTTATTATCGGGAGATCATTTGAATGGCTAAGAGAAATGTACCTATAAACTATACGAATAGAGATTATACATCCATCAGAAAAGACTTGGTAAACTACGCCAAGCGCTATTATCCAGATACTTTCAAAGATTTCAGCGAAGCATCTTTTGGATCTCTGATGCTTGATACCGTCGCATATGTTGGCGATATTATGTCTTTTTACCTAGACTATCAGGTGAACGAGTCTTTTATTGACACTGCAGTTGAGTATGATAATGTTCTTCGTCTCGCAAAACAAATGGGATATAAATACCAGGGTTCTAAATCAACCACTGGAATGGTCTCTTTTTATGCGATTATTCCCGCAAACTCAACAGGATTGGGCCCAGATACAAGATATCTCCCTATTCTTAAACGAAATACAGTAGTTAGTTCAAAGTCTGGCGGCAGTTATATCCTAGCAGAAGATGTTCGCTTTGATGATCCTACTAATGAGGTTGTAGCAGCTGCAACAAGTGCAACGACAGGTAACCCAACAAGCTACGCGGTGAAAGCGGTAGGGCAGGTTATTTCGGGCCAGTTTGGAAGAACTACAAAGACTATTGGAACATTTGAGAGATTTAAGAAGGTGAATATCTCTGATGCTAATATTGTGGAGATAATCAGCGTCTTCGACGCAGAAGGTCATGAATATTTCGAAGTTGAATATCTATCTCATGACGTGGTATATAAGTCAGTACCGAACAGGGATTCAAATACGAGAGACAACGCTCCCTCACTTATGCGCCCATTCAAGGCACCTCGCAGATTTACGACAATCAAAAACAGAGCAGGTATCACCTTACAGTTTGGCTTCGGTTCAGAAACACAAATAGCTACACCAGGCTTGGCAGAACCTTCAAACGTTGTTTTACAGAGGTTCGCAAAGGACTATGTTTCAGACACCATTTTCGATCCTTCAGATCTTATTGGAAGCGACAAGCTAGGAATAGGTCCAGCAAACACTACCCTAACTATTATTTATCGTTCAAACACAACAAACGATACGAATGCAGCCGTTGGTGCTATCAAGACCGTCACTTCTCCCGTATATGAGTTCAATGACCCTACCATTACACCCACGGTGTCGGCAAGGGATGTTATCACTAGTATTGAATGTTTCAACGAGGAGCCCCTGGTTGGCTCTGTGAGGAACCCTACGCTTGAAGAGGTACGCAACCATGCCCTCAACCTCTTCCCTGCGCAGAACAGGGCAGTGACGGCCTCAGACTATGAAGCAATCGTGTACGCCATGCCTGGTCACTTGGGGGCAGTCAAGCGATGCCGTGTGGTTAGGGATCAAGATTCTTTGAAAAGAAACTTGAATATCTATGTTATTTCTGAAGATACTAGAGGAAAACTGATAGCTTCAAACTCTGCTCTCAAACAAAACCTTAAGATTCACCTCAATAGATATAGAATGATCAACGACACTGTTGATATTTTGGATGCAAAGGTAGTCAATATTGGAATTGAGTTTGAGATTGTGTCGAGCACAGAAGTTAATAAATATGAAGCTCTGGATAATGCTATACGCGCATTGAGAGCAAAGTTCAGCAGAGCCATGTTCATTGGGGAAAGGCTTTATATTACAGACGTATACACAGAATTGAACAAGGTTCGCGGTGTAGCGGATACTTCAAAAGTAAAGCTTGTTAGTAAACGAGGAGCAAACTATTCTTCTTCGGCTCTAAATATAGACAAGTTTATGTCTTTGGATGGTCGTTACTTATCGGTACCGGACAATGTTGTTCTGGAGATTAAATTTCCCAAGATTGATATCAAAGGAACTGTGAAATAATGGCAATAAAGAGATATTACGCAAAACTTGATAATGTTATAACGAACG